>Ga0070738_10001387_pt1 | contig 49383 bp, 56 predicted proteins | sample Coa_R2_2_FD_66446 | JGI IMG/M metagenome (GOLD analysis project Ga0070738, IMG submission 66446) | Surface soil microbial communities from Centralia Pennsylvania, which are recovering from an underground coalmine fire - Coalmine... | ecosystem: Environmental > Terrestrial > Soil > Unclassified ... | reverse complement strand
GTTTCCTTTCGGGAGGACGGTCAAGCACGTCGATCAGGGCGACTTTCTGTTCTTGATCTACCGGGGCCAGATCGCAGGCAGGTTGAGGGTTGTCGCCGTGGAACAACATCCCGAGACTCCGGAAAACAAATCGGTGGGAACGGATGGGCACTCTGTGAATGCCAGAACAGTGATCCGGGTTCAGTTGCCTGGGGAGCCTGCTCCAGCAGACATACCTAGGAAGGGCCACAGACTACATAGGTACGATAATGTTTCAGAATGGCCGGCGTCTTTCGATCCGAAGGCATTAAACGAACAGGAAATGGCCGAACCTCGCCATAACCGTTTTGTGATGGACAGCATCGAAGGTGTAAAGCTGATCCATCCAGACGGTACAGAAGAGTATGTCAGGGACATGGTGATTCCGCCGGAAGAGAGTGAAGATCTGGGCTTCGGTGTTTATGAGGGAGAGTAGGAAGCTAGTTCGGGCGCGCAGAAGGGCTGGTCAAAGATAGCAAGTGCCCTAGTGCAAGCTCTAGCGACTCTGCTGACGTAAGCGAGAGGCCAGCCTGCCGGACTGGCCTCTTTCGTTACGCTCACATCAAAAAATGCTCGTCCGAGAACGCTAACGGTTTTTGCCTTTTTTGCTTCGCCTTTTCCCTTGTTCAGGCTGTGCCTCGGCGGTTGCTTCCTCCTCAGCCTTTTGCTTGCGGTAGCCGACCGCGCGGGCTAGATGGTAGAGGCGTGGCTCAAAGTAGAGGTGGATATCGAGGGAGGCTTTGGGCATCGGGGCACGATGTCACGAAACGGGATGGGGGAGCAAGTGAATCGGGTGAGCACGGAGCATTGCCCTTCCTGGTAAGCGCTCTACAAAACCCGTAGCCGGGCGTATTCTGTTGAGTGACTGGGCAACGCTTGGCGGAAGCGCCCCGGCTCTTTCTTTCTTCGGCCATGACCGACGACGATCATATCAAGCTGCTTTACGGGCCTTATCAACCGCCGAGGCTGAAGGTGGGGGATCGGGCTTTGTGCCTCTACCGCGATGCCGAGGTTGTCATCTACGATTGGTCGATGGCTCGCATCCCCTGGCCGCTTTGCTATCCTGCAAGAACGCGCGCCGCCGGTAAGGGACTGCTGGTTGATGAGGAGCTGGCAAGAGCGGTGCGTTTGGAATCAGCCTTGGCGGTCTGCTACTGGTGGGGCATCAGCAGCGCCACGGTAGGAAAATGGCGAAAGATCGTGGGAGCGGATCGAAAGAACAACCCCGGCACTTATCGGCTCATCCTCGCTACAGTGCGAAAGGCTTCAGCTTCGCGGCGGATCATGCAGTACAAAGGCAGCGCAGCAGTACCGACGAAAGGATAGTTCCCCTCATGGTACGTCCGAGGGACTCGGTCTCGACCTTTCCGCTCTGTCATTTTTCCGCTCGTGGCCTCAGCTACCCTTGCTCTCCGGTCGAACTTGTTGCGAATTACAGACACCACAAGTCGTATAACCTTGTGGGGCCTTCAACAGGACTCGCCTCTCAGGTCTGTCCCACTTACGTGATCCTCAGCGTTGTCCGGAAAGACCAGGTTTCCCGCCATCCCGGACAGCAAGCACGTTCAACTACAGACACCACAATCAGACGAAGACTCAGAGAACATCCCAAACGACTCGTCCCGGACAAGAGAAGCGGCGTTTGTGGTGTCTGTAATTGCTTGCGGCAATGGGTATCTTGTGGTAACGATTCCGGCATGGCTTTTGTCGTTTTACGCCGATCCCGCAACACACGAAGTTTTTACCTGGTCGAGAGCTACCGCGACGATCAGGGCAAAACACGGAGGCGCACGCTCTGTTATCTCGGCCGGGAGCAGGACGGCACCGATACGCTAGCCAAGGCGCTGGTGCATTGGGAGCAGGTCCGCGACCGGGCAAGGAAGGAACGCCGCAAAGCGCGGGAGGAACGCCGGCGGGTGCTTCGCCGCCGCATCGAGGCGGCCGATAAACGCCTCGGCGTGATTAACCAATACATGCAGCTTCTGGCTCAGGCGGAAGCCGAGCGCAGAAAACGCGAGCAGCAGGCCGAGGAAGCGCCGTACTGGCAGAGCTTCGAGCGTCTGCGCCGCTACCCAACCGAAGAGAATGCGAAAGCCGCAAGGCGTGCTTTCCTGTCACTGGCAAAACGGCATCACCCGGATGCGGGCGGCAGTCATCACGGCTTCCTGCGCGTCAAGGATGCCTACGACCGCGCGGTGGCTGTGTGGGAGAGGGTTGCTTCGTAGGGGCATTGGTAGTACGACTGACTCACAATCAACACGCTCCGCCTTTGTATTTGTCAGAAAATTCAGCAAAAAGCGCATAGCTCACCCGGCCTCTTGCGGGGGTTATTTCTGGGCTGAAAAAACCGCTTGCGCGAAAAATGCTCCTAATGATGGCCCCCGATTTGCAATCGGCCAAAATCCTCTGTTAACCCCCTTCTTCCCGGCCTCCTGAGCCATTCTGCGCGGAAATCTAATCCACGCATGAGCATGCGGCGATGATCGGCGGCAAGCGGGTGACATTTTTGCCCCGGCTATAGTTGGCATTTTTCTCCTTCATGTCTTGCCCGAATCTTGCCTATGCCACCTCTCTCTGACATGCTGGACACATGGAACCCGCACAGCTGCTTCTGAGCGCCATCGGCGTAGCCTTTGTCCTCGTGGTGCTGTGGCTGGTACTGTCGAGGCTGCAACGTCGGCATATTCTACCCTATACCCGCCAGCGATCACTCCTCACCACTGGCGAGCTGCGGTTCTATAGCGTCCTGCTGCGAGTCGTGCCGCCCGGCATGGCCGTGTTCGTCAAGGTGCGGCTCATGGACATGGTGACGGTTCCTGATTATGCCTGGGCAACTTACGGCGCGCCCGGCTGCGGTATGCACCTTGATTTCGTACTCGCCGAGGCTGTAGGGGTCGAGCCACGTATGGTGATCGAACTGGATGACCGGAGTCATTCCCGGCCGCAGGCCCGCGAGCGGGATGCCTTTAAGGACACAGCTCTAGCGTCGGCTGGCGTGCCGGTACTTCGGATCAAGGTGGCTGCGCGGTATGACGAGGCGAACCTACGGGAACAGATCGCGGCAGCCTTGTCCAAATACCATCAGTAGAATAATCGCCTCGCTCTTTCAGGATCGCCCGCAAGGAGGCAGCGCATGATCGTAATCAATCGGCGGGTTGGCCAGGCCGTGGCCATTGGCGATAACATCGTTGTGCGCGTCGTCGATCTTGTCGGCGACAAGGTACGGCTCGCCGTATCTGGGCCTCCGGGTACTACGGTACGGCGGGAGGAACAGCTTGTGGCACCGAATGTTGTGGTCCAGACAGTGAAACCAGGTAGCAAAAGCGAGAACCCTCGATGATTCCAAAAGAAGAAACGCCCTTGGAGCGCATCGAGCGCGACATTGACTGGTTGAAGAGCCTCCGTGACATTACGTATTCCGTGGTGCGGCCGGTTGGCATTCTGCACCTTGGGCCGTGGGAATCCCTCGATGAGCAAACGAAAGACGAGCTGCTTGGCAGGCTGGATTGGAGTGGCGTCAGCGATGCTGACTGGCGGCGGATCAGGGCGCGTGAGGTGAAGGATTACGAGCTGTTCCAGCCGAAGAGTCCGTATTGGATTGAGGAAACGCGGCTGCCATGATGCCTGACGGTGGCCTTTTGGTGTCCTCAATCTGAAGCTCCGGGGGCGATGCTATGCCTTTGCCGCCGCCTCGGCGGGCATTTGAGCGTGCGTCGCCCTGATGAGCGCAATTGGCCTCCAGAAGCCCCTGGTCGCGCCGTCCCTTAGCCGCGACCCCCTTCCCTGCCGGCATGGCTCGCTGCCTGATTCTGACGTCCAAGCGCTTCCTTGAATTGCTCCCAACCATTAATGCCCTGCTCGGCCAGTTGCGGGTAGTCGGCCTCGATCTGCCGGCGGATGCTGTCCATCGTTGCCTCCATGATCTGCCGGCCCCGCTCGCGCGACACGCGGGGGTGCTGTATCTGGGCGGCCTCGCGGGCCATCGGCAGTTCCCCGGTCGCCAGGATACGCTCCATCATCCAGGCGGCCGTGTCGCGCTGCTGTTCGGTCGGCAGACGGGGGATAACGTCCTGCACCACTTCCAGAAGATCGTGGTTGATGGCCGCATCTTCCGGAGGCGGCTGCGTGCGGTCCACCCAGTCCCATTTCATGCCGTCCTCGCCGGGATCGCGGAGCGCATGCGTCCGCGCCCCCACTCCCTTATAGGTTTTGGCTTGCTTGGAGGTCTGCTGCAACGCGTTGTTGACCGCCCTGTCGAGGTAATGGCTGAAGGCCGCCACGCCGCATACGCGATAGTCGTACTCCAGAATGGCGTTCATCACCCCGCCGACGTGCCCGTACCCGGTTAAAGCAGTGGAATAATTTTCTTCGGTAGAAGAGCCGCGCAGGTGCGGGCGGCTCTTGATGTTTCTGGCGATGACGGTGGTGATCCAGCCTCGGTTGAGCAGCGCCAGCGTATTGACCAGGGTGCTGATTTCCGGATCGTCCAGCAGTTCCTTCTTGGTTCTTCCCTGGCGGGATTCCTTGGCATCAGCCAGCCGCTCCAGAAGTGCATCGTTGATGCGGCGCAGCCCGCCGCTGGTGAGGCGCCGTTGCACGGCATGCGCCGCCTCTTCCAGTTGCTGCTGCGGAGAGTCGCGGCCTTCAAACACGAAGCCGTAAAATACCTCGCTGTCCGTCGCCACCATCCCCTGCCCTAGGACCTTGCAGATTTACCCGATGATAATTCTCGACCTATATCGATTTGCATGTGCTCGCAACAGTGACAGTTGCGTGACAGTTGCTGGAAGAAAGTATGAACCTTCTTCGGCTTCGTCCACACATGCCGAGCTTGGACGACGTCGCCGGTTTCATCTCGGAGCGAAATCGTAATCAGCCGTGCGTGTTGATCGATTGCGAGGTACAACGTGGTTGGTTCTCCTGTTGGGTTATTGGGGAAGACGTTGCATACTTCACCTTACCCGACGAGAGAGCCGTTTCATCTCGACCCAGTAGCTCTTTCATAGCTAGCAGCGCTGGTTGCACATTCGAGGTTTGTGTCATCGAGCGATCCCACCGAAGCTAGTTGTCCAGGCAACGACAATCCGCACGCACAGCAACTCGGCAGGGGCACCAGAGGTCCAGTTGTAGCGGGTAATTCGGAGCGGGAATGTCGCTCCCAAAAGGGTCTGTCCTAAAGGACGTTATAGGATAGCTTCGGCAGGTGCCAGACCCGACACCACCGCAAGAGGAAAAAATTGCCGAGTGAAGCAGAGGCCGTGTGGGAGATGAGGATGCTTCCAGTCAAGAGGCGTTCGGCTTTGCGGAAGGGGTCGGCGACGCCGGCCCGGCAAGCCATCTGCAGCGCGCGGCGGGTCCAGCGCTCTTCGTTGTAGATGGGGAACACCACCGACAACTTGAAACGGTCGGGAATGGGATAGATGCCGATCTGCGGGCACGCAGGTTCGCCGAGCAGTTGGTGCAGAAGTGCCAACCGTTCCTGGGGCGAAGGGGAGCGTTGTTGCGGCAGCATGTCGCTGATCTCATTATCAGAGTGACACATTGTTGCGGCTATCATGTTGACTTTCCTTAATTTGAGCGAATCGCTACCTGGAAAGCCCAGATCAATTCTTTATGTCCCTCTCATTCTTCCGATGAAATGCTATCTCCCCAGTGCTTTCGCCGGGGCTATCCGTCGGAATTAGACCCGGAGCAGGTTTTACTCCTGCCAGGGCGGCGACCAGTCACAGCGACGGCTTCTTGGGCCAGGCGCTCAACGTCAACAGTAGATCGAAAGTCCTAGCGGCCAGCTTGCGAGGTAGATAAAATGAGTTCCTCTTGGCAGAAATGTTCGGCCGTCTGGAGATCACGCGAATGATGAGGGAGAGTTTGTCTTTCTGCCGCTGAATGATGGTCCTTCTTCTGGTGGTCCACGTGCTGCTGTTACTGTACGGCATCCGCTGTGACTTTGCCATGCGCAACGAAGTGGCGCACGTGCCCGCCGGCTGGGCCGTCTGGAAGACGGGCACCTTCAGCCTGGGCCGCTTCAATCCGCCGCTGTGCCGCATGCTGGCCGTACTCCCTGACCTCGCAGCCCTACTGGGCTGTGTCATCGGCCGGTAGCAATGCTGTTTCGCAGGCTGCTCCGAGGTCATCGGCGAATCTCCGCGCCCATGAAGTAAGTAAATCGAAACCGAAAGCGCAAAGATTCTTCCCGGCACAAAGATTTATTTGGAAAGGACTTGCGGCACGATCCGAGAAAGAATCGAAGAGTTGCGTTGACGGCCTCCCTATGATTGGCTACGATCATCCATTAACGGAATTCGAGAAAAGGGTAGCGATTGCTTCAGAGTTGAGCTTCTGAGGATCGGATCCATGTTCTTCACTGCATGGAAAGCAAATCTGAAGATGGCAGAGTCATGTCTCACGTCGAAGTATTGTTCTTATCTCTTAACTTTTCTATTCCTTGGAAGTGCCCCCCTAGCGTGGGCGGAAGATGCGCGCTCCGAAAAACTGATTGATGCTGTCGTCGCGGGCATTGAACATAACGATTCACAGATCACTACAATCAAGGCGACCATGCTCAGCACTACTGAGCGCGCTTGGGTGAAAGAGCGGCGTGAAGTGACTGTGGAATTGCCAGGGGGAGCTCGCGGCTCTTTTATAGAATCGCCAAAGAGCGAGGAGTATCACCGAATCATCATTCGGGGGGATCAATTACGATCCGAGTTATTCGATCCAGATCAGGCGCAGGCAATAGAAGTTATCGTTCGTAATAAAGAAGGGGATTGGGCACAATACTCGCCTACCAATAACGCAGCGTGGATTCGGCCGGAAGGGGGGATGCCAGGAGTGTCACCTTATGATCCGAGACAGATGGGCTTTTGGGAAGTGGGTGACCGGTTTCCCGATCTACTAAGAAAAGAAAGGCTTCTCTCGGTGGTAGCTCTTAAGGGGGCGAGCAAAAGTGCTTTGATCGAAGTTGTCTTGCGGGATTCAAAGCAAAGGAAAATGAGTGTGCGTTTTGATGGGTCTGTGAATTTTTTGCCAATTGTAATCAACTATTACCAAGCGGCAGACAGCGATTACCTCGCTGGCTCGACATCAATTGAGTATCAACGCTTGAATGGCTGTGATGCTTGGTTTCCTGAAAAAGGGGTGATGAAGATATTCGAGAAGGGAGTTGCTAAAACTCCCGATGCCGGGACTTATCGGGAAAAGACGACTATTGAGGTTCGAGATCTGATAGTGAATGCTGATCTTCCGGACGAGGATTTCAGTCTTAAATTGCCACCGGGAACAAGGGTGAACGATGCTCGAACACGAAAAAGTCCTGCTGTCCATCCGGAGGTTTCTCGGTCTTCGTCAAAATGGCTTCGGATTCTCTTTTCCGTCGTTAGTCTGCTATGCATCTTTCTGTTCTTGGTGCGTCGGAAAATCGTCAAAGCTAAAGTAGAATGAACGAGTCGGCTGGGACGCATGTGATGCTTCCTAACAAGTTTGCGGTAGGGGATGGAAGTCATAAGGAGAATGGATAGAAGAGGTGGTGTGGTTTTTCCATTGGTGACTGCAGGTAGTGTGCCACTGGAGTCTACTCCTGTATCTAAGAACTAGGAGACTACCATGAAGACCATCGGTATTTTCAGAGTTGAGTTGTGCCTCGCTGTTGGGGCTGCCTTGTTGACCTTTTGTACTTGGGTCATCACAGCCAACGCACAAAGCGGGAACAATCAGGAATGTTGCAACTCCTCGGATCTATGTAGTGGGTGTGTCGCAGTTACTGGGGATTACGTAAGTTTCGGACAAAACGCCCTCTACCAATGCGACCAACGATACCCCCAAATAACAAAAAACTGTAAGAATTCGCCTGCTGATCTTACCAATCCTTGCTACCAGAATGCAGGTAAGTATAATTATTACAGCGATCTTCAGTGCCAAATCTTGAAGGGAACGGCGACGGGCATCAAATGGGATTACCCTCACTGTGCCTCGCCTCAGGCTGTCCTAATCGCAGGCAATGATTGGTGTTTTTGACACTAAGGCCTAGATTTGTATTTCAACGGTTGGGCTTCGCTTTTCCGTTTCGGCCTAGAGCGGATAGTGGCCTGCTGCGCGCACAGATAGTCGTGCGTTGTACCGCGCAGCAAGCCACTCCTCCTTGAAGAGTCGATCATTTATGAAACGACTGCTCGTGATTATTGGTGGAGGGTTACTGGTGCCCACAGTAGTGATTACCCTCTTTCGGTTAGGCGTTTCAAGCTTTGAATTTGTGACCGTTCCTGAAATGGTTCGGTTCGACAAGCGACTCCACGATTTTGGTCGAATCTCAAACAGCGCCACCGCTATCTGTGTTTTCCGTTACCAGAACTGCAGCCAGAAAGAAATATCTGTTCGAGCAGTTAGGGTGGGTTGTGGGTGTATCGCAACGGAAGAGAGCGACAAAGCCGTACCTCCAGGCGGCACGGGAGTCGTCCGGGTTCGCTTTTTGACCGCAAGGTTGAAGGCTCAAACCAAGGTAAGAAAGCGAATCGAGATAGATTTTTCTCCCTCTGACATTCCCCCGGCCTCACTTGAAATCATGGCAGAAATCGGCGATGATTTAATTCCCAGTCAGCAAGAACTTTTTTTCACCGCTGATGGGTCCACGGATAGCCAGGAAACAGAACTACGACTCACGAGGGATATGCTCGATCATGAGAACTTCGCTCAAGTCGCCATCATTGCACCACCCTACATGAACATTCGTGAAATTCAGCGCACGAAAGATACCTTGGTCTATACTCTTGGTTTCTCTGCTCATCTTGCCCCCGCCACACCTTCCCCGATCCAAGTCCGCTATCAGAATTGCTCTGGACAGGAGCAGGCAATTTCTATCCCTATCATCTATAAAGAGGCTGAAGTACGTCTTGCTCCGAAGGCCTATTTTGTTACTATCCGAGAGACATATGAAGGGAAAGCGCTCGCGGAGTTAACTCGTCGTCGGCTCCTACTCGCATTCGGCAAAGGAAGCTACCGGATCAAAGAAGTCATTCCCCGTGATCGAGCCGTTGAGCAAGTTCTCCACTGGAGGGTAGTACAAATTGGCTCTCGTTCGGGAATCGAGATTTGGGTCCACACTATGCCGCAGGAACGAATTTTTTCTTCATCGCTCGATGTTGTATACGGAGACTCGCCGGACGCATCACAGGGTAGGATCCACCTCGGTGTCTATGTAGCTAATAGTAAATAGTTCCACACAATGTGCGACCAGAGCGCCCCAGGTTAGGCGCAGTTGCTTCAGGGCCGAACGCAAGGACTCGGTCAGCCGCGTTGATGGAGCGACAAGATGGTTTCGATCATGGCCACTTTGAGCTGATTGGACATGGTTGGCCTCGTGAGGTACGGGACGTATACTCAAGGCTACTTGTCGAATCGGCATCTCCTCAAAGTGGTTGGTTTTCAAGCGCCCATCGCTGGCTGGTTTTGAGCGCCCGCTGACACTCGATCTTGCTCGCAAGACTCTCTCATCTACAATACATACAGCGTTCTCTCTGCTAACACCAACTAACACAATAGGTGCGGTTTTAGTTCGGAACATCGGTTTGTAGAGGGTTTACCCATGAGGTTGTGCAGATCTCAGCACTCGGCGGCGTTCACCCTTATCGAGTTACTAGTAGTAATTGCCATTATCGGCGTCTTAATAGGCCTCATCTTGTGTGCAGCCCAGCAGGTCCGCGAAGCGGCTAGTCGGACCGAGTGCGCAAACAACCTCAAGCAGATCGGTCTGGCCTTACAGATGCATCACGACGCCTACCACGTCTTCCCTGGCAACGGTGGTTGGGACGGCAAAGAGTGGATTCCCTCAACGACAGGAGCCAAAACCTACGTTTCCACTCTGGATTTCGCCGCTGGGAAAGTCCTCTACTGGGGTGTTGGCGAACCCGGCCGCATGCCTTGGGACCAAACCGGTAGCTGGGCGTATACCATTCTCCCTTTCCTCGAACAACTGAACATGTATTCCACTCGCGATTGGCAAGTGCCCTTCAAACTCTACATCTGTCCCAGTCGTCGTATCGCCGAGGCCGACCTAGTCGTGGCGGAGGACGCTTATGGGATATACAACGGCGCCGGCTGGCGGTGGGGCAAGACGGATTACGCTGGCAATGACTTAGTCTTGCTCCATCGGCCCCGTTGCCTGGGGTTGGCCGCCTTAACGGACGGCAGCTCACACACATTTCTTGTCGGGGAAAAAGCGTTCGATCCTCGTGTGCAAGTTTCCACCACGTGGTACTACGACGAGCCGTTCTTCCTTGGTGGCTCGGCCGGGACGACTCGCTGGAAAGGTGGCGTCTTCCGGGACAAGCCGGCAGTGGATTTCAAAGGGAACTGGGGATCGGCTCATCTAGCGGGAGCGCAATTCGTTTTTGCCGACGGGAGTGTCCACCAGATCTCCTATAGCACGCCCGTTGACGTCGTTTACGGCGCGATGACCCCCAGCGGTGGGGAGATCACACCTGACTTCTAATGCCGTGGTCCCTCGATTTTTGGCGCATAGGGAGATTGTTCGGCTTTATTCGGACAGCGCTCGAGGGGAAAGCCTACCTCGCTTCAGATTGCGGGAATGCGATGGGGAATGCTGCTCGCGGCTGAGGCTACAAGTTTCGTGCGCCGGGCAATGGAGCGGTATGATGGGAGTGCTCGGGGTAGTGTGGGATATTGGCGTCGTCCTGGCGTCTACGGCGGCAGCCGTTGTTTTGCCAGGAGCGTTTCTTGTCCGCCCCTTCTTCTCACGAAGCCCTTCATTGCCCGCATTGCTTTTGGTTTTAGGTTATATTTGCGGCTATGCCAGCTTTACGCTCATGGCTGACTGTCTCACGCGCATTGCTGGCACGAACTTCTACACTCTACTAGCTGGCCCTCCCTCGGTTGCTCTTCTTCTTGGTCTGATCCTGAATCGATTCTCGACCTCGAAGGATAAGCCCGACCGGCTTCGGAGGGTTACTTTGTCCGCAGCACAAATTGTCGCTTGTGCTGCCTTCGCTTGCTTGGTGATCGTTCAGGTCGCTCCTGTATCCGTCGGCGACCACATCTACTGGGGAGTTCCCTACATGGATTGGACAAAGCATATCTCCGTCGCGCATGCGGTAGCTCGCAACGGCTCACCACCTTTGAATCCCTCCTACGCACCTTTCGGCGATCGCTATCTTTTTTATTACTTCGGCTACTATCTGTTCCCTGGCTCCCTTGTGCGCTATCTCGGCGTGGGAGCGATCCCCACTGTACTTACCTGCGCAACCCTAACGGCGGCGAGCTTCACAGCAGTCTGCGTGTCGTTAGGCAATTACCTAGTTGGCTCTCTTCGTGGGGGATGGTTCGCCCTGGCACTGTGTTTCGTGACTGGCCTGGATATTCTCCCCGTGACTTTACTGGAAGCCAATGGAAGGACTTTCCATGACATTGAATGGTGGAGTCCGGGACAAGTGACGGCCATCACAGGATTTCTTGTTTGGGTGCCGCAGCATACCGCCGCATCGGTGGACGTGCTTGCTGTCCACTTGTTGCTAGGGGCGCTGGATACGGCTGGGTTCTCCACTTGGCGAGATGCGCGGCTAGTGCCGGTCATAATCTTAACCGGAGCATGTGCCATGACGAGCACCTATGTCGCAGAACTGCTGTTCGGCTCGCTGGCCGTCTATGGCTTGTTTTCCATCTTACGTCCGTTTCCTGCCAGGAACGCGGGTGTTCGATCGCTTGCAATTCTGATTGCCGGTTCACTCATAATCCTTCCTTTCTATAGTCACCTGCTAACTATTGATTGTTACCAAGGTCCATCGCAATTACCTCTGTTCCGGCCGTTCGCCTGGGAAGCCGATGGATTGAGGATGAGTTTCTTTCGTTGGTTTGACTGCTTTCAACCGTACTTTGGGAGCCGGCAGGCTTATCGGCTGTTCACCCTCCCCATGCAATATCTCCTAGAGTTTGGCTTCTGGGCGATCGTGGGTGTCTGGTGGGCTTTTTGGGGCCAATGCGATGCCGAACGCGATCCGATCATGGCTCGTCTACGTGTCATGAGCGGGTGCGCGCTCTTGATCGGGTCCGTCTTTGTCTCAGTCAGGGAAAATCCCGACCTGAATTGGCGCGTATTGCATCCACTCCAGGGAGTGCTGACGGCTGTGGGGGCAGCCTTTCTTCTGCGCTCTCACACTAAGGAGAGACAGCCGCGTTTCTACCTGCAATGTGCCGTTCTAGCCTTACTGTATTTTGGCGTTTTGGGCACTCTCTACAATTATTACAATCTGCGGTTTTCGTTCCGCGAGTCGCCCAATCCGGATCCCAAGTTGATAGGGAGAGCCTGCGCGGCTGCACCTCAAATCGAAGCGCTGACCGCCCCCACGGCCCGGGTGCAGTACAATCCGACTCATAACCCGCCCTGGGAGATTTACCTGAACCGTCCATTCCCCATCTCGGGCAGCGGCCCCAACTCTGTCATCTTTGGCGTCTCCAAGACTGAACATGCTGTTGTACTCAATGATATTGCATCGATCTTCGGGCTAGGGCTTCCCCCTGTAACTCGAGAACAACTCATCATTCGCTACCAGATTGATTATTTGTTGGTGCAAAAGGAGGATCCTATCTTTGAATTGCCGTTGAGGGATCTATTCGCACGCCCTCCTCCTATCGTGTACACGTCCGGTGAATGGATACTGCTAGATACCTCCGCTCTCCGGCTTGTGCCGTCACCGACGCGGCAGAAGGATAACGCTGGTTAGTAAAGCCGAAGGATCTGATGAATGGCGGATGTTATCGACGCCTGATACAAACCGTTATTGTCTTGCTCCGTCAAAGAATTGAAGATTCACCCGCTCAAGATTGTCGGCTGATGTACTACATTTGAAACTACCTCCCGCTCGCCCACACTGGAGGAAACATGCACTCTACTCCCCACCTACTCTCAGTGGTAATCCCGATTTATAACGAAGAGGCTATACTGCCACTGCTGGTGGCGGGTCTCCATGCCAACTTTGCGGGGCTCCCCTGCGAGGCAGAGGTTATATTCGTCGATGACGGCAGCCGCGATGGCAGTCGCCGTATACTGCAGGAAGCCGCTGAGGAAGATGATCGCGTCAAGGTCATCGAATTATCGCGCAACTTCGGCCAGCAGCAGGCCATTAGCGCCGGTCTGGACTATGCCTCCGGCGACGTAGTCATCCTCATGGACGGAGACTTGCAAGACCCTCCCGAACTCATCCCCGCGTTACTGGAGAAATACCAGCGGGGCTACGATATCGTCTACGCTACGCGGACACGGCGCGAAGGCGAAACCTGGTTGAAAAAGGCGACAGCTACCGCGTTCTACTGGCTGATGCGAAAAGCGGTACTGCGTGACTTGCCCGGCAATACGGGCGACTTCCGGCTTATGAGCCGGGCGGCGGTGGACGCGTTCCGGCAGATGCGGGAGCGCCATCGCTTCGTACGGGGCATGGTGACTTGGCTGGGGTTTCAGCAAACGGCGGTGCTCTATGAGCGGCCAACGCGGACGGCTGGCCGCAGTGCCTATTCGCTGCCAAAGCTGCTGGCGTTGGCTTGGCGTGCCATTGCTTGCTTCTCAGGACTGCCTTTGCGGCTCTCTCTGGTCGTCGGTCTATTGCTCCTAACAGCGGGAGGGGCGGGTGCGCTCTTCGCCGCTTATCAAAGCCTGGTAAACGGAGTGGATATTCCAGCAAGCGGCCTTCTGGCTTGCTTGCAAGCCGGCCTGTCCGGTTTGATATTGTTTACGCTAGGGCTAATGGGAGATTACCTTTCTCGGATTTATGACGAAGTCAAACAGCGGCCGCTTTACATCGTGCGCGAGTTAATCAACCTTCCGGGAACACAATCCTTGCCTCGCACCCAAATGAGGACGGTTGCCCCTCCCCTCCCACAGCCCTGGGCGAACGCGCCTGTCATCTATCCATGCCCTGGCGAAAAGGAGGAAGTCTTAAATGAAGAATAACCTGGCACGCGGGCCCATGCTGGGGGCGGAATCTAGATGTCATGTTGCATTCTTCCAATCAGGGGGGAAGGCTAAGGATAATACACCCTTGTTCGGAGATGATACAGACTCCGTAGAAGAGCGAGAGTGACATGGTATCACATCCGAGTACTGAGCGAGAGATGTCGCCTCCAGCGAGCAGCTTCAGGGGGCGATTCTGGCAATGGGCTTCGGCGACCCACCGCCATTCGGGGGGAGCCTTCGCATGGGGGCTCGTCTTGACGCTCAGCCAAATGGTATTCGTGTATTCTTTGAGCTACGAGAGATCTTTCGCAGCAACGTATACCAAGCTCTCCCGTTGGGACAGTGTTTGGTACGAGGACATCGCTACAGAAGGTTATCACAGTGTTGTGCCACCCGGGCCGATAAATCGACAGCTGAATAACGTGGCCTTTTTCCCTGGCTTTCCAGCACTCGTCGAGGCGGTGATGGAAGTCTCCCGATTGCCGAGCAAAGTCGCCGTCGTGCTAGCGGCACAACTCGCTTGTTGGGGCTTCTGGACTTATCTGCTGTTGTTTTTGCGAAGGTTGCAAGTCTCAAGGAGCGCGGCGGCGATCAGCATCGGCCTAGTGGCTGTCCACCCTTGTTCTTTCTACTTGGTGGCTGGGTACTCCGAGTCCCTTTTCCTGATGACGCTGCTTGGTTACTTGTATTGGTCCGAGAGAGATGATCTTGATTCTTCGTGCTTCGCGTCGGCGCACGGTTTCGTGATGACTGCCACTCGCATTGTCGGCCTGCCTGTCGCCTTCGCCCCTGTGCTCCTTGCCTTGCGTTCCCAGACGAGGGAAGGGACGGCCAGCCGCCCGCGCTCGAAACTGCGAGCTGTCGTCCATCGCACGATGCTTGCCGCGGTAGCTTGCTTGGGTGCCGGCCTTTTCTTTGCTTACTGCCAATGGCAGTTCGGGCATTGGGACTTGTACATGCAGACGCAGCGGAACGGCTGGAGACTCGTGCCGGATTATCTGGCAATCTTCCGCCCTGAGATCTACCGCCTCTTTATTCCCGCCGAAGGAAGGGACGGGTTTGTTGACCCCAATGACTTGAGCCGACTCGCCGTTCCTCTGACTATGGCATTCTTCTTCGCATTCCTATCTGGCGAGGTATGGGTGGCATGGACACGACCGGCGGGAGGATGGAGGCGGGCACCCTGGTACTTTGCAGCTTGGTGGATGTTCTATGTACCGTTATGCGGGCTGGTGAAGGTTCGGATGAACAGCATGATCCGCTACTCGCTGCCAGTTTATGTACTGCTCGTCTTGGCCGGAGTCCAGCTGTTCACACAGCGCCCCTTGCGTGGCGTGTTCCGCGATATCGGGTTTGGGCTGTTAGCCGGTGCCAGCTTCAGTTCTGTCTGGCTTCAAGCCATCTTGGCATATCACTTCGCCCTTGGGCATTGGGTCGCCTGAAAGATTCTAACGAGCCTTCTGTTTGGACGGAGTGAGAGGAGGGATTTGCGATGGATGATACAGCCGTAGTAGTGATTGGGGCTGGTCCCGCGGGCCTGACGGCGGCCTACCAGTTGACCAAGGCTGGCGTGCCCGTGACCGTGCTGGAAGCTGACCCGATTTACGTCGGCGGTATCGCCCGGACAGTCCAGTACCGGGGTTTCCGCTTCGATATCGGCGGGCACCGCTTCTTTTCCAAGTCGCAATCAATCGAGGATCTTTGGACTGAAATCCTTCCACATGACCTGCTCGAGCGGCCACGTTCTTCCCGAATCTATTACCGCGGGCGGTTCTTCTCTTACCCGCTGCGTGCCGGAGAGGCGCTGCGTAAGCTCGGTGTGGTCGAGGCTACCCGCTGCGTCCTGTCCTTCTTACTAGCGAAGTTGTTCCCGGTCCATAACCCCAGAACGTTTGAGGACTGGGTGAGCAACCAGTTCGGCCGGCGGCTGTTCAGTATCTTTTTCAAGACGTATACGGAAAAGGTCTGGGGCATGAATTGTCGCGAGATTTCCGCCGACTGGGCAGCTCAACGGATCAAGGGATTGTCTCTGGGGACAGCCGTGCTCAATGCCTTAGGGCGAAAACCAGAGGCGGAAGAGCCCGGGAAGACGATTAAGACGTTGATCGGGTCGTTCCGTTATCCTCGCTTGGGTCCGGGGATGCTCTGGGAGGTCTGTGCTGACAAGGTTCGCGCCCTCGGCGGCGAAATCGCGATGGGCAGGAAGGTGGTGGAATGCTCTTATGATTGGGATCACAAAATCTGGGTAGTGACGCATCAAGACATTTGGGGAAATGTAGGAGTGATACGCGGCGAGTACGTCATCTCTTCGGCTCCGCTACGGGAATTGGCCAAAGGGTTGAGGCCCAGACTATCTGACACCGCCTTAACCGCTGCCGCTGCCCTGCGTTACCGCGATTTCTTGACTGTCGCGCTCATGGCTCAGGATCGCGGTCATTTCGCTGACAATTGGATTTACATCCACGATCCGGATGTCAAAGTGGGACGAGTGCAGAATTACAAGAGTTGGTCGCCCGAGATGGTGCCGGACCCCAAACTGGCCTGCTATGGTCTGGAATACTTTTGCTTCGAGGGTGATGGTCTATGGGACTCATCGGATGAAGCCTTGATTGCCCTCGCTCGGGACGAACTGGTTCGAATTGGACTGGTGTCTGCCGAGGATGTACTGGATGGCTGCGTAGTCCGTCAGCGGAAAGCCTACCCGGTTTACGATGGCGATTACGCAGCAAACGTCACAATCTTGCGCAGGGAGTTGGCGGAGCGGTTCCCGAGGCTCCACGTGACTGGCCGGAACGGTATGCACAAATACGATAATCAAGACCACGCTATGATGACGAGTCTTTTGTGTGTGCGCAACATCCTAGCCGGCAAGAGATTGTACGATCCGTGGTTGGTCAACCAGGATGCCGAGTACATCGAGGAGGAAGCGACGAAGGAGGGAGGAGCGAGCGGGTTGCGGCTTGTGCCTGCCCTAGTGAGCGAAGCTGTCGATGTCACCAAACGGAGCGTCCCGACGAAGTAGCGCGAACGATCGCTGCCCATGCTCTACATGATGAGATTCAACCCTACGAAATCAATGGGCGCTTCAAAACGGTTCTCCCGCATTTCTGGTGAAGTCAGTCGATCCGGCTGGTTCCTCTCCGACGTGAGGTCCATCCATCTCTATTGCCTACAGATGACCTAATAACTGTAAGATGAATTCCTTTAGATCGAGTAGGGGCCATGCTGGTACAGCATATCAAGGACATCACAAAAGAGTTGTGACACATGTGATTAGCGTGTGACGATTCGGCGTCGTGGGCCGACCGACGTTACTCCGAAACGCTCCTATGTTAAGTTCCTTGAAGTCGCGACAGGCGCTCCGACTTCACTGGCCTCGCGAAGACGCGGGTGACCTCCACGGAAGGGGGTTGATTTTTTTGTGGGAGTACCGAGGCCCATCCTTGTACAATTCCTGGACTTCTTCGACATCGGCAGATGTAGCCCGTCAGTCTTGCTGTGAGGAGAGTAAAGTTGGAAAAGCCACCACAAGTCTACCTGAAGGCGGATAGCGTCAGACCGGCAGGCAGCGCAGTCACCTGGATGAAAACCAAGCCCTCCGCTGTCTGCTGGGGCGATTGGTGGATCGTCATCGCTGGCTTAGCTTTGACGCTGGCTCAGATACTGTTTGCGTATACCCAAAGCGGGAATATTTCTTTCACGGCAGCCTACCTGAATCTGTATCAGTTCGACAGCTACTGGTATGGGGAGATCGCCGAAGTCGGCTACCATAACCGCGCGGCACAGCCGACCGAGGAGATATACAAAGGTAAAAACGTCGCCTTCTTCCCTTGTTTCCCGATGCTCGCGAGGTTCCTGTTGACCGTATTTGGGCTGCCGACCAAGGTGGCCGTCCTCCTGGCGGCGCAGCTGGCATGCTGGGGCTTTTGGTCTTACCTGTTCCTCTTGCTCCGAAGCTGGGGCATGTCCATCCTGAAGACCGCCACTGTTACTGTCCTCCTAGCAGCCCACCCATGTGCATTCTATCTCATCGCTGGATACTCCGAGTCTCTATTCCTCATGTCTCTGTTAGGCTTCTTCTACTGGTCCGGTCGGGAGGGATCCGGCTCCTCGTGGCTGGCGGGTGCGCACGGCTTCGTAATGACCTCAACCCGTCTCGTCGGCCTACCCCTTGTTCTTATCCCCTTACTCCTCGCGATGCGATCTACGAAAATCGAGCGCGGCAAGCCCAACATCTGCGGTGTCCGAATGGAGACTGCCATTCGTTCGGCCATGCTTACTGTTGTGGCGAGTTTGGGCGCGTTGGTATTCTTCGGCTACTGCCAATTGCGGTTCGGCTTCTGGAACCTTTACATGCGGACGCAGAGCGACTGGGGTCTTAAACCTGACTATTTAGCCATCTTCAGACCCAAGGTCTACAGTGTCTTCTTGCCCCGAGAAGGAGTTCAGGGGTTCGTGAGCACGAACGATTTAAGCAAACTGTCCGTTCCTCTGACCCTAGCACTTCTTTGCTTCCTGCTCGCGCTCGAAACATGGACTGCCTGGCGCCGCCCGGACAATGGGTGGCGAGAGCGGCTTCCGTTTCATTTTGGGGCATGGTCCATGTTCTACATTTCGGTCTGCGGACTAGTGGCAGTCGAGATGCACAGCATGATCCGCTACACATTCCCCGTGCATATGCTGTTGGCCCTGGCCGCCGTCCACTTACTCTGTCAACACCCGTCACGAGGCTTCGCAAGTGACCTGGGATTCGGGTTGTTGGTCATAATCATTCCTCACGTTGCTTGGCTCCAATCTGACCTCGTGTATCTCTTCACGTCGGGCCACTGGGTCGCTTGATTTGCCGCCCGGGCGTGTTCGGCAGTAGGGGAGGCGATGTTGCCGCATCTTGCTTGGTCGGTTGCCCTGCGCACACATCCTCGATGAAGTAGATCGGCCGCTTCCGCACCTCCTCGAAGATGCGGCCGAGGTATTCGGCCGCCACGACTTGGAGGAGTACGTTCGCCGTGCCGAGAACGATCAGAAACCCAACCGCTCCGCTTGCGATTTCTTCCTCAGCGACGCCAAAATCCCCAAGCTGCTAGCAGACCCAGCCAGCCCAGCTAACACAAGCACGCGAGGATAACCGTTAGCCTCCCCACAAGCCCAGGAAGCGGCGTCCAGAAGTAACAAACCCGTCAATCGCAAGAGACGCCATCGCCCGGTACGAATATCACCCAATTGGTTACCGTCAAAGTAGAGGATCGGGTCGAGGTAACGCCCAAGGAGAAAAATCCTCCGTTGCATTAGCGGTTCATTCGGCACTTAGCTTCGTGGAAGGGCAACGAAAACCAACTTGATCGTATCCGTCCGATCATGGCCCATTCTGTTGAACATAAGGTCGCTTACCCGATTTCCCGACAACGTCGGCCACACTTCGACGAAGTACATCTGGCCGGAGTCACCGCCAGCGATGAGCAAACGGAAACGACTTGGATGATCGGTGTTGACGGGAGAATAAGGAGCGAGATGGCGCTGGGACATGATGCGGGAAGTAAAAGCAGTTGATCGGGATAGGGGGGAGCCTTGCGACTCCGCCCTCCCACACCACCGGGCATACGGGTCCGTACCACGGCAGTTCGATCAGATTATGCCTTCGAGAAGCCAGCCAAGCGAGGAAGGCCGACCGAGTCGAACTACGAGTTACGCAGCGCCTGTTGGACCGCCAGGTGACTAGACATGCGCCATGCCCCGATGGGGGAGCCGGCCGCTACCGCCGACCTGGACACAGCAACATCGTGACTGCGCAGTTGAGCAAAGCGATTTCGCGCTGTCCGCCACTGCCGCCACAAGTACATGCGCAATCGCCGACGAATCCACACATCAAGGTTCGACAACACCCGCGGAGTTTGACAGAACCCAAAGTAGCCCCGCCAGCCGACCAATTAGCGAGCCAACGGCTCGATCCACTGGGCCAGGCTCACCCCGCGTGTCCGACACGTCTGTTCGCGAATCATGCATCGCGTCAGCCCCGTCACCGCTGCCGCTCCCCGCGCCGCTCGATCGCGCGGGCAGCAGCCCGCGCCGTGCGGAGGGCGTAGGCTTCGCCGTTCTCCTTTGCCTTGCTGCTTTCCTGCATAAGCCTCGCGGCGGTTTCCTCCGGGGGCCATCCCCAATCGATTGCCAGCAGGCAGAAAGTGTAATCCGCCCGGCTGATGTCCGGCCGGTCTCCTCCGCGTGCAGGTGGAGCATTCTCCACGCAGCGTTGATAGCTTGGCCAGCCTCTGGCGCTGGGGCGGCGTGTGCTGTGGTGCTTCACCGAGGTGGATTTCTCCAGTGGAGCCACAATGCCGAGGGCTTCCAGTTCGGATCGTGTCACCACCTTGCCGGGGTTGATATGGACCGTCCCGACGCGCGGGAAATCGGGGGCGTACTTTTCCTTAAAGTTAAGGCTACCGCTGACGCGGGTGGCTCCTGACGCCGTCAGGTCGGCTCCGGCGCCTTGGCGTAGCCGGCGGGCAAAATCAGCGTCCCCATCGGCCAGCGCGACCCAGACTTGGTAGTTGCGGGAGCTGGTGCGAAGAACGAGGAAGGAAACCGGAAACAGCCGTGCGGCTGCATCATCGCCGAGGTCATCGAGCTGGACCAGTGTAGCGTCATTGGAACGCGGGCGCACGATGACATTATGCCGCCGCTTCTCGGCCTCCTGGAGGATGGCGGGCATGGCGGATCGCAGCTCGTCGAGCGTGCGGTTGCCGCGGAAGGCAACCTTCTCGCCGGCGGCGTCGGTGAAGGTGAGGTCAAAGCGCTGCGCTCCCACGCTGGCGAAGGCGTCGAGCATCCCTGCCGCCGGCCCGCCGGCCCGTGTTTCTTCTTCCGGTGACGGCAGCTTTTGTTTTTCAGAGATGTTTGCCGGCTGACCGGCGGCGGAACTGCCTGAAAGACAGCGGCGTTCATCGTTTTCGGACTGCGTATCGCTATTTGTCAAACTCTGCCAGCCAACAGTCGGCGGCATTCCATGCTTCTGGCGATACTCGTTGACGATGATTAAGAACTGCTCGTGCAGCGCGTCCCGGCTATCTCCGCGCGCGGTGGGATCATCCTGAGAGGATTTTTCGAGTTGGTATATCCACGGTTTACCAGGCTCATTCTCTCGCCATGTCCAGCCCTGCTCCTTAAATTGGTCGGTCAGCTCACGCCCTGGATTCGGGTCAATGTCTTTCGGGGCGGTGAACGTCACCTGCACCTGGGCGAAGCGTCGGTCGCGGCGGAAGTGGGCATAGCGGCCATTGCCGATGTCGATGATGTCCTCACTGGTGACTTGCGGTATCGAGCTGGTCCACTGACGTGCGCGAGACTGCTCCTGGTCATCGGCTTGAGCTGGTTGCTTCGGCTCGCGTGCCTCGATTTTCTCAAGTGCCGCGTCAATCACAGGAAGGAAGGATGCCAGGCGTCCGTGGGGATTTCTTCGCAGGGTCTCTGTCTGCGCAGTGCCATACCATCCCCTTTTGCTTAGAGCGTAAGGAAAAAATGAAAAAAGCGGCTTGTTTTCGGCCATTTCCGTCATTTTTTCCTTACGCTCTTATCGGGAAACAGGTCAGCTATAGTCCTGCGAGGGCACATTGTCAAAGCTTGTGCATGTATCTGCGTTTAAGAAATGAGAGATTTGCTGGCGGAGCGCCTTCGTAGAAACTGGCCCGCTCAAATCTATCAGGCAAGTGCGATTTCCGAACAGACACGCCTCGCTTTGCTCCGACGGCATTGTCGAAATTCCAGCCCCCGGCAGGACTACTCGATGCCGACTGTGCGGAAATGTGCAGGGCTGATAAAAACATGACCGTCCTAAGTCATAGTGAACATCCATAAGTGATTGATCGTAAGAAAAAGCAATAAGAAGGTCATAGGAACGCGAAACGGTCTTTTAGCTGCTTACCCCTACCCCCTCCCCCTTTCCGCTTTTATTGGCCGTCCTAAAGGCGCGTATGAGGTTTTATGCTTCCCTTATGCTGCAAGTGTCGATCCGTGTTACGCCTAATCGGCCATGTATTCGCGGTCAAGTGCCTCTTCTTCGCTACCGAGGGGTGTTGTCTCGCTCGATCTTCCTGTATGCAAAAAGACAGACCGATCAGCTTACGGCGATATTTTCCAGATAGTTCAAGGTGTTATAGGAATGCCCTTCAATTACTTATTTTCCTGCAGTTGGTGCTGGCTTCCAGTTTGGTATTGAATTTATCCACAGGATGGGCCGTTAGAGAAGTTAAGTATATGTATCTTTAGATACATAGTTAAAAAGTTAGGGACTTAGTAACTACTTGAATTATTGACGAAAATTACGTTCTTTTGCGCCTGATCGGCCAAAGGTTTGCGCCTGATCGGCCAATCCTTGATGCGCCTAATGAGCCGTTTCCCGTGCGCCTGATCGGCCGTGCCAAGGATCATTACCTGTGGATAACTCCGGTCTTGAAGGCGGATCGGAAAACTAAACGCTTTTCAGAAGCTTATGGCGTCGGAAGCGATAACTCGTAATTGCGGAGTTCTGTTTCCTCTGGTGCGCTTGATATATCAGCGTTGCCATTTTCGATCGTCTGTATACGCTTAATCGGCCCTGCCGAAGGGTCCAGAGCCGGTTTGGTCATGCCGAGGCCGACACGTCTTCGGGGATTGCGCGGTGGCTGAAATCGGGGATCGGTAGCTGGTAGGTGGATTCGAGAAATGAACGACACTATCTCGTCTTGCTCCGTTCGATGAATGGATAAGGCGTACTCGGGAAGCCGGTCAGCCTCCACTACGCGGCGGACATCCAGAGCAAAATCGGAAAACCGCGCGATCGAGCCAGATTTCTCATACAGTTGCCGCATGGTGAATTGCCAGCCGAGTTCCTGACTGCCGGCATGTTTGCGTGCTACGCGATACAGCCAGCGCTCGATGCCGCCCGTCAGTAGGAAGTAATCCTCATGGATGGTCAGCACTCCTCCCTTGTTTACGATGCCGCGGTAAAGCCAATCGGGTAAGGTAATCGTCATGCCGATGGTGTCTCCGGTTTGCTCGTCCACTACCTCGGACCACGCCTCTAGCCAGTGGAAGGAGGCCGACTTTTTCTTGCCGTTGGCCCGGATGTTAGTTCGGACGGCCGTGTGCGTCAATCGCTCCAGCGCCTCACGCAGCCGCCGGTAGTGTTCGCCGCCAACCGGACGGCGAACCGACCGGAGCAAGTTGTAGGGGTGGAATTTGATGGTCCGGTTGGGGGGCAGACCGCGATCAATGGCCTCGGTGACTTGCGTGGCAGCCCAGATGAGGATGTCGGCATCCCAGATGGTGGCCATGCCGAATTTGGGATTGGAGGTAACTTCCACCCACACGTCACCGACGCGGTATTCGATGGGCGCCAGACGGGGCTTCTTGGACAGACTGAAGAAGGGCCGCTCCATCGTGTCGCGTTGATCGCGAATCGGGATGTCCGCGAAATTGGCGGTGAACAGGTCAGGCTGGAGATCCCCTTGGGGCGGCAAGCGTTTGGACATGACGGTTGCAATGCTACCTGCAGTAAGGAAAGAAGCAAGCAGGAATTAGTGCGGTAAGCCAATCCTGTCTGTATGCAGGAATGGAGGCGGCCCCTCCCCTCTTCTCTGATGGCATGCGGAATCCGAAGAGATAACCAGCCGAGCCTTATAGTAAGGACTGGGCGGGCGTTTCCGTTGTGCGTCGAGCATCCAGTTCACGTTCGATCAGCCGTTGCACCTTATCCTGGATAGTGATTCCCTCGAAGACGCACAGACCCTTGAAAGCGGTGTGCATCTTGGCAGGCAGATTCAAAGTCAGCCGCTTTTCTTTCTCCCTATTTGGGCGGTCATCCGCCGGCTTCTCTGGGCGTGCATCTGTCCCCTTCCCTTCCTCTACCCACTCCTCCGGCGTCGGTGGTAAATCCTCCTTTGTCGGCTTGGGCCGCACAATGAAATCCACCTTCTTTTTCTTGGGTTTGCTTGTCATGCGGTGAGTTTTTGCACCTCCTTGGCGAGCGCTTGGATTTCCTTGCTTGCTGAGCTGTCCGGATCGATCTCCAGAACCGTGCGCCCGCGTGCGCTCTCGGCGAAGGCGACACGCTGGCAGACGGACGCGGTGAGTACCGGCAGCGGATATTGCTTCAGAGCCTTGGTCACGTCGCGGCCGATGGCCGTGTTGGCGATCTTGCGATTGATGACAAAGGCAGCCTTCAGGCTCTGCTTGTAAGTAGCGCATTGCTCCAGGAGCTTGACTGTCTCCTCGGCCGCCCACACATCGAATTGTGACGGCAGGACCGGGATGAGGACCGCATCGCTGGCCATGACGGCGCTGCGGGCGACCTCGTAGATGCGTGGCGGGCCGTCGATGACCATGAGGTCGTAATCCTTGGCCAGTTTGGGCAGTTCGAGGTGAAGGATGGGTTTGGGGATGCCGACAGCCGCAAACGGTGCGTTCTCGCCACGAACCGCGACCCAATCGAGGGCGCTGCCCTGCGGGTCGGCGTCTACCAGCAGCACGCGCAGCTTTCGTATAGCGAAAGCAGCGGCCAGGCTGATGGCAAGCGTGGTCTTGCCTACACCACCCTTTTGATTAATAACCGAAAGAATCACAAGCCTGACTTACCCTGTCGTGTTACCGCTTTTATGGGTAAGCGTCGAATCGCCTTGCCGCCGACCCGCCTTCCTACATAGACGCTTAGGCGGCGATGTCAAGAAGATCATGCAATAATGCTGCACGCCTTCGCGGTTTACCGCCAAAGCGTCAAGGCGGTAAGGCGGGTTACAGCAAAGGCGCTCATTCAGCAAAGTGCAGAAGCTGGAGGGCGGTAAAGCGCGATAGCACATCGTCGTATTTGCGCGAAAGCGGTTTCATAATAACCCACATAAGCGGCAAAGCGGAAATAGATTAACCCGCCAAGCCGCTAAAGCGGCAATCCGTGAAAGCGGTGATACGGATTAGCGTTGATGCAGCTAGGCGGAAAAGCGGTATTGATGGATAGCGGCTTACTGGCAAAACGCCGTGCCGCTTCCGCACAAAGGCGAATCTGCGCGAAGTCGAGAATGCAGAAAACGGGGAAAGCAGTAATCTGGTTAATCACATAAGCGGCGTTGCGGGAAAGCGACTTGCTGACAAGTCACCGAACAGCCTCACCACATAGGCGTGTTTCCGCTGCCACAGATAGGCGGCTAACTGGCTAGGCGGTTTCCCGGGGAAAAGAGAGGAGGGGCGACGAATGTTTCACTGTGAAAGGCAAGCGGAGTCGAAAGCGTTTCCCGACCTTAGGGGGGCTCGCCTAAGGGAAGACGCCTGAACAACAATTTCACCATTGCCTCTCAGGGCATTTGGGTTACTCAACTTGGCCTCAAATACTTGTGGATGCGGCAGGGTGAGGGGTACGAAAAAAAGCCCGCTCGGATATACCGGCGGGCTTCTGGTAGGTCAGGAAGATGGCGGGGGTGCCGGTCCCGGTTGCGGGTCAGAAAGCAGTCTCGCCCGTCGCCTCGCACAAGGCGGCGAAGGCTTGCTCTCGTACCTCATCGATGCGATCTCGGGCTCTGTTACCTGTCACCATCTCGTGGTAATGGCCAAGCATTGTGAAGCACGCCTCCAGGGCGGCGTACATCCTTGGTGCCGCCTTGTGCAGACGGTCGCGTTGCTGCTTTGGGTCCGGGCCGCCCTCCAGAAAATGGCGAGTGGACTTTTCCAGGGCTTGCTTGGCCTCGGACGATTGCAGAAACTCGGTCGGCACCTTGAGCTGTTCCTGCAATCCGTCCAGCGCCTCCCGGTTGATGTAGCCGTTGGGTATCGCTGAGATGAAGCCCAGCACGGTGTGGATGGCTTCAACGTGCTCTATCAACTCGGCAATCGTCCAGGTGCGGCAAGCTATGTCGCCCGGGTAGTCTTCCCATTCCGCGTCTGGGCAGTGTCTGGCGATATTCCGCAGGTTGATGCTGATGTTAAGGGCCTCCAGCTTGACGTCGTTGAAGCTCTTCGGGTGTTGAGTCATGGTGGTTTTTCCTTCCTTGGTTGTTGCAGTGCTGTCGTCGGTGGGGGCCGCTCTTGGCGGACACCGCCGCGACACACTGCATGGATGTCCTTCCAGCCAGCTTTTCGCCGCCGTCAAGGGCCGCGTCGCGGCTCGTGAAACCCTTGACGGCATTAGGCGAAAGCTGGCGATCTCGCTCGCGAGAGCTGATCCTGTGAGAAGCCGAATTTTTCGCTTCCCGATAGCTGCCCCGTGCGCTATGGATGGCCGCACGAAGCGGGGAAAACGGATGACGGGGGAGGGGGATAAAGAGTCATGGCAGGAGCCGCTGATCGAGCAGCGGCAAGCGCGGGAGGGCCTGGTCCTGAAGCTGGATCGCGGGTTTGAGGAGGGCACGTACTGCGTGTATGTGCATTTCCATGAGCTGACTTCGCGGGTCGGCTATGCAGGGGCCCGCCAGCGGGCCGAGGAATACTGCGGCATGCTGAAGTCGCAGATTGACCGCTTTGCTGGGCATACGCTTGGCGAAACGGAGGATGCTTTCGGTGCGGGCCGCTCGGCGAGGCCGAAGCACGAGCAATTGTATTATCTGACTTTTCCGGTAGTCATGATGGGCGGTCGTTTTCGCGATCAGGCCATGAAGAAAGAATTCCAGGCGGCCGTGGTGCGGGCCAGTCAACAATGGGACCAGACGCAATCTCGCATGGACGCACAGAAACAGGACAGCCGCCGGGATGCCTTCCGCTTGCAGTTTGACGCGCTACTCGACCGCGAAGCCTATCAGCATCTGGACAAGGCGACGAAGGAGCGGCTGCTTGAGGAGGTGCCGGCACTGGCATTTCCGCCGCGCGGCATTAATCGGTAGTGGCAATCAGCCGTGTCTTCTTCCTCGTTGTGATTCCAGCCGTGCGACGGTCTGCACGATGTCTTCCTGGCTCAGCTCCCAGCGGTCATGTGGTAAGCGGCCCACTACCTTGAACTTAAAGTCCTGGTAATTGTCCTGTGCCCGTTCATCGTCTCCCAGAGCATCGGCCAGGAGGGCGAGGGCGAGTTGCGCGGGTCCGCTTCCCGCGTAATTCCATTCATACCCGGTTGGACTATGGTTGCGAAGATCGAAGCGTGCCGGCAAGGGATAGCCGCCCCCAGGCGCGTCTTTGTCGATCACGTCTACTTCGCAGCCCTCCGGCGTGCGTTCTCCTACGTAATGCTTCACGTCACCTCTCTTTCGGGCCGCGTTTCCGTTGCGGCGGTTGATAACCCTCGGCAAGAATCTGCTCCGCAAAGAGCGGATTGGCAAGAGCTTCCTTCCCGACGGCTGCTAGCTGTCGCCTCGCCCTCGCCTCGGCGAGCTGAAGAGCAGTTTTCGGCTTGTATGTTTCAATCGGTGCCCAGCATAAGCTGTAGCGATGCGGAGCCACCATCTCCCCGCTCACCTCAATTCGCATTGTGGGATGCTTTTCGTTGAGCATTTCACCGAATGCGGAAGCGTAGCCGCCCACTTCTAGGGGCTTGCCGTCGTGGAGCATAAAGTGCCGTCTTAGGCCTGTTTCAGTGTACCGCACGGTGTAGACGGTTGCCGCCGGCTTCGGGCGCTCTCCCGTTCTGCGGCAGCGGTCCTCATCCTCTTTGTCCAGTAGGAAATGCCGGTGGCTCGGCTCGTACCCGGGCCCGAAAAGCTGCTCAGCCCGCGCAGCGCACTGATCAAATTCCTGCTGGAAACGGGCAGCGACCTCGGCACGGATGCGGGCGTTCTCGATGTCTTGGGATGAGGGCTGGGCATCAGTCATGGCAATAGCAGGTGGTCATTGTGTCCGCATCCGCGAAGTTTTCGTCATATGACCCCACCGATCTATGTCTTGGCGCATGTCTTCGATCCCTTCGGCATTGGGTTTGATAACGACCATATCTCCACGGCTGATAACTACAAGACTGTGCCCAGGCTTCATTTTCGGAAGCTCATCGTACTTTTTCCTCTCCCCGCCTCAGAATTTCCATCGCCCACAAGCTTGGCGTCGGTAACGCCCTTCGCACGATCCCGCCGTTCCGCCCGGCGAGTTCTTGGGCTTCCTGCTTGCCCCCAGCAACGATGAATCCAAGCGTCGGATCGTTGTGCTCCCGAGCAAATTCCCTATCCATGTAGTGGATCGAATACACGTGCTTGCCCTGGTTTTCGATCATCCCGACCACTTCAGTGAACAGCTCGGGCCTGTAGTGTTGCAGTGTAGCAAGGGCGGCTCCCTGTGCGTCATCGGGAAAATACTGCGGGAACGCCAGCGCCACGATGCTCCAATCACAATCCTCCTCATACCAGTTCGGGCCAGCCCACGGCTTGAACTCCCGCAGTGGCTTGGGCATCTCGGCGACGCGATCAGGCGAGAGCCAGTAGCCGCCATGAGACGGGGTGGAGTAGAGCACGATGCCGGGGGCGATTTCGCGGGAAGAATATGCCGGTCCCCAAGGTGTCTCGGGAGGGCGGGTCATGGTTTGGTTCCTTTCGCGTCAACTTGCCCGCTTTCGATCTGATCGAGGTTGCGTGTAATGACCAGCGTATCGTCGGGAGAAATGAGGACGGTCTTTTCGCCAGGCTTCATTTGAGCTAGATGATGGGCTAAAAGTTGTTTCATTTTCGAGGATTTGCCGATGTGGCGTGACGTGACCACTCGATTTGTTTGTAGCTGATCGGTCATGCTTCGTCCCTTGTCATCTTCTCCTCCTATGCTGTGGTGAACGGGTTTTCGCCGCCCACTCTGGCTCTAGCCGCGCGGGCGATGTAAACGGCAGGCTTATCGTCATGGCCGTGCCCTATGAACGCCAGCAGGCCGTCAATGGCTAGCAAGAGCTGCTTGACCGCGTCCTCTTCCAGGGTTTCGGTACTGATGTCTTTGCAAGCATTGACGGCGGCGCAGATACGGCGGGCGTTGGCTTCGTACGCGATCAATGAGGCAATATCCCACTCACCATCAGCTGATTCAATTGCGTAATCATGGAGCCCCATTGCCTTTGTATCAGGGGTGGCTTGATCTACATAGCGCCAAGGCTCCAGCGTGTGTTGTGCCTCGGTCGTTTTGCCGCCGATCTGGACTGTTTGTTTCATGCTTGTCGTCATAAGCTGTTGTCCTTTCTCTGTACATGGTTGGCGTTACTCATCGAGGAGCAGCTCGAAATTGAAGTGCGCGTTAGCCTGCTCCAAAATCGTCTGCGGGTCAAAGTTCTTTTGCTGGGCCAGATGCAGTAGGTCGGAAATCAGGTCGCCGATGGCGCACTCCAGATCGTCCCGGTGCATGCTGTCCGGATGGTCGCCGCTGAAGGTTTCGGCGGTGAAGATGGCGAGGGCGTTACTGGCCCAGCCTGCGCGGTCCTTGTTAGTTGGCTCGCTGATGGGCTTCATGGCTGCGCCTCCTCCAGCAGTTCCATTCCGAAGAGTACGCAGGCTTGCTGCATGATGCTTCCGGTTTCAAAGCCCTGCTGCCGGGCATAGTGCATCAAGTCGCAGATCAGGTCCGCGATGGCACTCTCCAGATCGTCGCGGTTCATGATGTCAGGATCATCGCCGCTATACGTTGCATCGGTGAACACGGCGAGGGCATCCCTGGCCCAGCGGGCGCGATCTTGGTTGGTTGGCTTGCTTGTGTGCGTCATGGCTTACTCCTTTTGATGCTGGAGTGAAGGGCCGCTAAGCGCGGCCCCCGAGATACATAGCCTCCAGCCCGAAGAGCTGGCTGGCGTCGTAGCCGAGCGGCAGGCCATCCGCGTCGTAGAGCATCGGCGTTGTGTGGATCAGATCACGGAAATCTCCGTCGCCGTCCCAGCCGGCATCGAGGGTATCGCAGAGAGAGTTGGTGGCGGTGCGCATCATGGTTTTTCTCCTTGTGCTTTGAGACAGCGACCATTCGCGGCCTTACGGGAGCGACCCTACAGCCGCTTGGCCGGGCTTTATGCCCACGGCCGCTTACGTAGCGGCCCGTGCCCGTTGCAACGGGAAAAACGGAAGCTTCACGCGATTGGAAAAAACATACTTCGTGAAAGCCGTTTCTTCCCGTTGCGGCGGGCGGCTGCGGCTGTAATCGTCGCGTGAGTGAGGCCGCCTGATGGCGCGGCGAGGAGAGAGGCTGAGGAGAAAACAGCAGGCATGCTAGCCGGCAGCCGGATCGTCATGAACGGATCGCCGCTTGGAGCGTGAGGAGATCCATCAGCGGGAGGAGCGCCGCCAGCCGTGTTGCCGTGCGAAGTGAAAGAGCGTGCCGGCGGTGATGCCCTGGCGGGAGAAGCTCCGCCACTTGGCCGCCATCTGCCAGGCATCGTACTTGGGGCTGTGCGATGACCACCGATCCCATAGCTCGAAGCCGGCATCGCCCAGGGTCGCCTTGAGGGCCATGCCGATCTGCACCCAGCTGTGATAATCGCAGTCAGCCGGAATATGGGCCAGGGCCGCGGTCAGGGTCTCCAGGCGGGCAGGCTCTCGCTGCGGCCGGAAGAGCCTGCGGCGGTGCATCGGCTGAGGCGGCGGCGCAAACAGGGCGGCGATCGCTGCCGTATTCAAGGGCGGTAGCTCGGCAGCGGCAATGTCCAGCAACGTCGCCGGTGTCAGCCAGACATAGGGCTGGCAGGTGGCAGGGTGCAGCGTTGGCGGCAGGATCACCAGCCGCCCGCCCGCCAATATCTCGGCAACGGTCTGGCCCTGGCGGCGAAAGGATCGCGAGCGTTCGCCAGTGTGGCGGTAAAAGAAGGTAGCTCCTTTCTGGCCGCGTTTGGCTATCGGCGAGGGTCCGGATAACTCTTGAATGCGATCGTGCAGGCCATCGATGTCATGGTCAAGGTCCAGGGCAGTAACGCAGCAGGCGGGGCCCAGGGCGATGGCCAGCCCGGCATCAGGGTAGCGCTGCGTCCAGTCGTGGAGCAGCTCCTCGGGCGGCAGCTCGTGGCACCAGCGGCTCCAGTCGGTGACGTGCGGGGCTTTGCAGCCTGGCCGCACGGGCACGGGTGCATAGCCATGCCGGCGGTAGAGGAGTGCGTAACGGGCGAAGGGGCCGGAGATCGGCAGACGGGCGCCGCCGTGCCGGATGCGGGCAGCGTAGAAGGGATTGACCAGGGCGCGACTCATGTCGATGTTGTCCTCGGCCGACGCGGGCGGCCATTCTTCTCGGCGAGAGCATCCTCGTAAAGTTCATATGCCCGGCGGCGCGTAGTCTCGGAATCGGGTGGAAACTGTTTGGTAAGCGCAGCGATTTCCAGGTAGGCCCGGAGGGCACAAAAATGGAATAAGTTATCCCAAAAATCGTCATCTGCCGTCATAGGGGCCTCTCCCGCAGCATGCGGAGTGCTTCGCGGATCGGCTCGGTTCGGGTGATGTATTTCAGCCGGCGGCGCATGGTGGTCTGCACGTTCCGTGGATTCAACCAGTCTTGCGGCTGCGGTCTGAGCTTGTGCCATGTGCCAATCTCCACGCGGGCAGTTTCCAATGTCGTCCAGTCGAGCAGCGTGATCCATTTGCGGCCCGGCGTCAAGGCAATGACGGATCGCCAGCCATGTGCCAGGGAGGGGATTTCGCCCTGGTTGTAAATGCGATACAGCATGTTATTCCTCCATCTCTTGCTCCAGGGCGAGGATTTCCGCTTCGTCCACCTCGAAGGTAGTGAAGGGAGCGTCCCAGATTTCGCCTTGGGTGAGCGGGTAAACGTGCAAGGCCAGGCCGCCCTCATGGCAAACGATGACGATGTTGAAGCGGCGATCGACCTCGACATAGATGCGGTCGGGCTGGTCGGTAAGTTGCTCAGTAGTGTATGTGGTCATATGTGGTCCTTTCTAGGTTGCTGGTTAAACGGTTGTGATTGGTCATGCGCTGAGCCTGCATATCCCCGAAGCAGTCGCCTCGTGCTCGGATAGCGATGCGGCATCGATTACGAAGCCTGTCTGGTCTTGGCGCGCGCCCTTGCCCTTGGCCTTGAGGCCGACGATGCAGGGGCGAGGATCGAGGAAGCGGAGATCGTTCTGATCGCCGTCGATCACCGGATAGCCCCAGAATGTGTGGGGGAAGGGTGGCTTGCGGAATACCACCGTCAGATTGCTCCCGGCTGCGAGCACACGCCGGCAATCGCTCTCATTGCGCTCGCTGCGTGAGAAGGTCAGGTGGTAGTTGGCGGGCCGCTCCGGATTCAAAATCCGCCGGACATCCTTGGTGTAGTCCATGAATTGCACATCGGGAAAATGCGTGAACAGAGTGGGCAATTCCTGCTCGAAGGGCACATCGGAGACGACGTTGAGGCGGCAGACCAGCCCGACGCCAAGCCGCTGCGCCCGGGTTTTCTGCCGCGCCAGATCGGCCATGAGAAGGGCCAGGAATTCCTCCGGGTTCTGAGCCAACAGCCGTGTCCGCGCCACGGCTACGCGCTTGTTCTTCGGCCAGGCCAGGCGGTCGTAGTCGGCGAAGCAGGCGGCGGCGCAGCCGGGGCTGGCGAACGGGCAGAGCGTTCGACCGGCGCGTCCGGTCGCCCTCGGCGTCAGCGTCATACCGACGCTGAGAAAGCCAACGCCCTTGGCCTGCTTGTGGTTGGCTTGGGACAGAAGCCCGGTGAGCGTGTGCGTCGAGCCGTCTGGCAGCGGCACCTTGATTTCTCGCTTGCTCTTGTCGGTGTAGGGAGAATGCCAAGGCAGCTCAGCTAGCTCAGGATCGCCAAGCGGTAAATACAACTGCTGGTTCATGAGTGGCTTCCTTTCTCGCTAGGTACGGCCGCAGGGACGGGCGCCGTTGCTTGGGTTGCTGCTGTTTCTTTGACTTCTCCGGGAGGCGAAAGTCGCTCATAGGGGTTGTCGTCAAAGAGCTGGGCGAAGGGCACCAGCTCGATTTCCTCGCCCATGCGATTGACGGCGCAGATGACGTAGACGGGCTTTCCCGTCGCCTTCTGGCTGCATTCGAGCAGGCAGGCATCGCCGGCATCGAACGCCTGCTGCAAGGTGTTGAAATTGTCTCGGTAAGCGTGCGGTATCATCGTTGAATTCCTTTCGGGTACGGGCGGGCACGGCGGCCCGCCCGGTTGATGAGTGGTGCTGCTATTTGATGAGCTGCAAGGACGTAACTCCCATCGCGTAGTCGTAGACCGGCTGCGAATGCTCGCCCTGCCAGCTCGTATTCTTCTTCATTTCCGCGGCGAGGTAGCTGTCGTCGGCCATCGCGCGGAGTGCTTGCCGCGAAATGTCCTGGTATTCGTCGTGTGCGACGCCGTATAGATTGCGGGCGGGATCGGGGGTGAATTTGCCCTCGTCGGCATAGTCGCCGGCGATGACGATGCGGTCGCCGGCCCAGGAGCCGATAATCGGATGATTGCTACGCAGATCGCCGCCGCCACGGTTGTTGCCATCGGCCAGCAGGATTGCCAACGCCGTGAGCGTGCCGTTGGCGCTACAGCAGAATTCCAGGAGCTTGAGGCCGTCGCCGCACTTGTGCGGATGCAGGTATTGCTTCTTATCGAGATTAACAATCAGGTAATACTGTCCCATAAATGATTCCTTTCGTATGAAGGCGGCCCATTGCTGAGCCGCCCGGATGGATGTGCGGTTACTGGTTGTCCTTGGGCACGCTCAGCACGATCTTGCCGGCGAGCGGAATCACCTCGCAGAGCACGGTGATGTCGCCGTCCTCGTGGGCATAGGCGTTGCCGATGCGGTCCCAGAAGGATTTGTCGCCCTTGGTTTCGCGGACATTGCACGCCTCGAAGTCAGGCTTGCGGGCCGGGATGCCGTCGCTGATGTGAGCGGCTCCGCCCGGCTTGCGCTCCAGCTCGCGGAGATGGATGCGGTGGTCCTGCGGGATGGCGTCGTAGAGGATGCCGATGCCGCCATTCTTGTAGGTGAAGGCCACGCCGATGCGGGTCCACTTGGTGCCCTCGCTGGTGGTGCGCAGGCTGTAGGCGGCGTAGTCGGGTGTCTTCCCCTTGGTTGCGTTGCTGCTCTCTGACATGTTGGTTTCTCCTTTTGTTGTGAGACCGCGACCTCGCGGCCTTTCCGGGTGCCCTTGCTAAGCCGCCAGCCGGGCTTGGCTCGCTTCCGCATCGTGCGGCAGCGACCGCCGGCAAGCGGAAAAACCGAAGGTTCATGCTTTGGAAAAGATCATCATCCGGATGAAAGCCGTTTTTCCGCTTGCCGCCGGACGGCGGCGGCTTTACGCACCCCGGAAGGAATGGCCGCCCTGGTCGGGGCTAAATCACAAAAGGAGGAGGCATCAATCTGGAGGAGCGAAACGGCAACGCAGCGCTGCTACAGCCACCGTGCTATTCGGTACGCATGGTGGGCCTGCGAGAGGCACTGGCAGCAGGGGAAGGCGCGACGGTGGCCAGACGCAGCTAAAGGGAGTGCGGGGAGGGGGTATGCCGCCGGAACCCGGAGGCCTAGCGGGCGCGACTCGGCTCTAGCTCGATGGCGTCGATGGCCGCGCGGACCTGCGCCTCAGTCAGCACCCAATCCTCGTGGGGCAGCCGGGCTACCAGTTCATGTTTCAGACGCTGGTGAATCTGCAAAGCTTTCCGGTCGTCACCGAGAACGTCGGCGGCCAGCGCCAGGGCCAGTTGGGCCGGCCCGTTTCCGGCAACGCCCCACTCAATCCCCTCTGGAGACAGGTTCCTTAAATCCTTGCGCAGATTGAGCAGGGTACATTCGCCGTCCTCTTCGACATCGACCGCACAGCCGTAATCCGTCCGTCTTCCGTGGTAAATCTTCATGCCCTGGATCAATCAATTTGTCGCGATGGTAAAGGCGATAGCATGCTCCACCGGGCCTGTCCAGGGTGCAAGCGGCGGGCGGAAGAGAAAGCCGCTGCCGGAGAGAGAAGAAGATGGCGGGCATACTTCTTGCTGCTGGTTCAACCGGTCCGGGATCGCGTCACGGGGAAACGCACGTTTCACGAGAAGATGCCGGAGCGCGTCGCAAACCATCCGTAGAATCCTACATGCTTAGGATTTCGCAGCAGTCTTCGGCCGATGCCGCCAAGCAGTATTACACTTCCGCCGACTATTACGCGGAGGGGCAAGAACTCATTGGATTGTGGGGAGGCGAGGGGGCCAGGCTGCTCGGCCTGGAGGGGCGCGTCTCGCGGCGGGAGTTTAATGCGCTTGCCGAAAACCGCAATGCGCGTACAGGCGGCCCGCTTACGCTGCGCACCAAGGATGACCGCACGGTGGGCTATGACTTCACCTGGAGCGTGCCCAAATCGGTGTCGCTGCTATATGCCATGACGGAAGACAAGGCGGTGCTCGATGCCTTCCGCGACGCTGTGCAGGAAACCATGCGCGACATCGAAGCCGAGATGAAGGTGCGGGTGCGCAAGAAGGGCCGCAACGAGGAACGTGTCACCGGCAACCTGGCCTACGCCGAGTTCGTGCATTTCACCAGCAGGCCGGTGGATGGCGTGCCGGACCCGCAGCTCCATGCCCACTGCTTCGTGTTCAACACCACTTGGGACGAACAAGAGCAAGCCTGGAAGGCCGGGCAGTTCCGCGATCTCAAACGCGATGCTCCTTATTGGCAAGCGGCGTTCCGCGCTCGGCTGGCCAATCACTTGCAGGATCTGGGCCTCGCCATCGAGCGCAAGCGTGACGATTTCGAGATCGCCGGCGTACCTGCCTCGGCGATCCGGCGGTTCTCCCGCCGCACCGACAAGATCGAGGAGGAGGCGCGTAAGCGCGGCATCGACGATCCGGAGGAGAAGGCCCGGCTCGGCGGCCTGACGCGGGAGAAGAAAGATAAGAGCCTGACCTGGAAGGAGCTTCAGGCTGAGTGGAATAACCGGCTGACGCCAGAAGAGCGGCAGGCGATTGCAGCGGTGCATACGCGTCGGGGAGCGAGCGTGCCGCGCGAGCGTCGGGATACGGCGGCAGTGGATTTCGCTCTGGAGCACAGCTTCGTGCGTGAGGCGGTGGTGCCTGAGCGGAAGTTGTTGACCGAAGCGCTGAAGCGCGGCATCGGCTCTGTGACCGTCGAGGGGGTGCAGAGCGAGCTGGCGAAGCGGCCATTGCTTCGCCTTGAGCATCAGGGGCAGCAGGTGGCAACGACGGAGAAGGCACTGGCAGCCGAGGAGCGGCTCATCGCGTTTGCCCGCGATGGTCGCGGCTGTTACCGCCCCTTGGGTGATCCCGAGCGGTCCTTCACCAGGGAATGGCTGAACGAGGGGCAGAAGGCAGCGGTCAGGCATGTGCTCGGCTCGCGGGATGCGGTGACGATTATCCGCGGTGTCTATGGCACAGGAAAAACCACGCTGGAGCAGGAGATCGCCGAGGCGGTGGCCGAGACGGGTCGGCCAGTGGTGGCGGTGGCACCGACGGCGGCAGCCAGCGATGTGCTGCGGGAGGAAGCAGGGATCGCTACCGCCGATACGGTGGCGCGTTTCCTGACCGATAAGCGGATGCAGGAAGCGGCACGCTTCGGAATCGTGATGGTCGATGAGGCGGGCATGCTCGGCACGGAGGACATGCTGCGGCTATTCAAAACGGCGGAGAGCGTGCGGGCACGCGTGGTGCTGGTCGGCGACCGGAGGCAGACACGCTCAGTAAGCGCCGGCGAACCGCTGCGGCTGTTGGAGGAGCGGGCGGGGCTGAAGGTTGCCGAAGTCACGGAGATTTTGCGGCAGTCGGGACGCTACAAGGATGCAGCCAAGGCATTAAGCGAGGGCAAGGTGGCCGATGCGTTGGACGTGCTGGATAAGCTCGGCTGGGTAAGGGAGTTGCCGGACGGCGAGCGCTACCAGGCGATGGCCGAGGCGTATCTGAAGACGGCGGGAGAGAAGAAGCGCGGCGGCAAGCAAAAGACAGTTCTGGCAGTAAGCCCGACCTGGGCGGAAGCCGGACGCATCACGGTAGCGATCCGCGATCAGCTGAAAGGTCAGGGGAAGCTCGGCGAGGAACGGGTGTTCGATACCTGGGTGCCCAGCCATCTGACGGATGCGCAGAAGCGGGACGTTGCGAATTACGAACCCGGCGATGTGCTGGTTTTTCATCAGAACGCGCCGGGCTACGGCAATGGCGCGCGGGTGCTTGTTGCCGAAGAGCAGAAGCTCCCCCTGCAGTTTGCGGAGCGCTTCGAGGTCTACCGGCCGGTGAAGCTGGGCGTGGCGGTGCATGACCGTCTGCGCGTAACCCGCAACGGCATGTCCGGCGATGGCAGGCGGCGCCTGCGAAACGGCACGCTCTACAGCGTGCAAGGCTTTACGCCGGAAGGCGATTTGATCGTGGATGGCGGCCGAATCCTCCCGAAATCCTGGGGGCATTTTTCGCTCGGCTACGCGGTGAGCGCCGAAACCAGCCAGGGCAAAACCGTGGATAAGGTGTTGGTAGGGTTATCCAGCCAGTCGTTCGGTGCGGCCAATCAGCGGCGCTTCGGCGTGCCTGTGACAAGAGGCAAGGAGCAGGTGCTTGTGTTCACCGACAACAAGGAAGCGATGCTGAAAGCAGTACAGCGCGCAGACGAGCCGATGTCAGCGACGGAGCTGGCGGAGTTGCGGGCGCGGAAGCTACCGGGCCGGGAGAGGTTGACGCAGCATCTGTCGTTTATGCGGCGGAGCGCGAGTCTGTTGCCGGCGGCGAAGTCGGATTTCGGACGCACACCCTTGCAGAGAGAGGTATCCTATGGGCGAGAATAGTCTGGAGATGCTGCGTCAGCGGGGAAGCGAGGTGCTGGCGCGTCGAGGAGCGGGGCCGGAGCGGCGGGACACGCTGCCGGAGTCTGCCGAGGATGAAAAATCGTGCCTCGCGTTCGGCTATCTCAGGGGAATGGGCGATCAGGGTCGGTCGCTTGAGTTTCGCTTCTCGCAGGGCAACCGGAAGGCATTTCCTTATAGCTGGCTGGGGCCAACCGACTACAACCCATCTGTGGGCCTGCTGTTGAAATTCGTCGGCGATCAGGTGTACCTGGTATTCATCGAGGGATCGAACCTGAACGTGCTGGTGAACGATGGAATGAGCCTATACGAGAGGGGCATTCTCCGACATCGCATAACGTGGGTCCGCGAAATGACGCGCCGGGAGATCGAAGAAGCCGGGGAGGGGGAGGTAACGGTCGAGCGCATCCGTACCACTTCCTACCGGCCGGATGAACAGCCCAAGGGAGTGGAATGGCTGAAGGCATTCCAGGATCAGTTATGAAACTCCCCTCTTGGCGAAAGAGCCTGCCAGCGAGCAAGCTGATTGCTTGCGCTGTTCATGGGGATGGACTACATTCCGCCTGCGGTGCAGCCGGAAACACCGTGGCAGTAAGCGGGTAAGCACCATGTACACACCGCCTCTGAATCCCAAGGATGCGCAGGACATCGCCAAGCGATCCGGCAACGAGCGGCTGGTCTTCTGGACCAGCATCACTACGCTCGGTTTCATGGGCGCGACGGCCGCGACGGCGACGGCGAACATGATCTTCAACATGGTGCAGCGCGGCCGGCACGGACACCTGGGAGACCAGGATGTCGAACGTAGGCGAGGGAGGGGCAGAGGATGAAGAAAAGTTGAATAGTTGCGAAGATTATTCGACTCCGAGCGTGAACGGTATTGAAGAAGGGCCTCAATCACAAACAGATTCCACCCGGCCTCATTCCCCGATAATTCCAGTAGGCATTAGCAATTCCTTAAGATATACCTCGATCAGCTGAAACGATCTTAAGATTGAGTGCGAGATGCGTCTGTGGAATTGCACGGCCTTGCTGTTTGCAGCGATTGGAGCATCCCAGGCTGCGGCCGAGACGCTGGATCAGTCGTGGGCCGAGGCTTACCAAGAAAATCCTTCTCTGCAAGCGGAACGGGCAAATCTGCGTGCGACGGATGAGCTGGTATCGCAAGCGTTGAGCCACTGGCGACCCAGCGTGGATGCCAACGCCAATGTAGGCAAGACGTATCAGTATACGCCCGGTGAACCATTCTTCGGCACCTCCCATTTCGCGGATACGACGCGCGGCTATGGCGTGCAGGTGACGCAACCTGTTTTTCGGGGTTTCCGCACGCTCGCGGAAACCGAAGCGGCGGAAAAGCAGGTACTGGCTGAGCGCGCCAAGCTGCAGCATGCGGAGCAGCAGTTATTTGTGGATACGGCGACGGCATTTCTCGATCTGATCCGCGACCAGGCGATTCTGGAGGCGGAGCAGGAAAATGCGGAGGTCTTGAAGCAGAAGCTCACGGAAGTAAGGGTTCGGGCTACTCACGGTGATTTGACGCAAACGGATGTGCGGCAGGCGGAGGCGCGTTTGGCAAGGGCGAATGTCACCCGCTTCCAGTCGGAGAAGGCCGTTGCGGCGGATCGGGCAAGCTACGCGCGGCTGGTCGGACATCTGCCGGGGGCGCTGAAAACCCCGGCACTGTCGCTTGCAGCAACGGACACACTGGATGGCATCCTGCTGGGATCGGCACACCACCCGGATGTCGTGGCCGCCCAATACGCGATGGAGGAGGCTCGCGCAGAAGTCAGGCTGAATGAGGGAAGCCTGTTGCCGGAGGTCAATTTGGTCGGCAGCAGCAGCCGGAACAGGGGACAGAACAGCACCATACCCGGACGCGAGGATGCGAGTCAGGTTCTGTTGCAGGCAACCGTGCCTTTGTATCGCTCCGGTGCGGATTATTCGCGCACCCGTGCGGCAGAGCAAACACTGACGCAGCGTCAGATGGAACTGCAGGAGGCGGAGCATAAGGCATATGAAACAGCACAAAACGCATGGCAGGCATTCACAACGGCACAATCCGCGGCCGCAGCCGACACGGACGGAGTAGCGGCCGCGAGGGAAGCGTTTGAAGGTGTGCAGGTGGAAGCCAGGGCCGGCACACGCACGACGATCGATGTATTGAACGCAGAGCAGGAGCTGCTCGACGCACAGATCGATCTTGCGAAATCGCAGCATGACCGGAACCTGGCCATTGTGCAGATCAAGGCGGCGATCGGAGAATTGACTGCCGATCGCCTCAGCTTGCCGGTGAAACTGTATGATCCTTCGCTTCATTATGACGATGTTCGGCAGCAATGGGCGGGATTTAGTAAGAATAACGCACGCTATCTGGGCGGCGCTACCCTGCGGCAGCCCTAGGCGAGGCGTGCATGATGCTGGAGAGCGCCAACGCTCAACCGTCCGCCTCCGCCGTCCATGCGCTCGTGATGCTCTTGCGCTTGAATGGTATCGCGGTAGAGCCGCAGCAATTGCTGCATCGCTACGGTCCGAATATCGGCTTTACCGAAATGCTGCGCTGCGCGAAGGAACTTGGGCTAAAAGCGCGCCTTATCGAGAGCAATTGGAGCCGATTGACCAAAACCTCGCTGCCGGCTATCGCCGGACGCCCGGATGGGACCTTTATCATCGTGGCGAAAATCGCCGAGGGCAGCGTTCTGGTGCAGGATTTGTCGGCAGGAGGTCCTCAGTCCCTGGCCCGTTCTCAGTTTGAAGCGCAATGGGACGGGCGGTTGCTGGTGATGACCCGCCGCGCCGGTGTTGGGGAGCTGGCTCGCCGCTTTGATGTGACCTGGTTTCTGCAGGCGATGCAGAAATACCGGCGCTTACTGGCCGAAGTCGTGGTGGCCTCGTTCTTCCTGCAGCTCTTTGCTCTGATTTCGCCGCTGTTCTTTCAGGTGGTGATCGATAAGGTGCTGGTGCATCGCGGATTGACTACGCTCGATGTGCTCGTGCTTGGCCTTGTCATTGTCTCCATCTTCGAGAGCATGCTCACCGCGCTGCGCACGTATCTGTTCTCGCATACGACTAACCGGATCGATGTCGAGCTAGGCGCGCGGCTTTTCCGGCACCTGGTCGCCCTGCCGATTGCCTATTTCGAGGCGCGGCGTGCCGGCGACAGCGTTGCGCGCGTGCGCGAGCTGGAGAACATTCGTAATTTTCTGACAAGCTCCGCGCTCACGGTGGTGATCGATCTGATCTTCACTGTGGTGTTTCTCGTGGTTATGGCCTGGTACTCCTTGAGCCTGACGCTTATTGTACTGGCGTCTTTTCCGTTCTACATCGCCGCCTCGGCCCTGGTGACGCCGATTTTCCGCCGCCGCCTCAATGAGAAATTCAATCGCGGAGCGGAAAACCAGGCATTCCTGGTGGAAAGCATTACCGGCATCGAAACGTTGAAAGCCCTGGCTGTGGAACCGCAGATGCAGCGCCGCTGGGAAGAACAGCTGGCGGGCTATGTGCATGCCAGCTTTCGCGTCCTTAACCTCGGCAACTGGACCAGCCAGAGCATCCAACTGGTCAGCAAGCTGGTGACGGCGGCCATTCTATTCTTTGGAGCGAAGGCCGTGATCCGGGGCGATCTGACGGTTGGCGAGTTGGTGGCATTCAACATGTTGTCTGGCCGCGTCGCGCAGCCGGTCTTGCGTCTGGCTCAGTTATGGCAGGATTTCCATCAGGCCAAGATTTCCATTGATCGTCTCGGCGATATTCTCAATACGCATCCGGAGCCGTTATTTACGCCGGGCCGCACGGCGCTACCGGACATAAAGGGGGAAATCCGCTTCGAGCATGTCGGATTTCGTTACCGCGTCGATGGGCCGGAGATTCTGCACGACATCACGCTCACCATTCCTGCCGGGCAGGTGGTTGGCATTGTCGGGCCGTCCGGATCGGGGAAATCAACCTTCGCAAAGCTCGCGCAGCGCCTTTATGTGCCGGAGCGGGGGAGGGTGCTGGTGGATGGGGTCGATATCGCCATCGTGGATGTCTCCTGGCTTCGCCGCCAGATCGGCGTCGTGCTGCAGGAAAACCTGCTCTTCAACCGCTCCATCCGCGATAACATCGCGCTCGCCGATCCCGGCATGGCCATTGAGCGTATTGTCCTGGCGGCAAAGCTTGCCGGCGCCCATGATTTCATCCTGCAATTACCCAATGGCTATGACACCAATGTGGGCGAGCGAGGCACCAGCCTGTCTGGAGGGCAGCGGCAACGGATCGCCATTGCCCGTGCGCTGGTCATGAATCCGCGCATTCTCATTTTTGACGAAGCGACCAGCGCTCTGGATTACGAGAGCGAGCGGGTCATCCAGGAGAGCATGAAGTGGATCGTGCAGGGACGCACGGTGCTCATCATCGCGCACCGGCTCTCTGCCGTCCGCGACTGCCACCGCATTCTTACTATCGACCAAGGCCGGATCGTCGAGGATGGCAGCCATGAAGAACTGCTGCGGTCAAACGGCCGCTATGCCGCGCTGTGGAGGCTCCAGGCGGGTGCGGTTCATGGGTAGCTCGATGCGGAATCCAAAGGGGAAACTTGCCGCTGGAGGAAGCGATACCGGTTTTCGGCAGCCCGACGATAAAGGGAAAGTATCGGTTCTGACAGCGCTGGGTGCATGGTCTCCCAAAGCGCAGGAAGCCGCCGGCAAGGCCAGAGCGGCCGGTATCCGCATGGCAGCCAAAACGGTCGCCGTGCTGGACCGGACAACCGATCGGGCGAGCGAAAGGGAGTTTTTGCCGGCGGCGCTGGAGATCATGGAGACACCGCCATCCCCGGTTGGGCGAGCGATCGCGAAAAGCATTATCCTCTTTTTTGTCCTTGCCTTCTTCTGGGCTTGCTTCGGGTCGGTGGATATTATCGCGACCGCCAAGGGCAAGATCGTGCCGACGGGCCGCACCAAAGTGATCCAGCCGCTGGAGAGCGGCGTCGTCCGGGCCATCCATGTGCAGGATGGCCAGGCGGTCAAGGCGGGTGATGTGCTGATTGAGATTGATACGACCGTCAGTGCCGCCGAGCGTGACCGGCTGCGGACGGAGTACCTGCAAGCCGCACTGGATGCGGCGAGGTTGAAAGCCGCCCTTAATCTGGATGCTGCAGCCCCGGCCGCGGCATTCGTGCCACCGGAGGGTACCACGCCTGCACAGATTTCGTTACAGAAAACGCTGCTTGCCAATCAGCTGGACGAAATCCGGGCAAAGCTTAGCGGACTCGATCACCAGATCCAGCAGAACAAAGGCAACCGGGATTCGGTCATCGCGACTCTCAGCAAGCTGAAAGAAAGCATCCCGTATCTCAAGAAGCGGGCGGAAGTGAAACAGTACCTCTCGGCCAAGGGCTATGGCTCGAAACTGGAGTATCTGACGACGCAGCAGGACCTTGTCGAGCACCAGAAGGAATTGGAGGTCCAGCGTGGCAAGCTTGCCGAGGCGGAGGCGGCGATCGCGGCCCTGCAGGAACAGCGGCGGCAGGCGGAGGATGAATACCGTCTTGGCACGCTCAAGGACCTGGCCGAAGCGGAGGAAAAGTCAGCCAGCCTGCATGACCAGCTCATCCAGGCCGAGCAAAAGTATCGCCTCCAGACGCTCCGGGCACCGGTCGATGGCACGGTTCAGCAGCTAGCGGTGCATACGCTGGGCGGGGTCGTGACGCCGGCGCAGGTGCTCATGTCGATCGTGCCCGCGGGCAGCAAGCTGGAAATCGAGGCGATGATCGCCAACCGGGACATTGGCTTCGTGCATGAAGGCCAGGAAACCGAGATCAAGATCGATACGTTCAACTTCACGAAATACGGTCTCCTGCACGGCCAGGTGCTGTCGGTGTCCCAGGATTCAATCATGAAGGAAAAGCCTGCCGATCCGAATTCGGACAAGCAGCATGCCGGCGATGAGGGTGAAAGCAGTGAGCCGATGGGACAGGAGCTGGTTTACTCAGCACGTATCGCGCTGGACCAGACGCACATGCAGATCGACGACTGGCTGGTAAACCTTGAGCCCGGCATGGCGGTCACTGCCGAAATCAAGACCGGCTCCCGTCGGGTAATCGAGTATCTGCTGTCACCGTTGCAGCGCCACCGGCATGACGCGATGCACGAGAACTGAGCCTGACAGAATACAACTTGCGCTTTAGTTCGATCGTGCTATAACGTGGCAAAACATTTCCTACTGAGTCCAGCAAGAGGAAAGCCGATTCTCGGAACTTGGACTCGACGAGTAGCCGCATGAGAAAAGCAGCAATCCTTGGGGGCTTATTAGCAAGCTATTTCAGCGCATCAGGTATAGCATTCGCTGATTCGTCATCTTCAGTACCAGTGACAGTGAATACAGAGCACCAAGCGTCACAAAATAAGCCTTCGACAGCCACAGAAGAAGGTTACCCGATGACACACGACGAACTACGTAAGCATGGCCAGCAGCTGAGAGCGGAAATTGAAAAGAGATATAAGGAGTTGGTTGCTACCCGGGAGTTAAGAAGCTTAAACGGTAATGACATTGATGATGTCGTATTGAAATACGTTCCCTTAGGCACATCATTTGACGATGCGGAGAAGATACTGAGGGATGCCGGATTTAAGGTTGACCCACGCCCTGGAGCTAATCCGTCGGGAAATCGACCCGATAGACATGATGTTGTAGCCTCGATAAATCCCTTTGTTAGCAACCTTGAATCAAAAACAAGCGTCTATGTTTTTCTTTCTCCTAGTATGCCTGGAAAGTACACCAAAGTATCTAAGTTGTCTGCTGGTATAACCACTTCTTTTCCATAAGGAGCGCAAAATGGCGAACGAAACAATCTCTGTTGTCTATGAACCGCTTGGGGTCTTCGACAGCATAACATATTACCATGAGACCCTTGTTTATACAAATTCGAGCGGGGAGCAGTTCATAGCCACAGCTGGTCCTAACGGAAGTCCCCCAGCTGGAAATAGCCAATTCTACGATGTTTCCGAGGCAGGAAGTGCGGCAGCGTCTGGAACGACGTCTGTATATGGAACACTTGCAACGCAATCAGGGCCAATATCGAATTTTTCTCAGGCTGCTCTTACAGGGTGGCTTGGTACTTCCTCGAATCCCAATCCTTCTGAAGTTCTCGCAACGGGAGCTGATCTGAGTAGTAAATGGGATGATATAACTCAGTCTTATGCAACAATTGGGGGCGAAAACCTAGCTTACTCTCCGCTTACACAAAACTCCAATTCGACGGCCACATCAGCAATGCTCGACGCTGGGCTGACTCCCCCTACCGATACGGGCATGTTAGGCAGCTATTGGGCGCCGGCTGCTGGTACGGACCTCACGACAACATGCAGTACTGATGATCTTGGCAATACCGTGCTTGCAATTAATGAAAACGATGGCTCGGGAGATATTATAGATAGCCTCCAATTGGTTACTAGTCCCGATGGAAAGAACAGCACCATGACGATTAGCACTGATGGGGTTCTAGACGATGCCGAAGCACAAACGGTTAATGCTGATGGAAGTCAGACCGATAATACAACCGGATATAATACGAATGGCAGTGTAAAGTTCACACAAGACACAAATATTTCCTCAAGTGGCCAAGCCACCTCGACCATCTCTGGTACTGGCGACGTCACCGATCTAGACGACGCCTCCATTGCCTTAAGCGACGATACCCTGGCAACCCTGCGGGGCACCGGCAATGGCGTTACTCTGGGCGATAATGCCACGCTGACGGATATTAACGGCGGTAACACAATCACTGCGGCGGGTGACGGTGACAGCATTACCACTACTGCTGGCAGCAGTGCGGATACGGTGTACCTGCAAGGCACGAACGGCAGCGCCATGCTGAACAGCACAGGAGATACGGGCATCACGCTTGACGGTGGCGACAACAACAGCGTCACGCTGCAAGGGGACGACGAAACCGCTACGCTAGGGGGAGTCGTCGATAGTGCGAATGTTAGCGGCAACGATGATACCGTCAATCTGCAAGGTGTCATCGAAAATGCCACTCTTGCTGGCGCGAATGATGTGATCAACATGCAGAGTCTTGATGGGAATGCGACACTATCCGGTACAGGAGATACGGTTATTACATCGGGATCTGGCGAAATTAATACGGTTAACCTCCAAGGTAGCTCGGAGAGTGCTACACTGGCGGGCGAGGATGACTGGGCTTATGTCACCGGAGACACCGATACGGTGTCCCTGCAGGGTAGCTTTGAATTCGCCACATTAGCTGGTACAGACGGCACCGCTACTACATCGGCAGTCGGTGAGGGCAATAGTGTTGAGCTGGATGGCAACTCACAAACTGTTACGCTGGCGGGCGAGTATGACTTTGCTTCTCTCTATGGCAGTAATAATACAGTAACCGCAACAGGTGAGAATGAAGATATCACGAGCAGTGTTGATAGCAATAGCAACATAGTAAACCTACAAGGCACTTCCGGTAATGTGGATTTGAGTGGCACAGGAGATACTGTCACCACATCATCGCTCGGTAGCAATAATTACATATCTTTGGAAGGAGATTCCGAAAGCGCGACACTGGCCGGCATTGGCGACAGTGTCTATTTCGCTGGCGATAATGGTACAGCAAGTCTGCTTGGTGATTCAGAGCTCGCCAGCTTATATGCAAGTGGATCAGTTAGTGCCAGCGGCATCAGCGATACCATAAGCGCTGCGGATGGCGATTCGGTAACTATTAGCAACAATGGTCAGAATACCAGCGCGGCCGATTCGGTAACGCTCTCGAATGGTACATTGGATCTGGAGGATACAGCTTCCGCTGCTCTTACAGGTTCGAATGACACGGTGAACGTAGGAGCAGATGACGACCTTACCATTTCCGGTGACGGCAATGCCGTAAGTGCTAGCAGCGGCAGCAACATCTGGCTTAACAGCAATGGCAGCAATACTCTTGATCTGAGCAGCGGTGACACGATCAACGTCACAGACAGCGAAAACGGCATCACGGATACTGTCACCATGTCCGCTGGCGCGATAAACTTAGGCAGCGATACGCAATTGACAGTCAATGGCGATGGCAATACGGCCAGCGGCGGCAGCGGCAGTGTGCTTACGGATAACTATACCGATGGCGCATCATCGATAGTATCTTTTGATCCATCGAGCGGGGTAGCCGTTGAGTCTCAAAACTACTCGGGTTCTAATGGCAGTGGCACGTATCTGTCGGATGTTTTGACCTTTACTGCTGGTGATTCCCAAGCACAGTATTTCGCTGATCTGCCCAGCGGCACATCTTCCGAGATAGTCGATTATGCCGGTCCAAACGGCTCAGGCACGCTCGATACTGCCTATTTCAATCTTACTGGCGGTGGCTCGGTTGAGCAGCTGTACACCGGACTGCCTGATGGCGTTTCGGAAGAGGCGCTGGTCTATTCCGGGGCAAACGAGTCTGGAACGCTGCTCGACGAGCTGGGAGACTTCACCAGCGGCGGCTCAGAAATAGCATTGCTTGCCGGGCTGCCCAGCCAGATATCCGACGTGGCGGAGTGGTTTGACGGCTCCAACCTTACCGGACTCAGAACCAATCTGGAAGTAGATTTGAACGATGGCGCCAGTGTTCTTGTCAATTACGATTATAACGGATCAGACGTTGAAACCTCTTATCAGGAAGACATCTATTTCGATGGAAGTCAGGTTGCCTATGCGGACTTTACCGCAGCCGGCGGCTATATTGATGGCAGCGCCGGCAACGGTTCCTTAGCCTCAGATGGCGGATATGGAGACTTCGAGAGCTATGGCGGGTACATCAATGGCGGCGGCTATGAATTCACCAATACCGTCAAGCCGAGCGGAACCAACGTGGGCACGATTGCGCAATACGACCTTCAGGTAAATGCCCCGGATGCCGCTCAGGCTGCCGCATCGGCGCAGCTCCAGGCATACCTGGCGGCAAATCCGTCCCTGTCGGGCTTAGGAGGCTCGTCTACTTTTGAAGGCAGCCAATGGAGCGGTAACGCTATTACCTGGAGCCTTGCAACGAGTCCCGGCACAACAGCCTCGCCATTTAGCGGCTATATGGACAGTCAGTACGAGGCGCTCGTGCAGCAGGCGTTTCAAACCTGGGCGGCTGCGTCCGGCCTCACTTTTGAAGAGGTCCCGGATTCCGCGCAATCCGATATACGCATCGGCTGGGGTGATTTCGATACCTCATCCAGCGGAGTGGTGGGATATACCAGCTATCAAAGCCAGAGTGGCGGGATGCTGCCAAACACCATTATCCGGCTGGAGGACCCATCTCAAAATCCTCTTATTGCCGGTCCGGATGGCAGCTTAACCTATTCCGGAACCGAGTCGAGCGTTTACCAGGTGCTTCTGCATGAAATCGGCCATGCGCTCGGACTGGCGGATAATGCCGATCCCAACTCGATCATGTACTATGAGGCGACAGGGAATAACCAAACGCTCGATAGTACCGATGTAGCCGGTATCCAGGCCCTTTACAGCACGGCTCACCAGCAGCTTATCCAGGCTATGGCCAGCCTGGGAGCCGAGGCAGGTGCAGCTGCATCGCTAGCGCCGGCTATTGCACATACGCCTCCACCGATAACCATCGCCTCGCCCATGCACTGACCGAGCACTTTCTGAACTGCCGCGGTGCCGTCAAAGTATGACGGCACCGCGGCGGTTCATCTCCGGCTTCATCCAGAAATTGATATCGGTGTATTTGGCAAAGATGTCGGGTGGGATGCCGGGTTCCTGCTTTCGGTACTCTACCTTCTGACGAACCTTGTGCAGTCCCGGCATCCCAATGGCTGCATCGTAGTCCTGCTCCTCGTAACTGACGTTATCGAATTCATGCTTGAAGAAGGGTTCATGCAACTCTTCGTAAAGCCGCTCGATCGTTGCTTGCGGCTCTCTCACTAGCTTATCGTAACTGATTATCAGCAGTTTCTTGGCATGTTCGCTAAACCACGCTTCCCGGAGGCAGCTCCAAGCAAGGCCGATCAATCCGTTTTCCGAGTTCATCAACATCTCTGTGCGGGCATAGATCGAGCTGCCGGGTTGGTAATTGAGTATTCTTGAAAGCTGGAGCGGGTTCTTGCGGAGCATCCTTTCCATGCTGTCTATGATCCAGCCCACCTCCCGTACACAACAAATAATGCGCGCCTTCGGATAAAGCTCATGGAGAAGCGCCGTTCTGCCGGTCCATGTTCGATTGGTATCGAAAACTACCTTGCCGGCAGCTACATCCGCATAATATGCCTTCACTACACTGCGAAGGATGACGCGTCGGCGATCGTCATTGAAGAATACGGCAAATTCACTTCCGCCTGTCATTTTGGGCATAATCGAGCCGATCAGCGAAACCACCGGACTCGTCATGGACGCTTCGAAGCGTGGGTTCTGCTTCAATATCGCACAGAGTAATGTTGAGCCGGAGCGGGGTAATCCAGAAATGAAGTGAATATCAGATACCATACGGAAGCGCCTTTAGCCACATTATGCCAGGAGCAACCGGTCAATATCAATCTATTATGCAGAGCACGATCAAATAACGGTGACTGACAGGTTCGGAAGGACGCCGGCTGTATGCTCGCGGTTATCGGATATTGAGGCGGGGACGAGCGCGTCGTTGTGGAGAGGAATTCCGCCTCGGATTGCGCACGGTGCTGAGCAATCCTATCCGCATAATCCACCGGATTTTTGCAGCGTTTCCCGATTTCCGAGAGATCATGCGGATAGGTGAAAAGGGCGGGGGCCTCTCGACGCAGCTGGGGAAGACAAGGGGGGGTCGGGAATCTATCTTCCTTTTGATGCCTTATCTCATTG
>Ga0070738_10001385_pt1 | contig 49527 bp, 49 predicted proteins | sample Coa_R2_2_FD_66446 | JGI IMG/M metagenome (GOLD analysis project Ga0070738, IMG submission 66446) | Surface soil microbial communities from Centralia Pennsylvania, which are recovering from an underground coalmine fire - Coalmine... | ecosystem: Environmental > Terrestrial > Soil > Unclassified ... | reverse complement strand
AACCGCCTCCTGCTTGAACTCCAACGTGTATCGCGCTCGCTTTGAGTTCGTCATTTTCGTCTCCCCTTACTGATGCTCACTCTCTCAGCTATGGGATACGTTTTTCGCAGGCAAGGTCAGGGAATGGATCAAGGGAATGGGATAAGGGAAAGGACTCCGCCCTGCGGCTCTCCTCGTTTGTGGTCCGACCAGCGGCGGGCCCTCAGCCCGCCGCTGGGCCGTGGAGATTGTTTTTGTGCAGCATCTGGGCAGCCGCCCGGCGGTTCTTAATCGGAAATCAGCTCGCCGGTCTGTGTTGGGTCCATCCGGTTGTGGCAACTGTCACCGTACCTGTGGTCTCGGGAGTCTTGGGTAATTACGAGAGACTCTTCCTTGCTTTCTCCGTGCCAAGTGAGCCCGGTGATGTAAGGAACGGGTGGCTTCACAGCATACGCTTTGAGGCGATGACTCAGTTCACCCAAGCCTAGCTTGGGGATCGCACGATGCCGTTTGAGCAGTCTTTCGTAGGCGTGCGAGCGCCCTTTGTCGGCGCAAACTACGAGCAGGTCGGGTTCTTTTCCCATGTGCCGCAGCAAGGGCAGGAACTCCCGAATGAAGCGGCGTAGCCGCGACAGAGCTCCGGGTAGCGGCGAATCGATCATGGTGAGGCACAACCGCCAATCCCGATCCCACAGGAGGAAGTGCTCCCGTAAGTAGGGCTGGCCGCCGCGCTGGGGCAAGACGCTCAACGGGCAGCCCGCGAGGTCGCGAAACGTCGCGACCTTCTGGTCGTGATCGAGGACAAACTCGGCCGGCCAGGCGCGCGCTTCGAGATAGAAATGCACGGCCAGCAGCCGCGCCTGGATGGTCGCCAGCTCGTGCCGGCGTCGGCTGCTCGAATCCTTGCCGAGCAGGCGGGTTGTGGATTTGGTGACCTGGTAGACGATCGGATATTTCGTGATCCGTCGTAGGAAGCCGAGCCGCTCCAGATTTCTAAGCCGGCCTCGGATTTGGGTTTGTGATCCGGGGAACAGTGCTTGCGCCTGCAGCGCGGTGCAATATCCACCCAGGGCTACCAGCGACTTCAGGAAGTCGTCGGAAACTGCGTCCAGACAATTGGACCGGTTGCGAAAAGACACCACGATAAAAAAACCTCCCTCTTCAAATCGATTTCAGGTGCGTGGGATGAGGTGAATGGAGGTTTATTCGGGTGGGTGATGATGGATTGGCGACCCCAAGGTCGTCCCAGAGTGCTGAAGTTCTTGAACGCAACCGTGCCGGGAAAGTTGCTCGCCGAGGCTATCGTTTTCTCATTGCGAACGTGGAATGCGGTGCCCTCCTGCGATTCTCTTGCGGCGGGTGTTGTAAACAAGGCCCTCTATACCTCTAAATGGGCAAAGATTTGACGAAATTCCCCCACGTAAAGTGAGAAATCCAAGAATCTACGTGGGAACAAAACCGACAGGCCGTGCCGAAACCACGAGAATGCGCGGTCCAAACATGTTTGATGTCCGGGCAAAGAAACCCTCATATCTTCTAATGGACATCGACTTGGCAAAAACGAGCACGTCACCGGAAGAAAATTTCACCTTAGAGACATGCTCCGCGAGACCCCCCAACACCGCGCAACTGTGTGACGAAAGCCGACGGCACACACAAACGCGGGCAACCGGGGAGGGCGCAGCCCTCCCCGGCAGCTGTCCGACGCAGACTTCCCTGGGGAGGCGCCGTTAACGGAATGGTAAAAGGGAAATTTAGGCCTCCCCAGTTCGCGGCAAATCTCGCTAGAGATTTGCCGCTCGACTGTTCATTCGCTGCTCGCTACTGCATCCCGAAAACCTTGGTTGGCATCCACGGCTCTCCTCTACCCTCACTAAATGCACGCGATTCGGTAAAGAACGATTCGACCGGGCTATTGGCTGTGTACAGATAGAAATCAACTCCGCCACCGAACATGATCGGATCTTCTTGAATGAATCTCCCAATCTTGGGATCGTAGTATCGGGCGCCATGGTAATCAAGCCTGGTGTCCGGATCGTACTTTCTCGCTGATGGAGATACGAGTTCACCATCGAACTGAGCACACACTTATCACACAGTGCGCAAAGCAGAAGTGCCGGGCGTTTTCGCCCGGCGTCATGACTTTTGCTGAATCTTTCGGCGCGGTCCTCTTGTTACTTCGCCAGCTCAGAGCTGTGGCTAGCGGCCAGCTTCCAGCTGCCATCTTCCCACACGAAAGTGTCGGTGGAAAGAATCGTGCGCGCCCGATGTTCGCCGTGATAGGTCGAGTCATAGGTAGATTTGTAGGTCGCAACAGCGGTATGGTTGCCGTAGAGTCGCACGTTCAAATCGGATATGCTTTCGCTGTTCGTCTTGTTGTGCTCGCTGTCTTTCATATCCGTTAAGATCGACTTTTTCGTGTCCCATTTTCCCCAACTTGATCCAGCGGTGTAGTTGTCGGCATAGTTCTTCTCGTAGAAAGAGGAATCACCCGCAAGATCAGCTTTGACGGCATCATTCTCGAATTGGGTGATAGCCGCGGTCGTGTTGTCGGTAGTGGGTTTGTCTTTTGCGGCAGCGGTGGGGCTTACGGCGGCCAGCAACATGAGCAGAGCAAAAGCTGTAAGCAATGTAGTCTTCATTCGGTGTCATCCCTTCACGTTGTAAGGTGGGAGAACTTCAGATGGGCTGACTTAGCTCAGAGAACCTGAAAGAGGAGAAGATGGTAACCAACTCTGTTGCCAGTCTATCACCTTTTGTACAAGTTCAGCTGCCTCCTAGCTTGCTGATGGATTACGAACCGGTGCGGGCAACCTTGAGTTTTGACAAGCCGCCCAGATAAGCCTACGATGACAATTGAGTGAGCAGTTTCTCTCCTCTTTCAGATTCCCTGAACTAAGTCAGCCCATCTGAAGTTCCTTCCTCTTAGCTCGAACACCGGTGCGTTTCTTCTGCAGTCCGTGAAAGGGCATAGTATGACGTCACCTCCGATTAAGACGGATGCGTCGCTTTTCTCTGAGGGAACGGTATTCATCCAGGAAGGCGTGATGTTGCCGGACGCGATGCGCATCGACACAGCCAGCTACTCGCGCGGGTGGCAGGTAGTCACCAACGATCAGAGAACCTTCGACGCGAGCATAGCTGCGGCAGGCTGGAACTTCTTCTTTACCGTGGGAAAGCTGGAGGGCATCGCCTTCGGGCGTTTGAATTCTCTCAATCTAAGCCGGGCCATGCGACGCATTCTGCGCCAGGTGAAGGAGCGAAACTTCAACGCCGTCCAGATAACTGGGATCAAGATCTTTAAGGCTCTGGGCCTCATTCGGTATGTACGAATCTCCGCTCATGCCCGTCACCTGCAAAAAAGTAGCCAACTCGATACTGACCAGCAGCGGAAGATCGCGCAGGAACAGTCTGCCTGGGCCGTGGGTTAGTTCGGAATGGTATCTCTGCACCGCAACACCAAAATGGAATCAAGGAGATTGTCATGGGAACAATGATTTTGAAGTGCACAGCGATTCTGACTCTAGTGCTTGCTACTGCTCTGAATCCGACGCAAAACCTACAGCTCTTACTTGGAATTGTAGTCTTTACAGCCGGAATAGCCGTAGCCGCCCAGGCGATGCGGGCGAAAAAGTATGTGTGGGCGGCAGTTTTCGCCGGCATGGCCCTATTTTTCAATCCGATCTTAGTGATCCAGTCGGCGTATTCCAGACATATTGCGTTCAACATCGCTTGTGTGGCGGCGTTCGCCTTGTCGTTATTCCTACTCGAAAATCTTCCCCGGAAAACGGTTGCGTCGATCATCCACCAGAATTCCGATAGCGAGTCGTTATGAAGACGGCAGCTCTGTGGGTAACCCATCGAGGAACTCAGACCTTCGGGTCGGACGCACCCGCAGCGACGATACCGAACTTGCAAAGAATGTTGGAGTCTATCGTTATTTCGAATTGGAAGGACGTCATGCCTGAGATGCAAAAAGGAATGGTCGACGTGGAGTATCGCCTCGCTCCCGACCATTCGCTCGAATATTTAAGGCTATGGGCAAGTTCGCGCTGGGGATTCAGTGACTTGATCTGCCAATATTCGATGTTTTGGCATTGGTCGAGTTCGAAAGAAGTGACTTTCGGCCCGGGCTACGGATCCAAGCCTCTCGCAAAGGTTTTGGATTACGTCATAAGGAATGCATCAACTTTCAGAGATACATCGGGGACTGCGAATGGATTGGTTCACATCTATCCTTCGACTGAAGGAGAACGTCAATCAGCCGATCGGTTCATTGCCTCTGCGCGCGGGCGGTCGGTCAGCTAGCGAAATCTATTGAACGACTTCTGGTTTTACAAATGAGCTTCTCTTGCGGCGCGAAGAAACATTTGTCTGTGGCGGAATCTATTACACCATCTACGATGCCGTTACTTCCCAGTCAACCGGAGGAAACTGCCGGGTGGTACCACCCTTTTTCCTCGTGCTCTGACTTCGGCCGCACGACAGACACATTGCTCCCACCTGCCTGATATCTGTCTCTTTCGATATTTCATTTTCACGCACGGCAAGAGAGCCGGCTATAACCGGGCCAGCGCACACCTCACAGGGGTAGGCACAAAGATGAAGATATTGTTTTCTCACGGAAATCCTAGAGGCTCTTACAAAAGGTAAAGTTGGCAGTTCAAACTGTCTGTTCACAATTGCTCTGTTCCGGCGGCTTCTCCGACCAATGACGAGACGACTGAGGTACCTGGGAGTGTTTGGCAAATGTGCGCATTAACTTCAGGGGTCCCTCGGCAGAGTCGCACGTTCGGGCATAGCGGTACGACTGAAGCCACCCATTTTCAAGGGAATTTGAAATACGGCTCAATGACTCGGGGATCGTTCCAGAAACTCGCCGCATTCCAGGCAGTATGGCTGGTAACGCGAAGTGATCCGCCCGCAGAACGGGCACATTCTTTGCGAGCTACCGCGCCTATCCTCTGGCGTTAACAGCGCAACCAGGCGCGCGAACGAATAGGCAATCAAGTCGAGTCGCCGGCGAATGTATGAAGCGTTTGAATCCATGACCTGCAGTCCTTTGGATCGCAATTGCTAGCGTCGTTGGGCATAGGTATTGACGCTGTTGTAAACGGCCGAGATCCTCAGCACCTTCAGGATGCCATGGAAAACGGTGAGATTCTGAGTCAGATTGCTCACTCTGGCCGTTGGACCTGACTTCTATAAACATTCTGACCATAGAAACTTTCGGAACAAGTGAGCACTTCAGACCAGCCCTCCTGCCTTGAACTAGGCCATGATCGATATATAGAAAAAGGGCCGCTTCCCACTGATTTGAAGCAATGTAATCACCAGAAAAGGTAGAAATGTGAAAATGAATTTTCGGAAGGGTCTTTGGACTCAAATAGCCCTGCTCTGTCTGTCGCCCATTCTGCTATTCGCTCAGACCCCTGATCTTGCGAAGAACTTGTCCAATTGTCAGGATGGCTACGAACCCTGCGATCGCGCGAAGCTAACGCCCGCGGAATTAGAGGCCGTGGCGCTCGCCGGCCACCTCCGGAACCTCTCGAACTGCCGAAGCGGACTCGACACCTGTGATCATTCGAAGCTCAGCGAGCAGGAGGCCGCTGCATTGGCAGTCGCTGACCACCGGCGAAACCTTTCCTCGTGCAACGACGGAATAGAGCCCTGTGACCGCTCTAAGCTGACTCCCGCAGAAGCTCGTGAAGTTACGCAGTCGGAACGCCAACATAATCTTTACGCTTGTAAGAACGCAATCGGCGACTGTGATCGGTCAAAGTTGACTCCGTCGGAAATCGCAGAAGTCGACGAAGCAAAGCGACAGAGTAATGTTTTCGATTGCGAGAACGGAACGGGATTGTGCGACTATTCCGCCCTGTCTCCTTCAGAAACGCGGGAGGTAAACGCGGCTGAATATCAGCGTAATGCTGACCATTGTGAAAACCATTGGGGCGAATGCGACCACTCTAAACTTACTCCACGCGACGCGCGTCAAGTTGCCACGGCTGAACAACGGCGGAATTTTGCCGCGTGTAAGAGCGGAGAAGAAACCTGCGATTATTCGAAACTCACCCCTCCCGAAGCGAAGCAACTGGCAGACGCCGAACACAAGCGCAACTACACAGCTTGCCTGCTCGGTCATGGTTATTGCGATCTGAGTCGACTTACCGCTGCAGAAGCAAAGGCAATTCCGTCTCCACAGGAACCCCTTGCGAAATAGCGTCGCAGAAAGGTTAGCCTCGAGGTGGAACGAACATGTTAAGCATTAGGCATCACCGATGTGAGCACATTCCGTGCCGCTGCAGGGTGTCACTAGACGAGAAATACTGTAGTCAAGCCTGCAAAGAAGCGGGATCCGAAGAGGTTGAGATTGCATGCCAGTGTGCCCACGAACGGTGCCCGCTTATGTTCTAAATATTCTAGCTTGGTAATCACACAAACACTCACCTACGACAGACAAGTCTATGAGCGAGAAATCTTGATGGAACGTCCTCTCAGAACTTTGCTCTACGAGCTCACTATTTCACCCATCATGCAGCTTATCCGTCGGATAAGAGCGGCATTGTTTACTTGAACTGCGAAGAAGGTCGCGATTTGTGTGCCGGATGTGTAAATCACCACCCTAAAAAGCGACGCGAGCCCCTAGAGTGGAACTCGCGCCCTTCCCGTACGTTAGCCATTATGGGCTAACGCAAAGCTTCGCGGAAAAATTTATCGATCCTACAATCGCTGCCGGCGTTCGGCAGCCCCGTTTGCATCTAGCCACTGAAGCAAAGCGCGCACGCTCGTGCGAGCCAGAGCAATGGAGCAATCGGCGGCTCCGTAATACAGATTGATGGTGTCTCCGTCGGCGTCCATCGTGTATCCACACGGGAAGACCACATCATCGACGTCTCCATGTCGCTCGTACTCCGCTTCAGGGCCAAAGATCCAGGAATCTCCACGCAGCAAACTTTGTTCTGGTCGCTTAAGGTCGAAGAGTGCCAAGCCTAATCGATAGAGACAGCCCGAAGGTGTGTGGCGAACCCCGTGATAGAGCACAAGCCATCCCCTGGAAGTCTCGATAGGAGGGGGCGACATTCCGATCTTGTTGGCGTCCCACCAGGCCCCGCGGCGTGCTTCCAGCATCACCTTGTGACGACCCCAGTGACGCAGGTCTGGGGAATACGAAATCCACATATGAGCGCCTAACGCTGTCATGGGCCGGTGGATGAGAGCCCAGTACCCCTCTATCTTGTGCGGGAAGAGGGCGGCGTCTTTGTCATCGGGTGACATGATTACGCCGTATCGCTCGAAGCTGCGGAAGTCGTTGGTCAGCGCGAGCGAAACCCCTGGACCGCCACGAGAATAAGAGGTGTAGATCACGGCGTATTGCTTCAGTTCTGGCACGTAGGTGATCCGAGGATCCTCAATGCCCCAGAGTTCTTCCGGGTAATGATCCGGGTCCGGCATCAGCGTGGGCACGGGATCGATCTGCCATCCATCCACGCCGTTGTTGGAACGCGCAGCGCAAAGATGCGACAGGCCTCGACGATCTTCCACTCGGCAGAGCAGGAGAGTAGTTCCATCCTCGAGTCTTGTAGCGCCGGGGTTAAAAACGGTATTGATCGGATACGGCCAGCTTTTGCTGGTCAAGATTGGATTGGCGGGATGGCGATGTAGCAGTGGCGTGTCATCGTGCGCGCTTTCCATCGTTGCATTACTGGCGGTCATTGGATCTCCGGAACATTCGGCGGGGTGACAAAAGTAGGCAAGCCGATTGATGCTGCTTCGTGGGTGGTTTTCTTGATGTCCGTGTCTTCGAGAAGACGCATCTCCAGAAGCGCCATCAAGAACGAAAGCGTAGACTCGGCTCCCTGGTTCTCGTTGGCTCGGTCGGGGTGCAACCCATCGCGGCATCCGCCAGTGCTGGAGTCGTAGAGAACAATCTGCAAGTCATTGTCACCGAGGAACCAGTTGAAGGCTGACCATGCCTCTTTCATCCAGCGGTCATCTTGCGTTGCTCGATAGGCCTGCAAGCATGCAGAAACGACCGAGCCTGCTTCGACCGGTTGTTGATCGAAGCGTGCTTTTTCGCCGCCCTTGCGATAAAAACCTTGCGATCCGATAGGTACGAAGTGTCCTTTGCTTTCGCAACGCTGGACGGACACAAACCAGTCCAGAGATTCGAGGCCGGCAATCAGCATCGCTTTGTCTGAAGTGCGCGAGGCACACGCCAGGAGAGCCTGCGGCAAGCGTGCGTTGGAATACGCGAGGACGTCTTCGAACCAGTTCCATCCCGTCGAGCGACACGACGCATAGATGTCGAGCAGGCGATGCGCCATTTCATCTCTGGTTTGAAGAGCCGCACGATCGCCGGGAAACGCGTCCAGATATTCCTGCAATCCAAGGGCAGCGAAGGCCCACGCTCGCGGGCTGCTGAAATTGCGCATCGCCGGAAGAGCCGATTCGAAGAGTCGGGCGGCGGTTCCTCTCAAACCCGGTGACTTCGAGCGCCCCAGAACCGTGCCCAAGGCCCACAACGCTCTTCCATGGCTGTCTTCGGATCCCTCAGACTCGAGCCACTGGCGCTCGTAGCTTAAGAAATTCCTAAAGCGCCTGGTCGCCGGATTGAAGGCATGCCACAAAAATGCCAAATAGCACGATGCCAGCTTGGCCGACTCGGAGGCCGCCGACATGCCAAGCTGCTCTACCAGGACCGCCACGATAAGCGCGCGAGCATTGTCGTCAGTGGCATAACCTTCTCGGTAATTTGGCACCGAAAATACTGCATGCTGCAGGAGTCCGGTGTGGTCGGTCATGCGGTGTAAATGATCGAGTTTCACCGGGGGCAGCCTGTCCAACGTTCTTTCGGCATTCAAGTCGGAGAACGCAATACGAGGGACCTGCATGCGATCGGAGCGTGCGCGTACGAAGGTGCTCATGTAGGACTGGGCGACCTTATTCCAGACCATGTCGCGGGCATACAGGTAAGCGCGTTTGCGCATGGCATGACGGGCCGCTTCATTGTCGAGCAACTCGATTGCAGCCTTGGCAATCGCCTTAGCATCGTCGAAAGGAACCAGTACTCCACGATTATCGTCCAGCAACTCGGTAGCGTGCCAATAAGGGGTCGAAATGACTGCCTTGCCGGCGCCCAAGGCATACGCTAACGTTCCCGATACAACTTGCGCCTCGTGGCGATAAGGGGTGATGTAAATGTCGGCCGAACCGACGAATTGCGCCATCTCTTCCGGGCTGACGAACCGATTATGGAAGATGACATTGCGCTCTACGCCAAGCTTTCGCGCCAGGGCCTGCAATTGAAGCCGATATTGATCGCCTTCGCGGCGCCGGATATGAGGGTGGGTTGCACCCGCGATGACGTAAACGGCTTGTGGATGCCGGGCGATAATCTGCGGCAGGGCCTCAATTACCAGTTCGATTCCCTTGTTCGGCGACAACAATCCGAAGGTCAGCAGCACAGTGTTGCCTTCGGTCCCGGAGGAGTCTTTGTAGTAGTTGGGGTCGCCGAAGGGCAGGTCGGGAACGCCGTGCGGGATAAGGTCAATCTTTTGTTCCGGAACGAGGAACACCTCCTGCATGAACCGCGCGGAGTGTTCGCTCATCACAATAAGACGATCGGAGAGTGCGGCAATTTCGCCCATCACCATTCGTTGATTTGCGTCGGGCTCGCGGAGAACTGTATGCAGAGTGGTCACTAGCGGCATCTTCAGCCGCCGCAGCAATCGCAAAATATGGTTACCCGCCGGACCTCCGAAAATTCCATACTCATGCTGCAGGGAAACGAGGTCGACATTGCTGAAGTTAAGAAAGTCGGCAGCATCCTCGTAGGACGAGGGATCGCCCTCCATTAATTCAAAGCGAACGCGTGCCGGGTAGCCGTACTCTGACCCGGGATCGTTTACCGGCACAGCCAAGAGTTGGGCAGCGGCGTATTCTGCCCCGATAGCGTCGCATAGATCCGTGGTGAACGTGGCGATTCCACATTGTCGCGGAAGGTAATTTCCAATCACCGCTATCCGGCTCGGGAGTGAAGCGCCGGTCCGCAGCCAAAGAGAAGCCGCAAGTTTCCCCGGAATCTTCGGAGTACGCATCTTCAAGCGAGTCAACGAGCTTTGTGGCGAGGCGTTTTGCACCGACATTCCACTCTCCTGTCTATTGTCCGGGTCGTCGTTCGTGGCGATCCGCTGTGTCCCGTGAATGGTCATGAATTTTATGGCTGGTCCAGTCGTTGACCATGGAATCGACGGCGTCACGCCCCAGCACGGCCCCCTTCCACCCGCAGTGTTCGCAAGCCAGTTCGAAAACCGAGTCATGTAGGTCGTCTTGGACTCCCTGCTCCTTGAATATCGAGGTGATCAGTGGCCAGTTGCACGAGGAACACGCAAAAACTGCCGTTATCAGGTTTCGCGGCAAGGTACGCGTAAACCCAACGCCTCTACGAAACTCCTTCTCGCTGGTGCTCATCTTTCCCGTTGTCATGGTAATCTCCTGATGCGGGCTGGAAATTTAATGCGGTAACGGCTGAAGTACCTCAGCTTATACGGTAGTACTGAGACTGCTCAGCAGGTTAACGATCAGGAACACCAGCGCCGCGACCACAAGTGGTGGACAGATCAAAGCCGTTCTGCGTCTCGCCGTAAAGTCAAAACATCTTGCGTCGTGAGCGCCCGAGACCTGACATGCTTCGGGCGCTCGCGCGCAATCTGACTAACTACTTCCCGCTCTCCGCAACAGCTTGCGCTTTAGCGTTTTTGACTGCATTTAAGAACGCGTCGGCCGACGCTGGCGCCGGGATCTTGCCCAAGAGTGCGGCCTTTGTAGTGACATGACGGCCGTAGATGGATTCCATGGAATCGTCATCGCGTCGAATCGATGCACCGGAGAGGGTCAATCCGGCAAAGGCGCCTTTGGCGCGAGAGTAAGTCAGTATTTCCGTGTCCAGCTTCCAATCTGTGTTGGCGGAGGCATGGCGGCCTACAGGTCCCGCGGCTGCCGAAGCATCTGCTCCCAACTGAAACTTGCTCGTCAGCAACTTGCGCATGCCCTTCTCGTTCTGGATGATCATGACCAGATCGACACCCTCGAGACCAATCTGTAACCCCCAGCTGCCACCCGTAATCGCGAAGAACGCTGGCGCGCTCCATCCGGTCGCAGTTCGGCATGTGGCGACGCCCCTGCCGTTCTCCGCTCCGAATACGAAACCGCCTTTGATCATGTGCGGCACCACGGCCACGCACTTTGCATGTTCCAGGACTTCTTCGGGAATTCCGTTGTCCGGGGCGGCCATGATTTCACGCAGAACTTTGCCTGCATTATCGAGGCGATCAGTCGACGATTCGAGATTGGACTCGGCCCAGCTCAAGCTTGCCAGGCTAAGTAACACAACCAACAACATCAGTTTCTTCAAGCTTCACACCTTATTTTTTCTACCCCTGCGCGCTTTGTTTGGTATGCGTTTCTCGGCGCATGAGGTACTTCGTACACTACCGGGACTGCATGAAACCTTCTGAGCAAAAGTGCTCACTCCGGTACTTAGGAAGTGGACTATACTTTCGGTAAGTCGGCGAGAACTTCGATTCCATCCCATCTCGTCCGAAGGGAAATCAATGCCGGCTCAAAGTCACTCAGCATCGACCAAAAAAGGCCGGAAATCCCACCATTCGCCAAACTTGGGTAAATTGGGTAAAGGGGATGCGGCACCTGATCGCACCGCCACAGCTGAAGCATTCGTTCCACGGCTGTTCTTGACAAAACTTAACTCGGGAAAGTCCAGCCAGGAGTACCAGAGCGGTGAGTCGGTGTTTGCCCAAGGCGATGCGGCGGACGCCGTGTTCTACATCGAGATCGGGAAAGTGAAGCTTACGGTAGTATCGAAGCGCGGCAAGGAGGCGGTAGTTGCGCTATTGCCCGAAGGGTCATTCTTCGGCGAAGGCTGTCTGGCAGGCCAACCGCTTCGCATGTCCACCGCCGGCTGCCTAGCGCGGAGCACCATCGTCCGCGTGGAGAAATCGTCGATGCTGGACCTGCTGCATCGCGAGCCGGAGTTTGCGGAACGGTTTTTATGCTACGTGCTTTCCCGAAACATTCGGATGGAAGCGGATCTGGTGGACCACCTTTTTAACTCCAGCGAGAAACGTCTGGCGCGCCTTTTGCTGCTGTTGGCCAACTTTGGGCAGGAGTCAAAACCGATTCCGGTAATCGCGAAAATGAGCCAGGAAACTTTAGCCGAAATGGTGGGCACCACTCGCTCGCGCGTGAGTTACTTTCTAAACCGATTCCGAGAATTGGGCTTTATTGATTACAACGGCGAGGGCATGCATATTCATAGTTCATTGATCAGCGTCGTGCTTCACGACTAGCGACGAGCAGACGCACCCCGACTCTGCCGACCGACCCAGCGATCCGTTGATGAGCCTATTCGTTGTGCTGTCGTACCACTGCTGACGACAAGCGGCGCTTTGAGTCCAGAACCCTCAGGAACAACATGAATAGAAGCAGCACCAATCCATTGGTGACAAGCGCCGAGTTAATCGAGATCGCGAACGGTAGCAGCGAACTGAACACGCCGACGAAAGCGGTGGCTACGGGCACCCAAAGGAACGCAGCGCGTCGTTCCACGTAAGTGAGTATCGCAATAGCTACAGCCCAGATCGCCAACATCAACACCACGACGGTCGTCGGCACAAAAACCTCGATTCACGGCCGCCCCCGCCGCGAACTTTAGCCAGGCGGAGAGATTGCCAGGATCAGTATCAGCAATTCGGCATCGGAGCGCTGATCAACATTGACCCTGTGGACAAAAGCCATCCTTCAGTAAAGTGAGCAAAATTGAACATCCTGCAGCTCTGGATGCCGGTAAAGTTTCCGTAGTGATGGCAAAAGTGGGAGCCCGTCGGTGACTTCAAAAGGCAAACTTCTCTGCGTACATAGCGACATCGCCCAGCTGCAGCACCGTAAACTCTTGCTGGAAGAAAATGGATACATCGTAGCGACTGCGTGCTCGAAAGAAGATGCTGTAAGGCTGCTTAAGTCGGAGGCGATCGATGCAGTGGTGGTGGACTACATAGATGATTCGCTGTTTGTGCCTAAGCAAATTAAGCAGGTCCGACCAAGGGTGCAGATAGTCGTAGTGGCGAATAAGCTCGACCTTCCTGGCGCAGCAACCGATTCAGCTGATGCCCTGGTAGCGAGTTTCGATGGACCCCAGTTTCTATTGGATACCCTGCATTTTCTATTGCAGGTGAAACCGAATCAACTACCAATAAATACCCAAAGCGATCGCCAACGTTTTGCCGACAGTATAGCCTCCGCCTGGAGAGACCGCGTCAGAAGATAGCCTTTGATGAGGTGGTGCATCTTCGATGACGGATTGACTCGCTGCCGAACTTTTGCACTGGCCCCACCGCGAATATTCCTTTCTCATTCTGGGGTGTTAGTCAAAACGCGTCACTCGATCCTGAGCGGGACCGCTTCCTGGTCACTTTTGACCAGACGAGAGTTGCCGCATTTGCAATGATTCGGAACGTGGGGCCAGCTTAGCGGAAACTGCGTTGCTGGCCGAGGATATGTGCCATGAACAACTTGTCGAAGCACCTGATTCTTGTCGTGGACGATGAAAAGAGAGTCCGCGAGAGTACGGCCCTCGTCCTCCGCTCTGGTGGATACGACGTTAATACCGCTGAAGATGGCTTCGATGCCCTGTTGCAGTTACGAAACGATCCGCTGCCGGAGGCCATCATCTCCGACCTGAACATGCCGCAAATGTCAGGATTCGAGTTTCTCTCCGTGGTGCGCCGTCGCTTTCCGGAAATAGCGGTCATAGCCATCAGCGGAGCTTACGAGTCCGGTGATCACGTCCCTGGTGGAATTATTGCAGACGCCTTCTATGCCAAGGGGCATCATCGTCCCGAGGAACTGTTGCGTACCCTCGCTGAGTTGATTCGAACCAGAGCGGAACAAGCAGCACACCATCGTGAGCAACCTGCCCCTGTATGGATACCTCGCAATGGTAAAGATTCAAAGGGAGTGCCCTTCATCGTGCTGACCTGTACGCAGTGTCTGCGATCGTTTCCCTTGAGCATACCGCGAGAAGACGTTCACGAAGTCCAGGAGACACCCTGCCTATTCTGCTCAAGCCCAGTCCGCTATGTTATCGACTTCTCCCTTGATGTGAAATCACCGACGTGGCACGAGCCGCAGGTTAAGGCGAATCGTGCCAAGTTGGGCCCCTAGAAAAGAGCACGTGACACGTAAGCATCGAGCACCACTCGATGGGTAAAGCTGATATCCGAAAGGTGAGCTATGGAGTGCGCATTCGCTGACAGGTTAAGAAAAGTTGCCTTGGTCTCGATGACATCTGAAATAAGGGCCCGCGACAAGCAGCGCGATTCACGGCCTAAGGAAACGGAGCGCAGTAGCCGCGGCGGACCCAACCTGCAAGCATTGCGGTCCAGAACTGATCTGGACCGGAAAGCCCTTCAAGAGCACATCGCAAGTTGCATTCGATGCCGGGGTTGCGAACCACGTCCAGCTTTGTAGCCGCCCGATTCATCCGGATTCAACCTAGTGCGGACGAGCGTGTTTGTAGCCGGGTGAGCAATATTGCTCAGTCACGAACTTACAAAGAGGCCACAGTGTAAACAGCTACTTTTGCGACTAACGCAGAAGAGAAGTGCGGGCCATGAGTAAAACATCAAATCGCAGAATTCTGGTGGTAGACGACCAGCCACGTATCCGCGAGGTCATGGCAGAGGTGTTGAGTGAGGCCGGGTACGAGGTCAACACCGCGGAACATGGTTTGGATGCTCTTTCGCTTCTGCGGAAGTTCACCCCGGAAGTCATCATCTCCGATCTGAATATGCCTCTAATGTCAGGATTCGAACTGCTGTCGGTAGTGCGGCGTCGCTTCCCCGACATTCTCGTGATCGCAATGAGCGGCGCATACCAGTCGGGCGACCACGTTCCGGGAGGAGTCGTCGCCGACGCATTCTTTCCGAAGGGCCGGCTGCAGATGGACGAGCTTCTGCTTGCGCTAGCAAATTTGATTCAAGCCAAGTCAGCGGGAGCGATCGACCATCAGCGGCAGTCGGCTCCCGTTTGGATACCGCGCAACGGCAAAGACTCGAATGGGGTTCCTTTCATCGTGCTAACCTGCACGGACTGCCTGCGGTCTTTCCACTTGAGCGTACTCCAGGAAGAGGTCCAGGAAATTCAGGAAACCCGCTGTATTTTCTGTGAAACCCCGGTCAGATTCATCATTGATTTCTCTCTCGCCGTTTCTTCACACAAAACAAATTCGGAGTTTTCGAGCAGCCGATTATTACCCGTTTCGGGCGCGACTTCTTACCAGTGGGTAAGGCAGCCTAAGGAAGAGCACAAGGCATGACAATCGATTCACGCGCCGTCGATGGTGTGACCATTTTCGACCTGAACGGGCGAATCACGTTGGGGGAGGACACAGTGGCGTTCCGGAGTGCTATCGCAGGTCTCATCGCGGATGGCCGCAAGATGGTCCTGCTCAACCTGAATGGCGTTCCCTACATTGACAGTTCCGGTCTTGGGGAGCTTGTGGCTGCGTTCACCAGGGTTCGTGACTCAGGCGGAAAACTGAAGCTGCTCAATTTGTCGCCTAAGATCCGCACTCTGATGATGATTACCAAACTAAACTCCGTGTTTGACGTTCAAGAAGACGAGACCGCCGCCATTCAGTCCTTCACGGTCGGTACTCCTCATGGTCTCAGCGGACAAAGCTGATCGCACTCCAACACGGACCTGAGCCTCTGTACGTTTAGCGCGCCGCGATATCAACACCTAACACTACACGAGGTCATCGGCAAATGAGAGTTCACCTTGTTAACCCGAGCGATGTTTCTTTCGGAACTGCCGTCATAACTCCGCGGTGGCTGTTCGTGATTGCCGCCGCTACTCCGAAATCGTTCGGCGACCCCGTCCTTGTGGACGAGACGCTGAGACAAATCGAGGCGGCCAACGTTCGCGAAGGCGACGTCTTGGGGATCAGCATCCACACAGGCAATGCGCTGCGTGGCTACGAGGTCGGCAGAATGGCCCGGAGTCGCGGCGCTTACGTAATCTTCGGAGGAATTCACGCGACGCTCTACCCCGAAGAAGCTCACGAACTCGGCGGTGCACATGCCGTGGTGAAGGGCGATGGAGATATGGTGTGGGCGACGGTACTCGACGACTGCGTGAATGGCGCTCCCAAGCCCATCTACCACGGTGGACGAATTGAGGCCTCCGCTTTCCTGCCCGCTCGCTGGGATTTGATCTCGCGTGAGTCTTACATGTGGGCATCTGTCCAGACGATTCGCGGATGCCCTAAGCATTGCTCCTTCTGTTCTGTGTGGAAGACAGACGGCCAGCGTCCGCGGCAGCGTGCCTCAGATGCAGTCGTGGAAGAGATCGTGGAATTGCGGCGACTTGGCTTCCGTTATATAGCGCTGGCCGACGATAATTTCTATCCGGTAAGTCTTACCGACTTGAAGTTGGCGGCCCGTCAAAGCCCTGAAAGATTTCAGGAACTTACTCGCATCCGTGCCGAACGCTTCGACCTGATGTGGCGCCTGTCGCAACTTCCTTCTGATACAGTCTTTTTCACGCAGATAACCATGGAGGCCGCGGAAGACCCTGAGTTCCTGGAAGCGATGAAAGCGGCACGCATCAAGGGTGCGCTTGTCGGCGTGGAGTCAGTCACTCCTGAAGGCTTGAAAGACGTGTACAAGGACTTCAATTCAGCTGGTGAGAACCTGGTTGAACGGCTGCAAACGTTCCGGCGCCATGGCGTTCACGTGCTCGGATCGTTCATCTTCGGGCTGCCGAGTGACCGACCAGACACCTTCAACGCTACTGTTTCTGTCGCGCAAAGGGCCGAGCTGACCTTTGCACAGTTTGTGATGTTGACTCCGTTTCCTGGCACGGTTGACTTTAAGAAATGGGAAGAAGGCCTTGGAGCTTCGGTTCCAGAAATAGCGGGCATACCAATTACGCGGCGCTGGCTGATTCCCCACGCGGTGCGACCAAAACTCTATATTCCGCACCCGGTTATGGCGGCCGAAGAAATCCGGGAACGCACCCAACAGGTTTGGGACCGCTACTACAGCTGGCGTTACATCTGGAAGCGCTCGACCTTCCTGAACTCGATCAAGAGTCGCCTTGCCTTTCTGCTGATCTCCAGGATTTATCGTCACATGTACGCTGACACCGGCATAGCCAGCGACAGCGCTCGGATAACCTGGTCGAGCCGCTGGGCTCGCTGGTTAGCCCGACCGTGCCAAAAATTGTTTGCAGGTCGCCCCATGCCGCATCTTCAAGTACCACAAGCCGGATCTGAACTCGGAGGCGCAGTTGCCAACTGGCCCGCCGGTGCTGTTGGTTGATAACGGCTTGCTGCCTTTGGCACATGATCCCTTTTGACCAGCCCCTGCGCCATCGTCCCAGTAGGATTGAGTAGTTCATTCGATGCATCACTGGGCCATTATGACAAAGGCAAATTCTAATGTTTTCGATCACCTGGATCTTTTCGAAAGGATTGGGAAGCAGGCCACCACGAGAGACTACAACAACCATGAGGCAATTTTCACGCAAGGCGAGCAGGCCGACGCGATGTTCTACGTGCAGAATGGTCACGTCAAGTTAACGGTGAAGTCTACAGGTGGGAAGAAAGCTGTGATCGCCATTCTGAAGCATGGTGATTTTTTTGGCGAGAGTTGTTTGGCGGAACACTCGCTGCGAACCTCCACGGCATCGGCAATCCAATCCTCCACTGTCTCCAGAGTAAGACGGGCGACGATCATTCGAACCATCCAGCGACAGCCTACTTTTGCGAAGCTCTTTATCTCCTATCTGCTGTTTCGCGTTGCCAGGTTTCAAGATGAGTTCGTCGATCAGATCTTCAGCTCCAGCGAGAAGCGACTGGCCAGAATTCTCTTAATGCTGGCTGGCTTTGGGCAGCAAACGAATCCAGAGCCAGTCCTGCTGAAGGTGAGCCAGGAGACTTTAGCAGAAATGGTTGGTACCACCCGCTCGCGAGTAAGCTTTTTCATGAATCGCTTCCGGAAGCGGGGATTCATCGACTACAACGGCAGCTTGCGTGTGCACAAGTCTCTGCGAAACTTTCTGCTGCAAACCTAATTCTTAATCATCCTTTTTTAAGAAGCTCGATGCGGGCAGACGTGGCCTGAGCACTATTGCTCAGAAGCTTCGAGTTCCAACTGCTAGTTTGGGACATATAGCCGCGTAAGATCGCCTGGAGATAGGGAACCGGCCGGAGGTTAGATGTCTGCACTTTTCAGTTTTCAAGTCAGCACGCTCTGGCAAGAGTGTTGTCGCAGGATGAACGTCAGGAGAACCAATCGCGAACGCGCAGGCGATCAGTCGCCATCCCGTGAACCAACTACTGAGCGCCTTCAGGAGGAAGAAGCTTGGTCACGAATGGATGACGACGGAGCTCCGACGACCACAGCACCGGGCCGTAAGGGTACTTGGAGACAATCGATGGTTTCACGAAATAAGAAATAAAAGGAGCGGTGGCATGCGTTGCCATTGGGAAAAACTCGGTGTACTTGGTCCTATTTATCGCTTAGTGAGCCAAGGACTCGACGATCGTGCCATTGCCGATCGGTTGAATATTCCTGAAGAAATGGTTCAAGGCTGCATTGCTTGGTTGTTGCGCTTTCTGCCATGCCAAAGCCGTGAAGACCTGGTTCTAAGCATTTCAGCCAAACAAACTGGTAGATGGATATTGGGTGCGGCGTGACTTGCCTCATCAGGCACATGAGCACCTTGCGCGGATTCATGCACTCTGGAATAAAGTTTTCTTCGAGGCTACCTGCCGAACTTTTCGCGCACCTAACTTGTCAAACCAATATCTTGTTAGTGCCACTACTCATGTGGCGCGTTCAGGTTTTCTGATCTAAGTCGGTTCATCTGAAGTTCAATCCCTTAGAAAACGCAGTCGGATCGAAGCGCTGCGGACGACCTCTGTAGGCTCCCTTGGTTCGATCCAGATACAAGGAGAATTCCATGAAAAAAGCTAGACGCGTGGCAACTTCGATGCTTGTCACCTTTGCATTTGTGGCCGCTGGCGGAGCAATGCTGCGGAGCCAGGCACAGACGCAGTCCTCGGGTACGAGCGGCGAGAACATCTCCAGCGCGGACAACACCAAGATGAATGCGCAGGAGCGCGACAAGTACGCGCCAACCGCCGACCAACAAAGAGAGAATCGTTCAGACCGCGATACCACGAAGCAGATTCGACAGTCCATCGTGGCCGATAAATCTCTATCGAGCTATGCGCACAACGTCAAAATCATTACTCAGAACGGTGCAGTCACTCTGAAAGGACCGGTGCGTTCGGACGATGAGAAGCGAGCGATCGAGGCCAAGGCAACCGAAGTCGCGGGCGAAAACAAGGTAACCAGCGAATTGAACATCAAACCGAAACAATAAAAAAGAAGAAGGAGAATCACATGGCAGCCTCAAAGACAGCAGTGTTTGGTATTTATCCGAATCGCACAAGCGTAGACGACGCGGTAGACGCGTTGAAGGACGCCGGTTTTAGGAACTCAGATATTTCCGTGCTCTTTCCCGAGACCACAGGAAGCAAAGATTTTGCTCACGAGAAAAACACCAAGGCTCCGGAAGGCGCCACGACCGGAGCAGGTACAGGAGCGGTCCTAGGCGGCGGACTGGGCTGGTTGGTTGGTATCGGTGCGCTTGCTATTCCGGGCCTGGGTCCCTTCATAGCCGCCGGTCCAATTATGGCCGCGCTTGCAGGAGCAGGGGTCGGTGGCGCAGTCGGTGGGCTTACGGGTGCCCTCGTCGGCATGGGAATCCCCGAGTACGAGGCGAAGCGGTACGAAGGCCGGGTCAAGGACGGCGGCATTCTGCTGTCGGTTCACTCTGACGACTCGCAATGGACGAAGAAGGCAAAAGAAATTCTGGAACGTACAGGGGCCCAGGATGTGTCTTCGACGGGTGAAGCGAGTGCCAGAAAGAGCACCGATACTCGCGAAGTCGCGTAAACGGAGTCGCTTACTGCACGCCCCGGCAAAGTACGGCCGGGGCTTCTCTGGGGCACACCCGCCATTCACAACTATTCGGATTAAAAGGAAAAAGGAGCACATCATGCAGGAAAAAGTTCATAGCGGCGTTGCAGAAGATCGTTTTACGGGAGCGATTGAGTCGCAAACCTCAAAGATTCCAAGTTCCGGATACCTGGCAGCAGCGTTCGGAGCCATTACGGCTTCAGCCATTCTGAAGATTGTAGGGAAAGACGATTGGGCGATCTTCGTCGGCCAGTGGCCAGCAGCATTTTTGCTCATGGGCGTTTACAACAAAATGGTCAAGCAGCACGGCTCAGACGCTTACAGCAAAGCCGCCTAAAAACAACCATCACCAGTCTCACCCGTCAGTACCAAAAAGCCGCGGGTCTTCTTCAGAAGACGCTCGACGAAGAAAAGCAAACCGATCAGAAGCTAACCAAGCTCTCGATGAAGATCAATATCGAAGCAGAAAAAGCAGCTTAATGCTGCTGCGACTTTTGACCTCAGGAATTCTTCCTGGGGTTTTCTTCTGGCCGCGTGCTTCCCTCAGTTCGATGACGATGCCACTCTCGAATTCACAGGTTCACCGAAGTGATCCGCATTCTACCTACAGGTTCAGGAGAAAAAATCATGTATCACCATATTAAGAAGTTAATGTACGCCGTGAATGTTGGAGAAGCTGATCTACGGTTCAGAAACATGTTGCTCGAGCAATTTGGTGGAGCAAATCGCGATCGTTTGCAGATTCGTTATCTTTAATAATGCGCATCCATGATTGCTCATGGCATCCTACGTAATGATGAGGACCGGCCATGAAACAGAATCAACTGTCCAAAGTAGAAGTCGAACGGTCACAGAAGCTGATAATTGACGCGCGTGAGGCAGGATATAGGTTTATGAAAACGGAACTAGTTCTGGCTCGGACCTTCATCGAAGTTGCGCTAACGTATCACGATCCCGTGAGAATCGACCACAACTTCGATGACGCTCGGAAAGCGCTCATGGCGGTCGAACGTTTTGCTCAGCGACTAGACCTTCAAGATTGGCAAATTCGGGAGATCTCCTCTGAAGCTCAGGACTTGCGAGCCATAATGTATGGCGAGTAATGGTTGGCGTTTCGATTTAATGTTCTAAACACAATCACGGAAGACCTGAGCTGTCGCAGTCCCTCCATCATCGCGGAAACCGTTTGTTGGTGCCGCGAAAGTGCCTTGGCTGCACGCTCCCGCAATTCGATATCGCTCGGCTGAGGTTCTAACAGAACGTCTTCTGGCTCTCTCTCTCTCTCTCTCTCTCTCTCTCTCTCGTAGCGAGCGCTTCTATCGTTGGTGCTGATCGAAGCCAGAGATCAATTTCATCGGCGAAGGCAATTACGGCGCTTCGCGTTTTTGCTCGTGGCCGACGGATCGGCATTCCCAGGTCGCGTTCCCAACGCTGCACGGTACGAACGCCGCGACCGACGTAATCGGCGATTTCCTTCCATGAATGGAGTACGCGTCGCTCCACGGTAGGCATGGCAATCACATTATGGCGCAACTCACCCCGTCAGTTCCAGAGGTGGCGTTTCAATGAATACGTTCTCACGAGACTGTCGTGTGGCATTCGCAGTACTTGGCGCGTGTTGGCGCTGGCTAACGCTGTATCTGCGTGTCATCATGGGGTCGAGTATCAACTCAACGAAGCCCCTGTGCCGCGCTTACGCCCAGCGCGTATCGAACGCCGCCCGGGGGCTTTGCTTTCAAGCGTTGCTGCATTCTAGTTTGGTTTGCGGACGGAGAAAACTTCCCGAATCAACTGACCGCGAAGTCTCTCTTCCCGAAGCGCGGCTATCGCAAGGCGAAGGGATGCACCATTCACGGCGAGATTTCTGTTCAGCCTCGCATGTTCACAGACAAGTCTGTGTAGTCGGAGGCCATTGTCTTTCAATCGCACAACAACAGCGTGCATGTAATGACCGCCCACAACTAAGATTTTCCGCTGGTGACCATGCTTTGATGTAGCGCAACGATGTTCGCTGCCAGCCGCATCCGAGCCTCGTGGTGGGCAACAAGCAATTGGCGGTTACGGTCCCGCAACTCTTGGTGCTCTCTGATCGCCTGACGGACGCGGACGCATGTTTCAGAGGCTTGGGTACCTCGGCGTGCGAAGTTTTCGGTACTGTGTTTCTTCGCCTCAGTCGTCGGCGTGGAACGCAACCAAGCATCTATTTCGTCGGAGATCGCGATCACTGAACTCCGAGATTTTGCGCGGGGACGACGCACCGGCAGTCCCAAATCTCGCTCCCAGCGTTGCGCCGTACGGATGCCACGCCCGAGATAATGGGCAAGTTCTTTCCAAGAGTTAAGGACGTTACCGGAAGTCGGTATGAGACTCACAAGCTTCTCCCTTGGCGGGAGAAGCCAGCCGTTCTTTGCGGTTTAGACGGCTCTCGCTACTGCGATTAAATCCTCATTAAGTGCTTTTTGCAAGATAATCCCGATACCATCAACAATCGCTCGGAGGAGTGTGCTTGAGCTAAGGCGGCTCACCAACCAATCGTCCATTCCGTCTGCCCCTCCCCCAAGAGTACAGACGGAACTGGAATGCGCGCCCACAGAACCTTAATCACTGCGGCGCGGTGTGGATGGAGTATGTTGCCGATTATCAAATCCAAGTGAACGCCAAGGTGCGACATTACTCCCAATCAAATCCCATTTGCACCCATCTGACGTTGCACTCGGCGCATCCCACCAAAAGCCTATAGGCTCAGGCCCTTGGCCCCCGGCCGCGCTTGCGCCCGGCGCGTATCGAACGCCGTCGGGGGCTTTGCTTCAAGCCGTATCTCAAATTGAGGCAGATTGTGCGAGACTCGAAGCGTCCGAAAAGATGAAAGTTCGAAAATCGTCTGCTAGGGCCGACCATTCGTTCTAAAACGACCTCATGTTGCTGAAAACGTTAGTTCAAAAATCTGATCACAAGTCAGCAAAGTTCTAAAATCGTCCTCCAGCCCCGACCAATAAGATCTCCCATCCTCAGGCGGTTTCATTGCGCGAACAACCCGAAACTGCCGACCGCGAGCAGCCCAAGGGTGAAGCGCAGTCGCGCAGCGAATGCGCAAGAAAACGAATGCGAGGGGACGCAAGTTCCTGAGAACGAGCGCGTTCGGCAGTTCAAATCTGCCCGTCCCGACCAATAAGATCTCCCATCCTCAGGCGGTTTCATTGCGCGAACAACCCGAAACTGCCGACCGCGAGCAGCCCAAGAGTTAAGTGCAATCGCGCCCGAATTTCAGCTTTCGGGCAAGAAAAAGCCGCCAATTCTTTGTTGAGTTCTAGTCCTCTCTTCTGATCTGCGTCCGTCTCAACTTTCGAGGACTTGCTTCAGCGTCGAGATGCGACAACTATCTCCGATGTGATTCCGAAGGAGACTACGGTTTTATGGTGTTCGATCGACCATTGATCGCTCGCCAACACGGATTGCAAATCCACCGGGCGACAGCCGCCCACCAATGCAGGTTTGTACGTCCAAACCCGTTCCCACAGAGCCGTGACAACTCTGGACAAGCCTGACATGCCCGGCGCCGAACTCACCAGGCACAGTGTTCCTCGCTCATTCAGAACGCGATGAGCCTCGACAAGAATTGCTGCTGCGTATTCGGGAGAGAGCAGGTCAAAGACATAGTTCGACACCAAGTGATCGAACTGCCCATCTCTTTCGGGCAGGCGAGCGGAGCCGTCGCTAAGTTTGACAATTGTGCGCTCTCCCCATTTAGACAGCCTTTGAGTTGCGAGTCTAGTCATGACCGGACTTACATCGAGGCCGACATAACGGCAGTCCGGCGAAACAACTCTCATTATCCTGTCGGCGAAGGCACCCGTTCCGCAGCCAAACTCCAGAATGGATTTTGCAGAGTGGAACGCCGCGAGGCCCATTAGTTCCCGGATTGCGCTTCCTTCATAAAGGATCTGCCAGTCCTGAAAACGGCCTATCCGATCGTATACGTGACCTGCCTCTTGAGGCGTGAGGAATTGTCCAGAGCTAAACACGCTGGAATTCTAGTGCTGCCCACTGCTTGCGAAAACCTCTTTCCAGGAGACACGTATCGTGCGGCGACTGCGGGCATATCGCAATGGCTCGAGCAGGGCTACGGCTTCGCTCGCTCGCCAAGAAACAATAAGAAATCAAGAAAGAACCGGGGCAGCCTTAGCGGCGGCCCCCGTTATGACCTATTGCTGCTGCTGCATATTCTTCTGAATGTCTGCCTGCACTTTGGTGTAACCGGCGGGCACATCGAAGCGTGAGGAATCGAGTTTCGCGGACGAATATTTCGTCATCTCGGTCGTCGTTTCCATCAGCACTGCAAATTTCTGGTTGGCAGCTCCCTGCGCTTGATTCTGCGCCTGCGACTGCTGCTGATCCTGTTGAGGTTGTTTCTTCTTGTGGTGGAAACCTCCGAAACCGCCAAGGCTGGTGGCCACATTGCCAAAACTTCCCATGTGGCTGCCGATATTGCTTTCCGCCTTATAAGCTGCGTCGTTTGCAGCGGTATTGGCAGCATTGTCGGCTGCTTTGCCGGCTAGATCGCCCGCACTGGGACCGTTCGAAGGCGGCAGAGGAGCCTCCGATGCCGAGGGTAATGGGCTACCGTCCGCAGTGGTTCCCATCCGCATCGTCTGCGAAACGGGCACTCCTTGCAGCTTGGACATCTCCTTGACCATGTCCGACATGCCCGACATCATACCGGGCTGCATCGAAGGCATCGCGGATCGGAACTGCGGCAGCACACCGGCCATCATTTCTCCCATCTTGGCGGCAAAGCGTTCGTTGAATTCTTTTACTTCCTGATAGCCAGGAATTTCAGGCGCCATCCACATGTCGTTTGCGAGAGCGATGTTTCCTGTCTGGCCGCTCTGCTTGTCCTTTGCCTCCATGGTCATTTTCAGGATCGACTGTTTCGCTTCGAGTCCGGCCACGTCTTTGGTCGCGCCGGTATTGGTAACTTTGACATCGAATTTGAGATCCGGAGGCGGCGTATTGTTCTGCGGTTGCGCAGGCTGTTTTGCCGCCTGTTCCTGCTGGGCTTTCTTCAGGCCCTGTTCCATTGCTTGCTTCATTTCCTGGAAGGTAACGACCGTATAGGTGTGCTTGTCTGGATAGATCTCGGTAATGGTCTCCTTGTCCAGATCGATAATCTGCGTATTGTCGGGGCTGATACGAGCCATGCGGTTGCCCTTTACCAGCACGGTGGAAGTAATTGGATCGGTGATGCCGCGTGCCTGCTTGCTGAACGCTCCCGCGAATTTTGCCAGGCTTACAATGGACCCGCCGGTGATTCTGCTGGTTTCGTCGTACTGAAAGTCAGCGAAGGCTGCACCAGACATCGCGAGACACAGCCCCATTACAAATGTGCTCCGAAAAGTCATGGATGATCTCCCCACAGTAGATTCGATTTTTCAGAAACGGTTCTACGAGCTTGCCGAAGGGTAATGGCGTAAATTCTACGGCTGAGTTACAGCAGCCGCACAAATTTATTCCTGCTACATTCCCGGCATCGATTTCACGCCCCTAAGCTAGTGAACAAAACGTGGTGAACGTTACAAACCTTCGCAAAAATCTGCTACCGCGGGTAAGGACGGGCTCTCGAATCGGCAATCATTCTCAGCCTTGTTTCGGTGGAGCGCCAATCAAACGGGCGGTTGTTTTGAAAGGGCCTCCTAGTGCTGCGAGCTGAGCCAACGTTTCGCGGAGGATGACATTTGTCATGGTGTGTTAATGACGCTGTACACTGTCTGGCCTGTGATGTCCACAGCGAAGATGCAGTTCACAAACCTTGTGAGGAGTGAGAATGAGGAAAACAACTATCTTGGGTCTGCTCTGCATGCTGATTTTTGCCGGGTTGTGTCTCGCCGAGGAAGCGACCGGTACCTGGAAGGGATCTTCGAATGAAGGAGACTGGGTTTTCAAGCTGAAATCCGAAGCAGGCAAAGTAACCGGAAACACCTACAGCATGGAAGGCAAGGAACTCCCAATTAAGGACGGCAAATTGGAAGGGAATAACATCTCTTTTGCCTTCGATACGGAGTGGCAGGGCCAACCGATTGGCCTGGTCTGCAAAGGGACCGTCAAGGGAGATTCGATGGCCCTCCACGTAGAGACGGACAATGGGGCCTGGGGAACGGATCTGGACTTGAAGCGCTCAGACAAATAGATCAGCAACACTCCACATCTGCGCTGCGCAGAGGCCGCTTGGAACTCACGCAGCGCAGAACTGCCTAAGCCGTTGAATTATGTTTGCGTTGCATACGGCCACTACCGCTCCGTTTGCATCTTCTAATTTACCTTTTTGTCATCATGGGGCCACGTTCATATGCAGCGCACGCACCGCAATAACTCTGAGTACATGCAGGTTGTCATGGAAGTTGTCTGCTGCCTGGTGAATCAGCTTCATCATCCGAAGCTATCGAGTCCTCGCGCTGAGGAGATCACCGCCTGGTTTCACCAGGTACAGCTTGAGGAAGTTGTACTGGCGATGACGACTCTCGAGACCAGGAAGCGAATTCCTCCGCAGAGTAAGCGGCCGGCAGAAGCCGACTGAGATACAAATGAAACTATGCCGTGGCGGGACTTTCCCGTATCGGCACCGAAAAGCTGCCGCCGGAGAGCCATTTCTCCGCACTGGTTCGCGGATCGCGCAACAATGCTCCGATAGGCTTTCTATGCGCCCGGTACAAACATTCAGTGTAGTTCCACGAATTCCTTCCGAAATCGAACCCCTGCGAAGCCTCGCCTACAACCTCAGGTGGTGCTGGAGTCACGACACCATCGAGTTGTTTCGGCGTCTTGATCGCGATCTGTGGGAGAAATCAGGGCACAACCCAACTCGCCTGCTCGGTGCCATTGAACAGCGCAAGCTGGAAGCGGCCGCCAGCGACGACGCGTTTGTTGCGCACATGCGCCGGGTCGTGGATCATCTCGAGACGTACATGGCCAGCCAGTCCACTTGGTTCCAGGGGGCTTGGAACGCCGCTTCCAATCCGCTGATTGCCTACTTCTCCGCCGAATTCGGTTTGACCGAGTGTCTTTCGATCTTTGCCGGAGGTCTGGGCATTCTCGCAGGCGATCACCTGAAGTCGGCCAGCGATCTTGGTGTGCCGCTGGTCGGCGTGGGGTTGCTCTATCAGCAGGGATACTTTCGCCAATACCTCAGTCAGTCGGGGTGGCAGCAGGAAGCCTACGAAGACAACGACTTTCACAACCTGCCGATTGCGTTGGTCACTGGTGAGGGCGGAACATCGCTGGAAGCGGAAGTGAAGCTCGCGGGCAGAACTGTGTTCGCGCAAATCTGGCGCGCACAGGTCGGCCGCATCCCATTGTTCCTGCTGGACACAAATTTCGCGAAAAACGAAAGGGCCGAAGACCGCGACATTACCAATCAGCTTTACGGTGGCGATCGTGAGATGCGGATCCGCCAGGAAATTCTGCTGGGAATTGGCGGCTATCGTGCGCTGAAGGCCATGGGCCTTGCTCCCACCGTCTACCATATGAACGAAGGCCACTCTGCTTTTCTGGGATTGGAACATGTCCAGGCTTTAATGGAAGAACACCGCATCGGCTTCGCCGAAGCCAGCGAATTGGCTGCAGCCAGCCTTGTGTTTACCACGCACACTCCGGTCAAAGCCGGCCACGATTACTTTTCGGACGAGCAGATGAATCGGTACTTCTCCGATACGGCACGGATGCTCGGTTTGTCGCAACCGGATTTTATGAATTTAGGTCGAGCCGACGGCACCGGCGAATTCTGCATGACCGTGCTGGCTCTGCGTCTGGCGTCGCGAGCGAATGGCGTAAGCAAATTGCACGGCGAAGTAAGCCGAACGATGTGGCAGTCATTGTGGCCGGAGGTGCCGGTCGAGGAAATTCCGATTCACCACGTGACCAATGGCGTGCATTTCTGCAGTTGGATTTCGCTGGAAATGAATCAACTCTACGACCGTTACCTGGGTCCGCACTGGCGCGAAGAGCCGGCCAACGGCGATGTCTGGAGCGCTGCGAATTCGATTCCCGCGGAAGAGCTGTGGCGCACCCATGAGCGGCGGCGCGAGCGCATGGTTGGCTGGGCGCGTCACCGTGTTCGTGATCAGCGCATTCGACGAGGAGCGCTCCAGGCCGAGATCGAAGCCGCGGATGAGATTCTCGATCCGGATGCGTTGACCCTCGGATTTGCCAGGCGATTTGCGACCTATAAGCGCGCAACGCTGATCCTTCATGACATCGAACGACTCAGACGTTTGCTGACCGACCCCAAGCGTCCGATGCAATTGATATTTGCCGGTAAAGCACATCCTCAGGATGATGCTGGTAAGGTCCTGATCCAGAAAATCACGGAAGTCAGTCGCGATCCGGAACTCGGACGCCGCATCGTTTTCCTGGAAGATTACGACATGGCCGTGGCCCGCTATCTGGTCCAGGGCGTGGATGTGTGGTTGAATACGCCGCTGCGGCCGAATGAAGCCAGCGGGACCAGCGGGATGAAAGCAGCCGCCAACGGCGTGCTCAACCTGAGCACTCTGGACGGATGGTGGGACGAAGTTTGGCAAAATCCCACAATCCCGCATGATATCGGTTGGGCCATCGGCCGTGGCGAAGCCTATCAGGACCTCACATATCAGGAACAGGTGGAGGCGGCTGCACTTTACGATCTTCTGGAACGAGACGTGATCCCGACATTTTATGAACGCGGTGCCGATCGTATTCCCCGTAAATGGGTAGCACGGATGAAGAGTTGCATCGGCTCGCTCTGCCAGTTTGTGAATACTCATCGAATGGTGAGCGACTATGTAACCAGGTACTACATCCCGTCGCACCAACACTTCCTCGCGCTGCAAGAAGACAACGCCGCGCGTGCCCACGCATTGGCGGACGCGATGCAGCGCATCCGCCAGGAATGGCGAAACGTCACCGTTGGACGGATTGAAGAAGTGCCGTCGGGCACAGTCGCCGCGGCGCCCATTTGGGTTCGGGCGCACGTGCAACTCGGTAATCTCCGGCCTGAGGACGTCGTGGTCGAACTCTATATCGGGCGCATCGATCCACACGGCGAGATCGCCGAGGCCGACGCCATTGCTATGGATCCCGAGAACAATACCGGCGGCCAGTATATTTACGCGGTTGAAACTTCTCCCGCGGAAAGCGGATTGCATGGTTTCACCATTCGCGTGCGGCCAAATCATCCTGACCTTCCCGCCGCATTTGTTCCCGGCTTGATGACATGGGCGCACAGTTCGCGGGTTGTGATGGCGGCAACGCGCTAGGAAAGAATCGCAGCTGCAAGAAGCCTAGCCATTGCCGCAGGCTTCTTCAGTACAATTTGTCGAATGTCCTATACTGCCGCCGTTCTCACGATCAGCGACTCCAGTTTCCAGAGCAAGCGCCAGGACCTGAGTGGGCCGTTGCTGGTCCAGTCGCTCGCGGCGCATAAATTCCAGGTGACCATGACGGAAGTTGTGCCCGACGAGCAAAAGCAGATTGAGGCAGCGCTCATCCGCGCCTGCGAACAAACCCAACTGGTAATCACCACGGGCGGAACCGGAATCGCTCCCCGCGACATCACGCCCGAAGCGACACGCGCCGTTTGCGAGCGCATGGTGGATGGTCTTTCGGAGTACTTACGTTACAAGAGTTTTCCCGATAAGCCTTTTGCAGCGCTTAGCCGTGCGGTTTGCGGCACGCGGGGCACCTCGCTGATTGTTAACCTACCTGGAAATCCCCAGGGAGCCGCGAAGCTATTGGTGTATTTGCTGCCTATCGTTCCGCATGCGCTCGAACTCCTGCAGGGAAACACGGAACATTGAGAGATTGGGAGTTCTAGTCATTGGGTGATTTATCAATTTCGTAATCTACAGTTGGAGAACTTACAAAATTGCGAGATAGAGCAATCGCCCAATGGCACGATGGCTCAATGACACAAGGTCTCAATGATTCAATCCCGCAATGGCTCAATCCAAGCCCCTGCGTGTCAGTTAGAATTACTATTTGCACTCTATAAAGCTTTTTCTCGCTAAGTATTCCGCCTGGATCGCGGCGATTCTGCAGCCACTCGGGCCGTGGGGTGTTCTCGTGGTCGCTGCCTTGGATGGTTCTTTTCTGGGGATGCCAATGGATTTCATCGTGGGCGGCTACGTCTACTACCATCGCGGCCTGTTCTGGCTCTACATCCTCATGGCTTCAGCGGGATCTGCGCTGGGAAGCCTGGTGATTTACGGCATCGGCTACAAGGGCGGAGAAGCGCTATTGCGAAAGCGCATGAATCCCGAACGCTTCGATCGTGTTCAGCAGAAATTCGACGATCACGAATTCCTCGCGCTGATGCTTCCTGCGATTCTGCCTCCGCCATCACCCTTCAAACTCTTCGTGCTGTCGGCAGCAGCTTTCGAGATGAACGTGCGCAAGTTCCTGCTGGCGATTTTTCTTGGGCGCGTGATTCGCTTTTCCATCCTCAGCGCGCTGGTCCTCTACTTTGGCCCGCACATCATGAGCGTAATGGGCGAGTTGTTCAAGCATCATCGCTGGGCAACGCTGGCAGTGGTTGCCGGGATTGTGCTTGTGCTGGTACTGGTTGGAAGAAGGCGCAATGGCCGACCGAGGGTCACCCCGTCACAAGGCAGCCAGGCTCCCGTCGCTTGAGGTGAATGGTATTGCCCACACCTGTCTTCCCTCTGGCAGATGTGGGATGAAGGTTACACCGCGCGCTCGTGATCTGCAGTTTTGTGCAGGCTTGCGCTCAAAGCGCGTGCTGCAAGTGGCAAGCCGAAGAACACGCCCGAGAAGAACAGGTCCCCGATCAGGTCGCGACGGAAGAACGGAAGGCCGGCTACATACGAGGCCATCAGGCCACTCCACGTCATCGGATACAGGTCGCGGTAGGTGAGCCACGAGGCGAAGTTGCTGAGCAGGAAAAAGGAAACTGCCAGAACCAGCGAGGCACCAATTACGCGTGCTACCGTGGTCTTATTGCGCAGCAATGTGCCGAACCAGATTGCCCCGGCGTACCACAAGATGCTGACCAGGTGGTCTGCGGTGAATGCATACTTGTAGACGAACAGGGTAAGCGCGAGATCCGTAGCGGCGAGAATTCCCACCGCCGCCCACCATTGCTTCCGCGGCCCTCGCGCGCCAAAGTACAGCAGGGACGCGCCCACTGCTGTCAGTGCGTATTGCCTTGTCAGAGCGCCAAACAAACGAACAGAAACGGCAAGCAACACAAACAGGTAAGCCAGCATGTTCACCTCAGAACGAACATTGATTCTGCGGCGCAGGACCGCAGGGCGTCAAGTGTGCGGTGGCCGTCGAATGTCAAAACTTCGTAAGCAATTGCGGTTACGACTGGTGCACTCGTCCCTTTCGCACCTCAATCCGGCCTTGCTGCGTCTCCCCACCACTCCCGAACCAGGTGCAACTTGTCGTCGAGCTGCACGGAGCCGCTCAAAACGTGCCGACCGGAATTCGGATACATGAACCGCAAATCCTGAAAATGCGCAAGGTAGCCGCTTTCAGGGGCAGAGAGTTGCTCCACTTCCACCAGGGGGTACTGCGCCCAGTCGAGATAAACGCGTCCCAGGTACGAAGACTTTGCTGCGACGCTCGCCGCTGTTTCTTGCGGCTTGTATCGTACTTGTGCAGTGTCGTGCGGATCGACTTCCGGTGTCAGGGAGTCAACCTGCATCTGTTCATAGAAGTCGTGGGTTTCAACCACGCCATACCAGGTAAAAAGAGTCAGCGGATACGGGTACGCACTCACGCGAACCGGTTCGGCGCCTTGATAGACATGAGCGTTCAACGCGGCGATCGCCTTTCGGTGCTGATAATCGCGAACACCCCAGACCACGACTACGCCGACGAGTGCGCAAATCGCTCCGGCACGTCCTCGCGGCCCGCGACTCTTCGCGCCAATTTCCTCATTGATCAGCCGGAACAATGCCGGCAGAAGCAGTCCGCCGAGCAGTGCAGCGTAAAGTAGCGGTTCGAAGATAAAAACAATGTCCCACGAATACCACCGGTATGAGAACGGTTCGAACGGTCGCACGCCGTAGTTGTTTGTGAAATCGAGGAGTATATGGCTGAGGCCGGCGACAAGCGCGAAAACGTACAACAATCCCCAGCGCGGCTGGGTGGGATACCCGCGGCGCTTCAGCTTCTCGATGCGTGCCTGGGTTCTTTGCGGCGAGCGCATACGCACGCGGTGGATGATCCATACAACCAGCAGGACGAATGCGGCCACAAAGGGTATCCCGACGAATGTATGTGTGATCCCGCGATGATGAGCGAAGCCGAAGACCGGCCCCTTGATGCGCGTGAAGATGTCGAGATCGGGCGCTTCAGCCGCAAGGGTCATGGTAAGCGTTGCGAGTGCGGTTTTGCGATTGAATCCCGCGCGGCCCATCGCGGCGCCGGTCAGAAAGTGTGTGATAGGTTCCAAATCTTGCTGGCCTCGTCAATTCTTCCGCACGGCCTGCGGCGTAAGCAACTGCACCGATTCGTCGGCGATTTCAATTTCTACAGGCAGTCCGCCTAACAGCTCGCCATCGGCTTCCGTATAAATGCGCAGCGATGCCGCCGAACTTGCTTCTTCGATTTTGCGGCAACAAAGCGCGGTGCTATGTACCAGTTCAATATACCTGTCGTGCCACTCGCGTCCGAAGAGGCGGCTGGCAATGAATCGCAGATAGCGAAAGCGGCTTTTGGTTTTAAACAGGATAAGCTGCATGTCGGAGCGGTCGAGACCGGCGCCCGGTGCGAGCCGCTTGATGATCCCGCCAAAGTTATTCAGCCGTACCGCGAGCACCTGCGTCACGCGCTCCTTGCGTCGAGTGCCGTTCAGGTCTTGGAACTCGACTTCGAAAAACGGATACTTCTGCCGTCCCCACTGCCGGAAAGCTTCCAGGTAGTACCCCATCACGCCCAGCTGCTGTTTGGCGGCTGCCGCGAGCTGGTAAAACATTGCGGCATCCAGGCCGACTCCAGCCGCAAGAATGAAGAATCTACTGTCGTTCACGTTCGTAGACGAAAGATACGTAAGCTTTCCCAGCCGCACCGGACGTATACGGCTGTCGAGAGCCAATCGCGCTGCGCGCAGCGGATCTCGCCCGAGGCCGAGATCGTTCGCCAGCGCATTCGCGGTACCCATGGGAATGACGCCCAGCGCAGTATCGGTTCCGGCCAGCGCCTGCAGAGCCTGGTGCACGGTGCCATCACCGCCGCAGGCCAAGACCGTATCGATCTCGGCAGAAACGGCGGACCGGACGGTAGCGGCCGCGGCATTGGGCGTATCGGGGGTGACGATGTCTACCTCCACCCCGCCATGACGCAGCACATCACGCACCGATTCGATGGTGGCGATGCGCCGGCTATGGCGCTGACGTCCCGACTGGGGATTGTGCAGGAGTAAAACTTTACGCATGAAAACGGGGCCGGGGACAGTGTACCCGAGGCACTGCCGCTCAGCCGATGCGAGGTATCACGAGCATCAGCAATAGCCCACCAAGAAAGCATCCAGTACCGAGTTCGAGCAGCCTCACGACCGGCGAACTGCGGGCCAGCATGCCCTCAGAGAGCGCGATCCGGCCATTCTCGTCTGGACTGTAGAGGACTTGCACCTTGGATCCGGGAGGTTTCTCGTCCAGAGTCTTCTGCATCGCCTTGCGGTCGCTCATCTCGAATCCGGCGTTGGCGGTGGAATCGTAAATCGAATCACCCACTTTATAGCGAATCAGCCAACGCGCGCCGTACATGGTTCGATGGTGCAGAAACCGTTTGCCCTGGACCTCATAGACGTTGCCGCTCACGATTTCGCCGGTAGTGGTTGGCCAGCCTTTGGTGGACTTCATCTGGCTGTAGATCAGTAAACCGCCCGCGCCCAGAAAAAACATTCCCATCAGGACGGCGCCAACTCCGAGCAGACGTAAAAAATCGCGCAGAAGTTCTGACATAAGTAGCTGTCGCGATCATATCGCTTTCACCGCTCCTGCGCCTAGATGGAGGTGGAATGGCTATGGGCCAGCGAATTTCGCTCACCCTATAATCGTTCTATGCCCACCGCCGCCGACGTTCAGCGCAAGATTGACAAGCTGCGTGACGACATTCGTTATCACGAGAACCGTTACTACGTGCTCGACGATCCCGAAATCAGCGATGCCGAATTCGACCGGCTCATGCAAGAGTTGAAGCGGCTGGAGCATGACAATCCGGAGCTGATCACGCCCGATTCTCCCACGCAGCGGGTGGGTGGCAAGCCACGCGAAGGCTTCGTAAAGGTTCCGCACTCCTCACCCATGCTCTCGCTCGACAATGCCTACAACGAGCAGGAACTGCGCGACTGGGAGCGGCGGGTGCATGAGCTTACAGGACAGAAAAATGTCGATTACATCTGCGAGTTGAAGCTCGACGGGCTTTCCATGGCCTTGCACTATCGCGGAGGAAATTACGAGCGGGCCATTACGCGCGGGGACGGCGTGGTCGGAGAAGATGTGACGCCGAATGTTCGGACCATTCGTTCGGTGCCCCTCTCAGCGGATACAAGGAAAGCTAAGCTGCCGGGCGATTTTGAGGTTCGTGGAGAAGTGATCATGCCGCGCAAGTCGTTTGAGCGGATGAACGAGGAGCAGGAGAAATTGGGTCGCCCGAAATATGCCAATCCACGCAATGCCGGAGCGGGCTCGGTGCGTGTACTTGATCCCAGCATTACGGCGTCGCGAAGTCTGGAGTTCTATTCCTACTTCCTGCTGGTGAACGGTCGCCCGTATTTTGATCATCACGCCGATTCTTTGAAGGCGCTCACCGCAGCCGGATTCAAGGTCAATCGGAATTGGAAGCAGCTGCGCAATATTGAAGGCGTCCTGGATTATCTGAGCCACTGGGAGGCCAAGCGCGAGACTCTGCCTTACGAGATTGACGGCGTAGTTATCAAGGTGAATTCCATCGGCCTGCAGAACGAACTGGGTTTCACGGGCAAAGCCCCACGATGGGCAATTGCTTACAAGTGGGCGGCGCGATCGGGCGTCACGCAGATCGAAAACATTGGCGTGCAGGTCGGCCGCACCGGCAAGCTGACTCCGGTTGCCTGGCTCAAGCCGGTGTTCATCGGCGGCACCACCGTCACCCGTGCGACGCTGCATAACGAAGACGAGATTGAACGCCTGGGAGTGAAGATTGGCGACTGGGTCATGGTAGAGCGCGGTGGCGATGTGATCCCCAAGGTCGTGAAGGTGATTGAAGATAACGACCACCCGCGCGGTCACAAGCAGTTCCACATGCCCGAGCGTTGCCCTGAGTGCAACAGCCATGTGGTCCGCGAAGAAGGCGAGGCCGATTGGCGCTGCATCAATGCGAACTGCCCCGCGAAGCTGCGCGAGAGCATCCTGCACTTTGCTTCGCGGGGGGTAATGAATATCGAGGGCATGGGAGACGCGCTCGTCAATCAGCTGGTGGATAAAGGGCTGCTGCGTAACGTCGCCGATATCTACGAGCTCGACGAAGTCAAGCTGCTCACGCTGGAGCGCATGGGAAAGAAATCCGCTCAGAACGTGTTAAGCGAGATCGACGCCTCGAAGAAGTTGCCGCTGGAGCGGGTGATCTATGGCCTGGGAATCCGTTTCGTCGGTGAACGCACAGCCCAATTCCTTGCCGAACACTTCGGGTCGATGGACGCGTTAATTGAAGCCGCTACTTTGAAAGACGAGTCCGCCAGCCTGGAGGCCCTGCAGCAGGTCGAGGAAGTGGGGCCGCGTATTGCCTTCAGCATCCGCGAATTTTTCAAAGAGCCTAAGAATCGTGATCTTGTGAATCGTCTGCGCGAGGCCGGACTGCAATTCAAAGGAAGGAAGAAAGGACGTGGCACGCAGTTGGCCGGCAAGACGTTCGTGCTCACCGGCACGCTGCCGAATTTGAGTCGCGATCAGGCCAAGAAGATGATCGAAGATGCAGGCGGCCGCGTCTCCGGTTCGGTGAGCAAGAAAACCGATTATGTCGTTGCTGGTGCTGATCCGGGCTCCAAGCTGGACAAAGCAAATGAGCTGGGAGTGAAAGTGATTGATGAGGCGGGTTTGAACGAATTGCTCGGGTAAACGCAAGTTCACGCAAATACATCCGAGCTCAGGTTCGCCGGCGCCGGGGACCGCAAGTCACTGATTGCAGATTTGATACTGGCGAGCTATGAGCGCGAGTTGCCGCCCGTGGCAGCTGCATGACAGGACTGTCATCCCTTGACTTACATCTCGCTTTTGAGTGCCCCGCATCTCTCTAGAGAAGCACTTCCAAAGGGAACTCTGATGAAGCAACTTGCGATCACAACCTGTCTCGCCCTGGTAATGGCATTGCTCTTGGCTGCGTGCGGCGGCAATACCAATAACAACAACGCCAACGTAAACGGAAACTGGACCGCCAACCTCACTGATCAAAATGGCAATCCGGTGTTCGCGTTTACAACGTCGCTGACGCAGAACAGCGACAACAGCATCACCGGCGCGAATCTGAATTTCACGACCAATAACGGCTGTTTCAGCAATGGTGCCACCGAGACTGGATCATTCGGTATGACCCGCAACTTCAACGGAAACGTTTCCGGCAGCTTCGGGCTGAACGTCACCGGGCCTTCGAGCGGCAACAGCGGAAACAATACGCTGAATCTAGCGGGAACGTTGAACAACAACACCATCAGCGGCACGTGGACACTCACCGGCTTGCAGTCCGGCTGCACCGGATCCGGCAACTTCACCATGACGAAGATGTAGCCGGTGGTCCAAAGGCGTGGAACCTGTGCAGTTCCACGCCGAAGCAACGCAGAACCAATCCAACGCGACTTAGCCAGCTCGCTCCTGATACACTTCTAATTTCGTCCAGCGCCCGCCGGAGCTGCTTTAGGACGCCGGCCGCTTTTCTGCATGAACGACGTCCGCCGCGGTTTGATTATCGTGAACACGGGTCCCGGCAAGGGCAAGACAACCGCTGCAATGGGAACTGCGTTGCGCGCCGTGGGAAATGGCTTGCGTGTGCTCATGCTGCAGTTCCTGAAAGGATCGTGGCATTACGGCGAACTGGATGCGGTAAAGGCCTTCGGCGATAAGTTTGTGATGAAGCAGATGGGGCGTGGCTTCGTGAAGGTCGGCGGAGCGGAAACTGACCCTGAAGACATTCGGCTTGTGGAAGAAGCCTGGGCCGAAGCGGAAAAGGCCATCTCTAGCGGCGAATGGGACCTGGTCATCCTCGACGAGATTAATTACGCCATCAGCTACGGCATGCTCGATCCTGCCAAGGTTGTTGCGGCGCTGAAGCGTAAGCCGGAAATGGTACATGTGATCTTGACCGGCCGGAATGCGCATCCGACAATCGTCGAGGTCGCGGACACGGTCACCGAGATGCGCGAAGTGAAGCACGCGTATCAGAAGGGAATCATGGCGCAACGGGGAATCGAGTACTGATTCATTTGGTCATTAAGTGATTTGGCAATTTCGTAATCTCAACCGAGCGAAGATTTCGGTTTTCAATTACCAGATTACAAATTACCCGATTACCAATTCTTAAAATTATGGCTTGGTTTAAACGCGAATCCAGCACAGTTGACGCTTCGGGCGAAAAGAAAGTCCGCACCGAAGGACTCTGGGTCAAGTGCGACGACTGTCACAAGATCATCTGGAAAAGAGATCTCGATGCCAACCTGAATGTCTGCCCGAACTGCGGGCGTCACTTCCGCATCGATGCGCGCACCCGTCTGGCTCAGCTCTTTGATGGCGGCGAATACCAGGTCGAAGACGATAATCTCGTTACTACCGATCCTTTAAAGTTCGTCGATCTAAAGGCATATTCGGATCGTTTGACGAAAGCGCAAAACGATACCGGCCTTTCCGACGCCATTATCAATGCGCGCGGTACCATCGAAGGACATCCCGCAATTATCAGCGCCATGGAGTATGCGTTTATTGGCGGCAGCATGGGGGCGGTTGTGGGTGAAGTCATCACTCGCGCGGTTGAAAAGGCCACCAATGAGCGCATTCCGCTGATCGTGATTTCTGCCTCTGGCGGCGCGCGCATGATGGAAGGTGCGATCAGCCTGATGCAGTTGGCGAAGATCTCCGCCGCGCTGGCGCGCATGGACAGCCAGAAAGTTCCCTACATCTCCGTACTCACGGATCCGACAACCGGTGGCGTAACGGCTTCCTTTGCGATGTTGGGAGATCTGAATATCGCCGAACCGGGAGCGCTGATCGGCTTTGCCGGACCGCGCGTCATCGAGCAGACCATCCGTCAAAAACTGCCCGAGGGCTTCCAGCGCAGCGAGTTCCTGCTGCAGCACGGGATGCTCGATGCGGTCGTCCACCGCCGCGATCTCAAGTCCTACATAGCGCGTGCGATTGGCTTTATGTCGACGAACGGCTCAAAGTCAGCGTAAGAATGGTGGGCAGCCGCAGGCGTGTCCTCAAGGCACCGCCTGTAATGTGAAATGAGGCTTATTGCCGCTCGGAGCGAGCGGAATTCCAACCACAATTACGCCTGACTGTTTGGAACGAGATTGGTCGCGATGCCCTCGGTGGCAGCCTTAGCAGGCTTGGAGTAAGCCTCGCACAGGCAGATCTTGCATTCTCCGTAGCCGAACATGCCCAGCTGGGGTGGCCGATGATCCCGTTTTTCGTGACCGCATTCGCAGGTTGCTCTTGCCATGTAGCCATCCTACTACGTTTCGCCCGGATTATGCGGAAAAACACGTGCCCATAGCGACAAAAACGAGCATTTATAATCCAGCCGAATCCCACATGTCCTACCAATCCGCAGTTGCACAGCTCTATGAACTGGGACACGAACTCGCGCGCACTCCGTCGCACAAGTTCGATCTGGCGCATATGCGGGTGCTGCTGCAGGGATTGGAGAACCCACAACAGAAGTTTCGCTCAGTATTGATCGCCGGCACCAACGGCAAGGGCTCGACAGCTGCCACTCTGGCCTCCATCTTACGAGTGGCCGGCAACAAAACCGGACTCTACACCTCGCCGCATCTGGTCAGTATTAGCGAGCGAATACAGATCAATGGAACGGAAATCAGCGAAGACGAATTCTCCGCCGCATATCAGAAGGTCGAGAGCGTAGCGCAGCAGTTGGTAACGGATGGGGACCTGCCCTGGCATCCAAGCTTCTTTGAAATGCTCACGGCTATGGCCTTCCTGTATTTCGCGCAGCAGCAGGTCGATATCGCGGTACTCGAAGTGGGTATGGGCGGCCGTCTCGATGCAACGAATGTGGTTGAGCCGTTGGTTTCCGTGATCACGGACATCTCACTCGACCATCAGAAATTTCTTGGCAATACCATCGCGGAGATCGCCACCGAAAAAGCCGGGATCATTCACCCAAACGGATTGCTGGTTACCCTGCCTCAACACCCGCAGGCAAACGACGTAATCGGCAAAGCGGTGATTGAGCGCGATGCGAAGGCCGTCAGCGCGGTGCAATATATGCCGCCAGTCTCCCCCGGAATCGAAGGTACCGCATGGGATTCGCACGAGGGGATGCGCAATCGCTACCCGCTGACGGTAATGGGCCAGGAGATTACCGTGGATTCGCCGCTGATTGGCCGCCATCAGTTGCGCAACATCGCCCTGGCAATCGCCACGGCGGAGCAGCTCGACCGCGCGGGTATTCATGTCTCCGCTGAGGATATCCAGCGCGGAATCCGCAAGACACGTTGGCCCGGACGCTTCCATGTGATCGCTCAGACAGCCAGTTCGCCCGAGGTCGTCATGGACGTTGCGCACAATCCTGCTGGGGCATGGGCCCTGCGATCGGCGCTCTCCGAGCGTTATCCGGATCGTCGCATCACAATGCTGTTTGGCGTCCTGCGCGACAAAGCGGTTACGGAAATGGCAGAAATTCTGTTTCCGCTCGCCGATCAAGTGATTGCCACGCGCGTAGAGAATCCGCGCTCAGCTTCGCCCGAAGAGATTCGTGCCGCAGGCGCCCGTACCGGGGCCAACATCATTACGGAGCAGGATTTCGGCCGGGCTATGGAAAAGGGTCTGCAGCTTGCAACCAATAGCAGGAATGGACTGCTGGTGATCACTGGCTCGATTTATACCGTAGGGGCCGCTCTACAAGTTAGAAGTCAGAAGTAAGAAGTTAGAAGTCATTCGGCTTCGTCACTCTTTATTCTGACTTAGTACTTCTGACTTCTGACCTCATACTTGATTATTGGATTTGAACCAGCTCTTCATCACCTGCAGGAGCCGTGGTGGCAGCCTTTTTCTGTGGATCGCGCCAGCGATCCAGCACCGAAACCTGGTGCACGCAGGAAACGGTGCAGTGCGGAGCGCAACCTTTCTCGGTGATGTACTCCCGCCGGATGTCTTCGACGGTGTACTGCTCCAGCGGCTTCGCCGGATAGCCGCGCTGTTGCGAGCAGTAGTGAACTAATCCGTTCTCGCAAACATACAAATACCGCCCGCCTGCGCGGCAACGCCATTCATTCGGGCGGCCGGCGGCAATGTTGTCCTGGAATCCATTGATGCGCGCGTAGCTGCCCTTCTCCATCGCCTTCATAGCGTGGTAGACCTCGCGCTCGGCTTCGCCCAGCGGGAGCAACTGACCGTCACCATTGTGAATGATGCCGATGGTCGAAGTGAATCCCAGTTCGACGGCCCGCTTCCCAACAACCAGCGCGTCCTGCGGATTGTGAATGCCGCCACCGACCACGGAATTGATGTTCACGTGGAACTCCGCATGTTCGGCCAATAGCTGGAGCTTCTTGTCGAGCGTCTTCAGGCTCTTCTTCGAGACATCGTCAGGCTTCACATTGTCGATGGAAATCTGCAGATGCTCGAGTCCGGCTCGATTCAAGCGCTGAATGCGATCGGCCGTCAACAGGTATCCGTTCGTGATCATGCCTGAGATGATCCCATGGCTACGCACACGACGGATGATGTCGTCCAGTTCAGGATGTAATAGTGGTTCGCCGCCGCTGATCGTAACAATCGTGGTGCCCAGTTCCGCCAACTTGTCGACACGGCGAAACATCGTCTGCAGAGCTACCGGTTGCGAGGTCTTATCGTACTCGTTGCAGTAAGCACAATCGAGATTGCAACGCCGCATAGGGATAAGGTGCGCGAGGATCGGATGATCCGTCGACACAAGCGCCTTCGCAATCATCTTCCACTCGCGCGAGCGGCGATGGATTGCTTTGAATTTTCGGTTTAGGCCCGTGGCGTTCCCCATCATTCCGACTCGTAAGAGTTTACCGATTGTGAATGCAAAAAGATGCCGCGAACGACCGGACTGTAGTATTTACCCAGCGAACGGCGCCAAGCCGTAGTCGAAACGAGCTAACTCCTAGGCTAACAACGGGTTAATGCCCCAGGCAGGCACACAGGTCAAGTAGGAAGTCACACTCTGAGCCAGCGATGATTGGCATGTTCTTTCCAGAATCGTCTACCGAAATTTGCTCATTTCCCTTTTTGTCTTTGTGTAAGCAAGTAGACAAGCGCCTTCGAAGCTCATTAGCCTGTCGCCGAATGATGAGAGCCCCACGCGTCGGCATCCTGCTCCTCCTTTCACATTCTCTCTTTGCGCAAACCGCTCCTGCGACTCTTCACGTCGATGCCAGGCCGGCGCATGCACGTACGTTCATTCCAAATCGCGCGCTGGGAACTTCTATCGATATACTGCCGCAGGGCGTTGTCGACAAGGTCTACACGCCAGAGATTTTGAAGGAGTCGCTCTCGGCCGGGTGGGGACCGATAACTTACCGCCAGAACACGGAATTGCAGATCGAAGCGTGGCATTGGAACCCGAATGGATCGTGGAGCGATCCAGTTCATCATGCCGGCTACTTCACCGGAAGCGCCACGCCACACGAATTCATTCGGCATTCGTATGGATATCCACTTCCGCACCGCGGTAACACCCGCAACGGCGGTACGGAACGCGGATACTCCCGACTCACGGATGGCGATCCGAATTCCTACTGGAAGAGCAATCCGTATTTAAGTGAAAAGTTCAGCGGTGAGGCTGACAGCACGCATCCCGCATGGGTAGTCATAGACCTTGGCGCCGCTGAATTGGTCAGCGCTATGGGGATCGCATGGGCGAACCCATACGCCCGTAGCTACGAGGTGCAGTACTGGAGTGGCGCGACGGATCCGTTCATCAATCCGACTGGCGGTACCTGGACACTGTTTCCGAACGGAAGTATCAGCAACTCACAAGGCGGCATGGCCGAGCTGACGCTGTCACGCGATCCCATTCGCGCTCGCTACCTTCGGCTATGGATGACGCAGTCCTCGAATACGTGCGATTCACACGGCAGCGGCGACCCGCGTAACTGCGCCGGATTTGCGATTAACGAGCTCTACGCAGGCAATTACACCAACGCGGGCGAATTCGTCGATCTCGTCTTGCATCGTCCTGACCAGAACCAGACGGCAACGTATGTTTCATCCATTGATCCGTGGCATTCTGCCTCCGATCTTGCCGAGAATCACGGCGATCAGACTGGATTTGACCTCTTCTACACCACTGGGATCACGAATCATCTGCCCGCCATGATCCCGGTTGCCATGCTTTACGGTACGCCGGAGGATGCCGCCTCCGAGATCGCTTACCTCGAGAAGCGCGGGTATCCGATCGGCTACATCGAGATGGGCGAGGAGCCCGATGGGCAGAACATGATGCCGGAAGATTACGGCGCACTGTACCTGCAATTCGCGGATGCGATCCATCAAGTTGATCCGAAGTTGAAACTCGGCGGGCCGGTATTCGAAGGCGTGAATGAGGACATCAAGGTCTGGCCCGATGCGCAGGGGCGCACCTCGTGGCTGGGCCGGTTTCTCGACTATCTGAAGGCGCACGCTCGCATGAGCGACCTGGCTTTTATGTCGTTTGAGCATTATCCCTTCGATGCCTGCGACACGACCTGGTCCGATCTATACCGCGAGCCCCAAAGGGTCAGCCACATTCTTCAGGTGTGGCGCGATGATGGCCTACCCGCGAACGTTCCCATGATGATCACGGAGAGTAATGTCGCATCGGCACAGAATGCTGCCATGACCGACATCTTCGCTGCACTCTGGCTCGCCGACAGTGTTGGCGCATTTCTGGATGCGGGCGGCGATGTGTACTATCACTCGCCCATCCAGCCCGAGCCGCTGCGCAACGGCTGCCGCGGTTGGGGCACATATGGAAACTTTGTTGCCGATCAGAACCTGCACTTACGCGCTCACACCTCGCAGTACTTCGCCAGCCAGCTGATCAACCGGGAGTGGGTGCAGCAGGGTCCTGACGAGCACAAGCTCTATCCCGCTTCGGTGGATTTGAAAGACGCAGCGGGGCATGTGCTGGTGACGGCGTATCCGGTCGAGCGTCCCGATGGCGAATGGTCGATCATGGCTGTCAACCGCGACCAGTCGAACCCGCATGCCGTTCGGATCGTGATCGAGGATGGCAGTTCACAAAAGCGTTTTAAGGGACCCGTGCGGGTAGTCAGCTTCGGCAGCGAGCAATACGTGTGGCACTCCGCCGGGCCGAACAGCTATGCCGATCCGGACGGACCAGCGGTGGTCAATACTGTACAGGCGGGAGCAGATACGGTGTTCATGCTGCCGAAGGCGTCTGTGACGGTGATGCAAGGAAGCGTCGCACAGTGACAGAACTTTGTAGTGGTCAGCTAAGTTGTCTTGGTGTCATGTCGCGCGAGGCGAGACAGCCATATCGCTGAACAATCCTCGAGAGGGATAGCGCTTCCTCGCCTGCGATTCGGAATGACAGGAGTACTGCGGACCGGTTTGCTACTTCTCTTTCTTCGCCGTTGGTGGCAGCAGGCCCGCCTGGCGAAGATACATAGCCGCCTGCGCATAATGGTCCGACCAGCCGCTCACGAGGAAGAAGAGCGCTGCGGCTTTCGTTCCCTTGTGGCCGCCGAACAGTTCGGCTTCGTCGCCAAGATGGCTGTCACTGAAGGCACCTAGCGCCTTGCCACAATAGTCGAACGAAGCTTTCATCGCCGAAACCAACTGATCCTTTGGTGTGGTATCACTCAGTTCTTGCTTGGCAGGTGCTGGCTCGCTCCCGAGCCGTGAGCAGAGCATATTGTTCGACTGCGTTACGTGCACGGCGATATGGGCAAACGGCTCCTGCTGTGGCGTCGGTTTGAACGAAAACTTATCGGCAGGCATCTCCTCGACGGCAGCGGGAAGATTTTTCGCGCTTCGCTGCATAATCATTTTGACGGCGTCGGTTACCGGGTTCGAGGATTGCTGCGCGACTGCAACGCTCGCCATAAAGAACAGACATACGCAAGATACAAGCACTTTCATTCGACTCACCCCTCGGCCCGAAAGGATAAATGGCGGAAAGCCGAACGACAAATCGTTTAGCGACAAAAAAAGCCCGGCAGCCACTTTGCCGGGCGAGGGAATGGAGGGAAATACGACAACTAATCTACCGGGAGCTACTGACGCAGCCATTGCAGACGAATGACAGTTTGTTCATCACGCGGCGGCCTGCGTCCGATTCTTGTGCCTACATCGCGGCGAACCCGACGCCTATCAACGTGACTACAACGTACCAGCCAATTACGATTGCCGCCGAGGTCCCTTTCTTAGCCTTGCTGATACAAGTGAAGCCGATCACCATCAGCATCAGTGTCCAGATCGTAAATACGTCGATGGACGACGCCAGCTTGTAAAGTGCGGGATGCCCCGTAGAGCTAAGGAAAAACCCGGCATTCGTAGCAATTGGATTGTCAATGCGGAACGCGTCAGGATCAGCCCCCGCCAGCAGCGATACTGTCGCCAGAATCGTTTTGATGATTCCTGGCAAGAACGCATACATGGTCACAGCCATCGCCGCCCCGAACTTCATTTGCGTACCGGCACCGAAGTTGAACGTTCCCATCAGCACAGCAGCAACGATTACGCCGAAAAGCAAAATGAACAATGGGGTTGCGTAGGAGATTCCCTGGGTGATTTTGACTGCCAGTGCCATGTTCTGCTCGCGCTGGTCTGGCGGCAACTTTTCCATGCGTTCCACTTGTTTCGGGTTGGACGACATTTGCGTGGTGGTGATCTTCTCGAATCCGACCTTTTGTCCCGCCACTACGACAAAAACTACAGAAAAGACGGACATAATCAGCCACGGTACCCACCAACTCGCTTTGCGGTTGATATCCTGAAACGTCTTGCTCGGAGCCGTGAATGTGTTGATCAGTCGCGCAGATTCGGATAGACCTTCTCCCGAAGCCGGCAGCGTCGGAGTCGAACCGCCCGGAACTGCTGCAGGTGTAGAGCCCATTGATGCCTCCATGCTCGCTGGAAACGGATGTGCGGATTCTACAGCGCTGGGGAGGGCTTGTCAGTTGACACATGTCATGTGAAACCGTTGTTAGTTGTCAGCTCAACCGCGAAGGACCCGAAGGACAAAGAACGCCCAAAATTCCTGGTGCCTTGTGTGCTTGGTGGTAAGTCCAAAAAGAAAGGCGGCCGAGCGGCCGCCTTCTCTAACAACTGGCAACGGCTCAGGCCGGACTTGGTCTCTCTCCCGGCACGATTCCCGGGCGCGCATCCGGCGCCGGTTTCAGCACCTGTTGTACGCCGCCGTCGTCGTGCGGGGCAGAAATGGGCTTCGCCGGAAGCTCCTTGCCGTCGATGATCATGCGGATTTCATTGGCATCCAGCACTTCGCGGTCAAGCAGCGCCAGGGCGATCTTGGTGAGCACGTCGCGATGTATCGAGAGAATCTCTTTTGCATTGCGATACGCGGTATCGACAAGGCGGCGAACTTCCATATCGATCTTGATCGCCGTGTCTTCCGAATAATCACGATGCTGTGAGATCTCGCGGCCCAGGAAGATCTGTTCTTCTTTCTTGCCGAAGGTCATCGGCCCCAGCTCGCTCATGCCGAACTCGCACACCATCTTGCGGGCGAGCTCGCTGGCTTGCTCGATATCGTTGCCGGCGCCGGTGGTCATGGTGTTCAGGAAAAGCTCTTCCGCCAGGCGTCCACCCATCATGATAGCGAGCCGCGTGTTGAGGTAGTCCCGAGTGTATGTGTGCTTATCGTCGATCGGCAGCTGCATGGTCACGCCCAGCGCCATTCCGCGCGGAATAATCGTGACCTTGTGAAGCGGATCGGAGTGCTCGCTTAGCGCGGCTACCAGCGCATGTCCGGCTTCGTGAAACGCCGTGACCTTCTTCTCCTCTTCGGAGAGGATCATCGACTTGCGCTCGGCACCCATCAGGACTTTGTCCTTTGCCAGCTCACAATCGGACATCAGTACGGTCTTGCGGTTCTGACGAGCAGCGTTGAGCGCAGCTTCGTTGATCAGGTTTGCCAGATCGGCACCCGAGAATCCAGGTGTGCCGCGAGCGAGTACGGACAAATCAACATCGTCCGCCAATGGAATCTTGCGGCTGTGTACGCGCAGGATCTCTTCGCGCCCGCGAACATCGGGGCGGGGAACCACGACACGGCGGTCGAATCGTCCGGGCCGCAGCAGGGCCGGATCGAGTACGTCGGGCCGGTTCGTGGCCGCGATCAGGATAACGCCTTCGTTCGATTCGAAGCCGTCCATTTCGACCAGCAACTGGTTCAGGGTTTGCTCGCGCTCATCGTGTCCACCGCCGAGGCCGGCACCGCGGTGACGACCGACAGCGTCGATTTCGTCGATAAAGATGATGCAGGGAGCATTCTTCTTGCCCTGCTCGAAGAGATCGCGGACGCGGCTTGCACCCACGCCAACGAACATTTCGACGAAATCAGAACCTGAGATGGAGAAGAAGGGAACGTTTGCCTCACCGGCAACCGCGCGCGCCAGCAAGGTTTTGCCAGTGCCCGGGGGGCCTACGAGCAGGACACCCTTGGGGATGCGTCCACCCAGTTTCTGGAACTTTTGCGCTTCGCGTAGGAACTCGATTATTTCCTTGAGTTCTTCCTTAGCTTCATCCACGCCGGCGACGTCTTTGAAAGTCACCTTCTTCTGCTGCATGGAGAGCAGGCGCGCACGGCTCTTGCCGAACGACAACGCCTTATTTCCGCCCGTCTGCATCTGGCGGATCATGAAAAACCACAGCGCACCCAACAGTACCAAGGGTGCCAGATTCAGCAGCCAGGTAGGCCACGTGCCGCTCTGGGCGTCCTTGATGTTGATGACGACGTTCTTATCGGAAAGGGCCTTGTACATGTCCGGATAGTTAGCCGGAACCGTCGTGTGGAACGCCGTTCCGTCTGTATCCTTGCCGCGCACGTCCGTGCCTGTAATCGTGACTTCCTTTACCGAGCCCTTGTTCACGTCCGTCATGAACGCCGAGAAACTAATGTCCTTCTCCTTGGACCCGGAACCGCCTGCCTTGACGACCTGCCACAACAGGACGCCCGACAGAACAATTACCAGCCAGAAGACGACCGTTTTCACAGTTGAATTCACCGATTGCTCCTAACTACTATCGCTCCTGGGTATAAAGACACCAAGAGCCTCACTTTCGCATTATCTTTTAGATGCTGCTGGTTCTTCTCAGACTCCAGTAATTCAGCCCCTTACGATTGTAACCCTTTCTTTACGATAAAGATGCCATCAAGGGGCAGTTGCACCATGGGTAGGTCACCTTTTTTACCGAATACGTGCTGGCTTTACCAGATTGGTCGCAACATAAGGTAAATTTCGGCCTAAATCGGGAGTCCCCAGCCCATATCCGAAGATGTAGGTGTCATCAACAAGGAATCCAAAGTAATCGGGCTGCAAGGGCACCCGACGGGCCGTCTGGCGATCGAGCAGGGCAGCGGTTTTCACCGACCGTGCCCCCCGGCTCATGATGTTCCGGACCAGATACTCCGCCGTGACGCCACTCACGAGCAAGGTTTCGACCAAAAGCACGTCCTGGTCATGCACAGCCACCTCGGGGCTGAACAGGATTTCCTGCGTACTCACTTCGCCCTGTTTTATGTCCCGGATTTCGGGTTTGACGAACTGACACGTGACCGGTATCTCAAGCTGCCTAACCAAATCGGACAGAAACACAAAGCTGTCTTCCAGAATGCCCACGGCGCACAAACTCTTGCCGGCGTAGTCTCTGGAGATCTGCCGTGCCATGTCACGTACCCGTTTCTGGATCTGATCGGCGGTAATGACGACCTGTTGGACCGTGGATGCCGGGGGTATTGGGTTCAAAAAAGACCTCAAAGCGAAGCCGCTGCTCTACGCAGGCTCGGGGCCAGACAATCAGTCTGGAGGGACCGTGAATCGGCGTCTACTGCACTACTTCCACTACTATAGCCGCTTGTCCTTCCGTCGCAGAGTACTTGCGCGAAACCGGCAACCCTCGGACCCAGACAAGTTCGCCCTTATGCTCGGCTACCGGCCACAGCGAGCGCTGGTTAGACGGTACCCGCTGCGCTGTCAGCAGCTCTTTCACTTTCTTATCAGATTTGCTGTGTAAGGGCCAGAACCGATCGCCCGGGCGCCAGTTGCGAAGTACCACTTCGCTGCCCTGAAGCTCCTGGCTGAGGCGGTTCTCTCGCGCGTACTGGCTGGCCTGACTGGCCTCCACGAGGCGGAAACGCAAAGTGCAGTCCAGCTGTGGAAGGCGTACTTCAGCCGGAAGAATGATGCGATGTGCGAACGGGGGAAAGCGCTCTTCTTCCGCTGCTGTTCGAAAGCGCAGCTTTGTTCCTTGGACCGAGACCCGCAGCCCATTTGGAAGCTCTACAGATCCACGATGCGATTGATTCGCTAATCCGCAGATCAACTCAACATGCAAGAAATCCAGGGAGTGCCCAAGCGCCTGAGCGTGCGCTCGAATGACACGCCGCCGAAGGGCGACCGGCTCCCGCAACAAACAAGGGAGATCAATGTCGTGCGTTCCTGCGCCCTGCGAAGACAACGTGAATAATGCGATCTGTCGGATCCAATACTCTTCTTCGGCACGCGCGATCTCTGCCGTTTCCGCGAGTCGCGCCAGAGTGGCTGCTCCAAACTCCGCTTCGATTAAGGGCAGCAGCTTGTGGCGGACTCGATTCCGCATGAACGCGAGATCGGTATTGCTGGCGTCCTCGCGCCAGTCCTGTCCCACTGCGCGCAAATAGTCGCGCAGGTCCTCTCGCCGGACCTGAAGCAGCGGTCGAAGAATGCTACCTCTCTCCAGCCTCAGCTCCGGATAAACTCCTGCCATACCTTTCGTTCCGGCCCCGCGCATCAGGCGCAGCAGGACGGTTTCCGCTTGATCGTCGAGTGTGTGCGCAGTGGCGATCTTATTTGCGAAACCCTCGCGCATTAGATCCCGAAAGAAGTCATGGCGCAGCTGCCGGGCGGCGGCTTCCAACCCCAATTTGGACTGGCGCGCGAACTCGGGTGTATCCGCACTGCCGGAACGAAAAGGAAGATCGTACTTCGAGGCCAGGTCCCGAACGAAGGATTCGTCTGCATCAGCGTCTGCCCCACGGATCTTGTGATTGAAGTGCGCCACCGAGAGCACGATGCCCA
>Ga0070738_10001384_pt1 | contig 49542 bp, 49 predicted proteins | sample Coa_R2_2_FD_66446 | JGI IMG/M metagenome (GOLD analysis project Ga0070738, IMG submission 66446) | Surface soil microbial communities from Centralia Pennsylvania, which are recovering from an underground coalmine fire - Coalmine... | ecosystem: Environmental > Terrestrial > Soil > Unclassified ... | reverse complement strand
AAGGAAGGCGCGGAGTTCTCGATCCCGACGATGAAGTAGGGCCCGGCGTTCGTCGGGAGCAGCGCCGATGCAGTTCGCTCTGAACGAGGACCAGCTCGCGGTTCGCGACATGGCGCGGAGTTTCGCCGCGGAGAAGATCGCGCCGCATGCGCAGCGCTGGGACGAGGCGAAGCACTTCCCGGTCGAGGTGATGCGCGAGGCAGCCAGCCTCGGCATCGGCGGCATCTATATCCGTGACGATGTCGGCGGCTCCGCCATGACGCGCTTCGACGCGGCGCTGATCTTCGAGGCTTTGGCGACGGGGTGCCCGACCGTGTCGGCCTTCATCTCCATCCACAACATGGCCTCGTGGATGATCGATGCCTTCGGCAACGAGGCGCAGCGCAAGACATGGCTGCCCAGGCTCTGCACCATGGAGCTTTTGGCGAGCTATTGCCTGACCGAGCCGGGCTCCGGCTCGGACGCCGCGGCGCTGCGCACCCGCGCGGTCCGCGACGGCGACCATTACGTGCTCAACGGGCAGAAGCAGTTCATCTCCGGCGCGGGCGCCAGCGACCTCTATGTCGTGATGGTGCGCACCGGCGCCGACGGCCCCGGCGGCCTCTCGACGCTGGTTGTCGAGGGCGATACGCCCGGCGTCTCGCTCGGCGCCAATGAGCGCAAGATGGGCTGGAACGCGCAGCCGACCCGTGCGGTGATCTTCGAGAATGCGCGGGTGCCGGTGGCCAATCGCCTTGGCGACGAAGGCATCGGCTTCAAGATCGCGATGGCCGGGCTCGACGGCGGTCGCCTCAACATCGCCGCCTGTTCGCTCGGCGGCGCGCAGACCGCGCTCGACAAGGCGCTCGCCTACATGAAGGAGCGCAAGGCGTTCGGAAAGCGGCTCGACGAATTCCAGGCGCTGCAGTTTCGCATCGCCGACATGGCAACCGAGCTCGAGGCCGCGCGCACGTTCCTGTGGCGTGCGGCGGCGGCGCTCGACCGCAAGGATCCCGATGCCACCATGCTGTGCGCGATGGCCAAGCGCTTCGGCACCGATGTCGGCTTCGAGGTCGCCAACCAGGCGCTGCAGCTGCATGGCGGCTACGGATACTTGAGCGAATATGGCATCGAGAAGATCGTACGCGACCTGCGCGTGCACCAGATCCTCGAAGGCACCAACGAGATCATGCGTCTGATCGTGGCGCGCAAGATGATCGAGGGCGCGCGATGACGGCTTCTGCGGCGGCGGACAGCGACGGCGATCTGATCGCGCGCAGGGAAGGCTCAGCCGGGATCATCCGGCTGAACCGGCCCAAGGCCATCAATGCGGTGACATTGGAGATGTTTCGCGACATCGACAAGGCGCTCGACCGCTTCGAGGCCGATCCGGAGGTCGCCCTGATCCTGCTCGAGGGTGCCGGCGAGCGCGGCCTTTGCGCCGGCGGCGACATCCGGGCGCTCTACGAGAGCTCCAAGGTCGATGGCGATCTCGGCAAGATCCTGTGGCGCGAGGAATATATCCTCAACGCCCGCATTGCCGCGTTCAAAAAGCCCTATGTCGCGTTCATGGACGGCATCGTGATGGGCGGCGGCGTCGGGCTGTCCGCCCATAGCCGCCACCGCGTGGTCACCGAACGCACCAAGCTTGCGATGCCCGAAGTCGGCCTCGGTTTCTTCCCCGATGTCGGCGGCACCTGGCTGTTGTCGCACGCGCCCGGCGAGATCGGCACCTATTTTGGCCTGACCGGGCAAACCATGAACGGGCCCGATGCGGTCTATGCGGGCTTTGCCGACTCGGTCGTGCCGTCAGGCAAGCTCGCTGCGCTGCGCGAGGCGCTGACCAGGGCTGCGCCGGGAACGCCGTCGTCCGAGATCGAGGCGCTGATCAACGGCTTTGCGACCGGCGAGACCGCAGGCCCGGTCGCGGCGCTCGAGCCGCGGATCGACCAATGGTTCGGCTTCGACCGCATGGAGGACATCGTCGCCGCACTGAAGCGCGACGACTCGGAGCTGGCGCTGGCCACGCTGAAGACGCTGGGCGAAAAATCGCCGCGTGGCATGGTGGTGACGTTGCAGCTGTTGCGGCTCGCGCGCGGCGCCTCTTCACTGGAGGCGTGCCTGGTGCGCGAATATCGGGCCGCGCTGGAAGTGTTCCGCAGCGATGATTTCCGCGAGGGCGTGCGCGCCGCCGTCATCGACAAGGACCGCAATCCGAAATGGTCGCCGGCGGCAATCGAGGATGTGACGCCGGAGATGATCGCGCCGTATTTTGCCGAGATCGGCAAGGACGAACTGGTGTTCGACCAGGCCAAATAGAGCAGATCAAGCAAGAAGCAGTTTCGACGGGAGGACAACATGGCAACCATCGCATTCATCGGCCTCGGCAACATGGGCGGGCCGATGGCGGCCAATCTGGTCAAGGCCGGCCACAAGGTCGTCGCCTTCGATCTGGTGGCGGCGTCGCGCGATCAGGCCAAAGCTGACGGCGCTGCGATTGCGGAGAGCTCGGTCGCCGCCGTGAAGGGCACCGATGTCGTCGTCACCATGCTGCCCGCCGGCAAGCATGTGCTGGCGGTCTGGACCGACGTGCTGCCCGCGATGACCAAGGGCGCGCTGATCATCGATTGCTCGACCATCGATGTCGACAGCGCCAAGCAGGCGCATGCGCTGGCCGCGGAGCACGGCATGCTCTCGGTCGATGCCCCGGTCTCCGGCGGCACCGGCGGCGCCAAGGCCGCAACGCTCACCTTCATGTGCGGCGGCGCGGAGCAGGCCTTTGCGGCAGCAAGGCCCGTGCTGGAGAAGATGGGCAAGAAGCTCGTGCATTGCGGCGGCGCGGGTGCAGGGCAGGCGGCCAAGATCTGCAACAACATGATCCTCGGCATTTCCATGATCGCCGTCAGCGAGGCCTTTGCGCTCGGCGAAAAGCTTGGCCTGTCGCACCAGGCGCTGTTCGACGTCGCCTCGACCTCCTCGGGCCAGTGCTGGTCCTTGACCTCCTATTGCCCGGTGCCGGGCCCGGTTCCGGCCTCGCCCGCCAACAACGACTACAAGCCCGGCTTTGCCGCGGCGCTGATGGTCAAGGACCTGACCCTGGCGCAGGACGCGGCCAACGCCGCCGGCGCCGTGACCCCGCTCGGCAAGCATGCGCAGGAGATCTATCAGACCTTCGACGCGTCGGGGAATGGCGGGGTGGATTTTTCGGGTATTATCCGGCACGTTAGGAGCCTCGCCGGGAAAAGCTGATGACGACCTTCCAGGAAGCGCGTGCCTTTCTGCTGAAACATCGCACGGACTACGAGACCGCGGTCCGCAATTTCCGCTGGCCCGACCCCGTGCCGTTCAACTGGGCGCTGGACTGGTTCGACGCGGAGCTCGCGCAAAGCCCTGAAAGCCGCGACCGCACCGCGCTCTGGATCGTCGATGCCGGCAGCGACCGGCAGACCAGGCTGTCCTTTGCGACGCTGTCGCGCCGCTCCAACCAGGTCGCGAACTTCCTGCGTGCGCAGGGGCTGAAGCGCGGCGACCATCTGCTCCTGCTGCTCGGCAATCTCGTGCCGCTGTGGGAGACCATGCTCGCCGCGATGAAGCTCGGAATCGTCGTGATCCCCGCCACCACGCTATTGACGCCGGACGAACTGCGCGACCGGCTCGACCGCGGCCGTGCGCGAGCGGTGGTCGCGACGCAGGACCAGGTGGCCAAATTCGCCGATCTCGGCGGCGCCGGTCTCGTGCGCATCGTGGTCGGTGCTTCGAGCGCACAACAGGGTTGGCTGCCGTTCGAGCAGGCCGCGGATTTTCCGGAAGCCTTTACGCCCGACGGTCCGACGCAGGCCGACGATCCGATGCTGCTCTATTTCACCTCGGGCACCACGGCCAAACCGAAGCTGGTGCGGCACAGCCAGCGATCCTATCCGGTCGGGCACCTCTCGACCATGTATTGGCTCGGACTGCAGCCCGGCGACGTCCATCTCAACATCTCCTCGCCCGGCTGGGCCAAGCATGCCTGGAGCTGCTTCTTCTCGCCCTGGAATGCGGGCGCCACCGTGTTCGTGGTCAACCAGCCGCGCTTCGATGCCAAGGGGCTGCTGTCGACCATCGGCCGCTGCGGCGTCACCACGCTGTGCGCGCCGCCGACGGTGTGGCGGCTGTTCATCCAGGAGCGGCTCTCGGACTTCAAGGTGAACCTGCGCGAAGCCTGCGGCGCCGGCGAGCCGCTCAATCCGGAAGTCATCGATCAGGTGCGTGCCGCGTGGGGCCTCACCATCCGCGACGGCTACGGCCAGACCGAGACCGCAGCCATCGTCGGCAACTCGCCGGGCCAGACGGTCAAGATCGGCTCGATGGGCCGGCCGCTGCCCGGCTATCGCGTCGAGATCACCGACGCGGACGGCCATGTCACAAAAGAAGGCGAGGTGACGCTCAAGCTCGGCGCCGACCGCCCCGCAGGCCTGATGCAGGGCTATCAAGGCGAGGACGGCAGGCTGTCGGGCGCGGACGGCGCGATCTATCGCTCCGGCGACGTCGTGTTCGTCGACGACGACGGCTATCTCACCTTTGTCGGCCGCTCTGACGACGTGTTCAAATCCTCCGACTACCGCATCAGCCCGTTCGAGCTGGAAAGCGTGCTGCTGGAGCATGAGGCGGTGGCGGAAGCGGCCGTGGTGCCGTCGCCCGATCCGATCCGGCTCGCGATACCGAAGGCCTATGTGCTGCTGACGGCGGGCACGGAAAGCTCGGCCGAGACGGCGCTGTCGATCTTCAAACACCTGCACACGCATCTCGCGCCGTTCAAGCGCATCCGGCGGATCGAGCTGGTGAGGGAGCTGCCGAAGACCATTTCCGGCAAGATCCGCCGCGTGCAGCTGCGGCGCCTCGAACATGATAACAATCGCGCGGATGGCTTGCGCGGCGTCGAATTCCGTGAAGAGGATTTTCCGGAATTGCAGAAGGTCCGCTCCGCCGGATCGGACCACGAGGGAGACAGCAAGACAACATGAACGAAGTCTGGAAGAAGCCGCCGATTTCGCTGGCGGCCTATCAAGCCATGGTCGGCCACGAGATCGGCGTGTCCTCGTGGCATCTGATCGATCAGAGCCGCATCAACATCTATGCCGACGTGATCGAGGATCACCAGTTCATCCATGTCGACCCCGAGCGCGCAAAGGACACGCCGTTCGGCACCACGGTCGCCCACGGCTTTCTCACGATGTCCTTGATGAGCATCATGTCATATGAGGTGATGCCGGTGATCGAAGGCACGAGGATGGGCGTCAATTACGGCTTCGACAAGCTGCGCTTCATCTCGCCGGTCAGGTCGGGCGCGCGCGTGCGCGGCCGCTTTACGCTGGCCGAGGCGAGGCTGCGCAAGGACAAGGAGCTGCAGTCGCGCACCAACGTCACCGTCGAGATCGAGGGCGAGGACAAGCCCGCTCTGGTCGCCGACTGGATCGGGCTGATCTATTTCGAGTAGCCCCACCCGTCATGGCCGGGCCAAAGCGCGACACGCGTCTTTGGCCACTTGACCCGGCAATCCATCATTGATCAAACAGCCTCAGCCTTTTGACGGATTGCCGGGTCAAGCCCGGCAATGACGAGGATACAAATAACCATCCGGGAATACACACATGACAATCAGGTTTGACGGACGCGTCGCCATCGTGACCGGCGCAGGCAATGGTCTGGGCCGCGCCCATGCGCTGGGCCTGGCGAGCCGCGGCGCCAAGGTCGTGGTCAATGATTTCGGCGGCGCGCGCGACGGCAGCGGCGGATCGCTGACCCCGGCGCAGGCTGTGGTCGAGGAGATCAAAAAGGCCGGCGGCGTGGCGATGGCCGACGGCGCCGACGTCTCCAATTTCGAGCAGGTCAAGGCCATGGTCGAGCGTGCGACCAAGGAGTGGGGCGCGGTCGATCTGCTCTGCGCCAATGCCGGCATCCTGCGCGACAAGTCGTTCGGCAAGATGGAGGCAAGCGATTTCGAGAAGGTGCTGGCCGTGCATCTCGTCGGCAGCTTCTACTGCTGCAAGGCGGTGTGGGACGGCATGCGCGAGCGCAATTACGGGCGCATCGTGCTCACCACCTCGTCCTCCGGCCTCTATGGCAATTTCGGCCAGGCCAATTACGGCGCGGCGAAATCCGGCATGGTGGGCCTGATGAACGTGCTCGCGGAAGAGGGCCGCAAGTACAATATCCGCGCCAACATCATCTCGCCCACCGCCGCGACCCGCATGACCGAGGAGCTGTTGCCGCCGCAGGCGTTGCAACTGATGAAGCCGGAATCGATCACGCCGGCGGTGGAATTCCTGCTCAGCGAGGATGCGCCGACCCGCACCATCATGGGCGCCGGCGCGGGCTCCTTCGCCGTGATCAAGATCGTCGAAAGCGAGGGCATCAACCTGCCCGAGACCGAATGGACCCCGGACGCGGTCGCCGCCCGCTTCGCCGAGATCGCCGACATGTCTAAGGCCAAGGCGCTCGAAGGCGCCTTCCAGCAGACCCAGAAATATGTCAGCCAGGCCGCCGCGCGTCTGGGCGTGAAGCTGTAGAGTATTTTGCTCAGGCGGCAGATCCACTCACCGCTGTCATTCCGGGGCGGTGCCCAGCACCGAACTTCGGTGCGCAATTGCGCACCTGAGAATCTCGAGATTCCGGGCTCGGTCCTTCGGACCGCCCCGGAATGACCGAGCGGAGGCGTGAGGGCTCGGCCATGACGATCTTTTTCTGGGCCCGAGCGTAGGCATGCCTTCAACTCCAATCGACGCCGCCATCATCGGTGCCGGCCCCGCCGGGCTGATGGCGGCCGAGGTGCTGGCGCAGGGCGGCGCCCACGTCACCGTGTTCGATGCCATGCCGTCGGCCGGCCGCAAGCTCCTGATGGCCGGCCGCGGCGGGCTCAATCTCACCCATAGCGAGGAATTGGCCCAATTCCTCGCGCGCTATCGCGAGGCGGCGCCTGCACTCGAAGCGGCGATCCGGGCGTTTGCCCCGACGGCCTTGCGCGACTGGAGCGAGGCGCTGGGCCAACCGACCTTCGTCGGCTCCAGCGGCCGGGTCTTCCCGCAAGCCTTCAAGGCATCGCCCTTGCTGCGCGCTTGGTTGCGCCGGCTCGATGGTCTGGGCGTGCGATTTGCGTTCCGCCACCGCTGGTCCGGCTGGGACGAGGCGGGACGTTTGCTGTTTCAAACATCGGAGGGGAAGCGCGCCGTGGACACCCGCGCGACCGTGCTCGCGCTTGGCGGCGCAAGCTGGCCGCGGCTTGGTTCGGACGGCGCGTGGACGGCGACGCTCGCGGCCAGGGGTGTCGCGATGTCCCCGCTGCGGCCGGCCAATTGCGGCTTCACCGTCGCATGGACCGATCTGTTTCGCGATCGCTTCGAGGGCCAGCCGTTGAAGGGCGCCGCCTGGTCGTTCGGAGCGCAGACCATCCGCGGCGAAGCGACCGTGACCCGCACGGGCATCGAGGGCGGCGCGATCTATGCGCTATCGGCGGATCTGCGCGAGGCGATCGCGGCGTCAGGAGCGGCCATCCTGCATGTAGCTTTGCGGCCCGATCTGCAAACCGAGGCGCTCACCGCGCGGCTCTCGGCGCCACGCGGCAAGCAGTCGCTCTCCAATGTCCTGCGCAAGGCTGCGCAGCTGTCACCGCTCGCGATCGGCCTGTTGCAGGAGGCGGCGATCGCATCCGGCGTCTCGCTTGCCTCGCTGGCGCCGGACAAGCTTGCCACGCTGATCAACGCCGTGCCGGTCAGGCTCACCGGCACGGCGCCGATTGCACGCGCGATCTCGAGCGCCGGCGGCATAGCGCTCGCCGAGCTCGACGCCGACTTCATGATCCGTTGCCTGCCGGGCGTCTTCGCCGCCGGCGAGATGCTCGACTGGGAAGCGCCGACCGGCGGCTATCTCCTGCAGGCGTGCTTTGCGACGGGGGCGGCTGCGGGCAGGGGGGCGTTGCGCCGGCTCGCGCAAGTCGTCGCCTCCTGAACGAAATGGCTTGGCCGCGACGAGGCGGCACCATGGACGCGACAAGCGAGGACATTTCATTTCGGCGCGAGCGCGGCGCCGTTGAGGCGAGCCAGCAAGCCCTGCGCGACAGTATTTCCCTGGTCTGCGGCCAGCTTGTAGAGCCGCGCGGCTTCACGCTCGTCTTTCGGCAAGCCGCCGAGTGCCCGCTCATAGGCCAATCCAAGACTTGCCTGTCCCAACGAGCTGCCTTGATCCGCCGAGAGCTTGAACAAACGCACGGCTTCGCGCTCATCCTTCGCCAGTCCGCCAATCCCATTCATATAGGCAATCCCGAGATTGGCCTGTCCTGGCGCGCTGCCCTGATCGGCCGCAAGTTTGTAGAGGCGCACAGCTTCGCGGTCATCTTTGGCCAGCCCACCGCGGCCGGTCTGATAGAGGCGGCCGAGGTTGTTTTGTGCCGGGGGAAATCCCTGATCCGCAGACAGTTTGAGGAGCCGGACGGCTTCAACCTCGTCTTTGGGACCACCACGGCCCTGTTCGAGGAGATTGCCAAGACCGTTTTGGCCCAGGGCATTTCCCTGGTCTGCCGCGATTTTGAACAGCCGGAGCGCTTCGGCATCATCCTTTGGGACACCTCGTCCATTCACATAAAGCAACGCGAGATTGGCCGCAGCCTGAGCATTGCCGGATTGATACGCCTTGACGTACTGCATCCTCGCCCCGTCGAGATCTTTCGCCGCCTCGTAGGCGCGGCCGAGCTGCATCGCAATCCGGGCATCGTCCGGAGCTGCCGCTGCCGCCTCTTTGCAGGCAGCGATTGCCGTGTCCGGGACGATCTTATCAAAACTCACACCGGGGACGCCGGCCGGCCGCGTGTTATCGAACGGATTGGCGGCAGCTTGATCGCAAGCCGCCAGCAACTCGGCGGGCGACCGCTCGCCGGCGGCGGCGGAGCCACCGAACCCAACCGCCATTGCGAGAGCGGCAACAACCAGTCTCATCGCGATTTCCCTTCGGACAGGGCGAGGAGAGATCATCTCGGGAAGCCTGATCAACCAAGGGGTTTTCGATCATAGTCACGCTCTTAGTCGAGCGTGGAGGTGACAAGGTTCAAGTCGCGCGCGGAGCCGCGCTTCCGCGGTCACTCATCGAGGCCCGCGCCGCTCGCAGCTCGGGGGGGCGGCGGCAAGGCACGCGTGACGATGGCGAAATGCGCGTCATCCCCGCGCAAACGGCTTTGCCGTTTGTCGCCGGAGGCGCCTGCGAAGCAGGCCTCGACTGATGCGAAGGCGTTACCGCAGCTTGCCGCGCGCGGCGACCGGCAGCACGCCGATGATCTCCTCACCACGCACCATCACCACCTCGTCCATCATGTTGACGACAACGCAGACGTGGTTGGGCACGATGCGCACGACGTCGCCGACATTGGGACGGGTGTTGCTGCGGGCGAGATCGAGGAAGCCGTGCTCCTCGGCAAAGCGCGCGATCCTGGCTTCGGGATGTTCGAGGATCAGGCCGAAGCCGTCGAGCCCGCCGCCGGGGTCGGAGGTCAGGGTCTTGGAGCCGGCGTCCAGGATGCCGCGCTCGGGTGCGGCGCGGCTCACCACCGTCGCATAGATGTTCAGCGCGCAGTCGTCCCAGGTCGCAACGCCCGCCTGCACCTGCATGCGATCGTTGTAGATATAGGTGCCGGGCCGGTGCTCGGTCGCGCCCTTGAGCTTGCCGAGATTGATCAGGTTCGGCGAGCCGCCGGTCGAGACGATCGCGGCATCCAGGCCATGCTCGCGCACGCCCTTGAGTGCCTCGTCGAAGAATTTTTGCGCGTCCGCCCATCCGGTCTCGGTCGGGTAGAGCATGAAGCCCGCGAAATTGAGTCCCTTGAGCGAGGCGATCTGGCGCGCGAGCGCAATCGCTTCCGCCGGCGTCTCGACACCGGCGCGCTTGCGGCCGGTGTCGCATTCCACCACCACCGACAATGGACGGCCCGAGAGCTCGGCTGCTTTCGGTAGCCCCGCGATCACCACCTCATTGTCGGCGGCGACCGTCATGTTGGCCTTGGCCTGCAGCGCGGCCAGGCGCGCCATCTTCTCGTCGCCGATCAGATTGTAGCTGATGAGGATGTCGTTGATCCCGGCGTCCGCCATGATCTCGGCCTCGCCGAGCTTCTGGCAGGTGATGCCCTTTGCACCGGCGTCGACCTGCATTTTCGCCAGCATCGGGCTCTTGTGGGTCTTGATATGCGGCCGGTTGGCGACGCCGGCGGCGTCGCAGGCCGCCTGCACGCGGGCGATGTTGCGCTCGACCTTGTCCATGTCGATGACGGCGCAGGGCGTGCCGTAGTCGCGGGCGATCTTGGCGGCGAGGGGCGTGGTCATGGTTGCAAACCTGTCGGGTGGATTTAAGCCTGTTCGATTTCTTCGCGGAGCATTTCGAGCTCCAGCCAGCGATCTTCCGCCGCCGCCAGCTCCGCTTGCGCGGTAGCGATCGCGGCCGAGACCTGCTCGAATGTCTTGCGATCCTTTGCGTACAGATCAGGGTCATCAAGCAGCTTCTGCTGCTTCGCGATGTCGTCCTGCAGCTTGGCGATGGTCTTGGGCAAGGTCTCCAGCGCGTGCTTCTCGTTGAAGCTCAGCCGGCGCTTCGCAGCCGCGGCGGCTGGAGCGGTCGCAAGCTTCACTTCCTTCTTCGCGTCCGCCGCCGGCGCCTTGACGGTGTCGCGCTTCAGGTCGGCCCCGCGCTGGATCAGCATGTCGGAATAGCCGCCGGCATATTCGACCCATCTGCCGTTGCCCTCGGGCACGATCACCGAGGTCACCACCCGATCGAGAAAGTCGCGGTCGTGGCTGATCAGGAGCACCGTGCCTTCGTAGTCGCCGAGCATCTCCTCGAGCACGTCGAGCGTTTCGAGGTCGAGGTCGTTGGTCGGCTCGTCCAGCACCAAGAGGTTCGACGGTTTTGCCAGCGCGCGCGCCAGCATCAGCCGGCCGCGCTCGCCGCCGGACAGCACCTCCAGCGGCGTGCGGATCTGCTCCTGCGAGAACAGGAAGTCCTTCATGTAGCTCGCGACATGCTTCGGCTTGCCGCCGACCATGACATGGTCGCCGCGGCCTCCGGTCAGCGCTTCCGACAGCGTCGTTTTCGGGTCGAGGCTTTCGCGGTGCTGATCCAGCGTGGCCATCTCGATGTTGACGCCGAGCCGGATCGTGCCGCTGTCGGGCGTCGTGGCGCCGGTCAAGAGGTTCACCAGCGTGGTCTTGCCGGCGCCGTTGGGGCCGACGATGCCGACCCGGTCGCCGCGCTGGATGCGGGTGGAGAAGCCGTCGACGATCTTGCGGTCGCCATAGGACTTGACGACGCCCTTCGCCTCGATCACGAGCTTGCCGGATTTGTCGGCCTCCGCCGCGGCGAGATTGGCGCTGCCGGTGGCGCCGCGATAATTGCGCCGCTGCGAACGCATCTCGTGCAGCAGGCCGAGCCGTCGCACGTTGCGTTTGCGGCGGCCGGAGACGCCGTAGCGCAGCCAGTGCTCCTCGTTGACGATCTTGCGGTCGAGCTTGTGCTGCTCGCGCTCTTCCTCCGCCAACACCTCGTCACGCCAGGATTCGAAGGCGGCAAAGCCGCGATCGATCTGCCGGATCTCGCCGCGGTCGAGCCAGGCGGTGGCGCGGGAGAGGTTGGTCAGGAAGCGGCGGTCGTGGCTGATCAGGACCAGCGCGCTGCGCGAGTTTTCCAGCTCCGCCTCGAGCCATTCGATGGTCGGCAGGTCGAGATGGTTGGTCGGCTCGTCCAGGAGCAGGATGTCGGGCGCAGGCGCCAGCACCCGTGCCAGCGCCGCCCGCCGCGCCTCGCCGCCGGAGAGATGCGCAGGGTCCTCCTCGCCGGATAGACCGAGCTGCTCCAGCAGGTAGCGCGCCTGGTAATGGTCGTCGCCGGGGCCGAGGCCGGCCTCGACATAGGCAAGCGTCGTCCTGTGGTCGCCGAAATCCGGCTCCTGCGGCAGATAGCGGACGGTTGCGCCGGGCTGCACGAAGCGGGTGCCGGAATCAGGCTCGACCAGGCCCGCCATGATCCTGAGCAGGGTCGATTTGCCGGAGCCGTTGCGGCCGATCAGGCAGACCCGCTCCATAGGCGACACCGACAGCTCCACGCCCGAGAGCAGCGGTGTGCCGCCGAACGTGAGGCGGATGTCCTTGAGCTGGATGAGCGGCGGGGCCATTGGATTCCCTGGACTTGAGGGGCGGGTGGTACCCCATCCGCGCATGAATGGCGAGCGAAAGCAGGGCCTTGCCAGTCAAGTTCCCTCGCGTACGATCCCTGTCCGGGCAATCCGGCAAACTGAGGATGACCTGTACGATGAGCGCCATCACCATCTACCGCGTCTCGGCCTATAACACGGCGAAACAGTCCGAGAACAAGATGCATGACGATACGGTGGCGCGCCGCTTCGGCTTTTCCGGCGGGCTCGTGCCCGGCGTCGATGTGATGGCCTATATGATGCACTTGCCGGTTGCGCGATGGGGGCGCCCCTTCCTGGAGCGGGGGCTGATCGAGGCGCGCTTCGTCAAGCCGGTCTACGACGGCGAGGATGTCGACCTGACCGCGCGCGAAACCGATGGCGTGCTGGAGCTCGAGGTCGAAAGCCGCGGCGAGATCTGCGCCACCGGCAGCGCCTCGCTGCCGGCGGCCGCGCCCGCGCTCTCGCTTGCCGATTACAGGCAGGTCGCCGCGGTCGCCGAGCGGAAGCAGGTCGATGCGGCCTCGTTCGCGCTCGACCAATGGCTCGGCACCACCCCGCGCGCCTGGGCGGGCGAGGCGGCCAGGGATTACCTCTCCGACATCAGGGAGACCGACCCGATCTATCTGCATGAGGGGCTCGGCCATCCCGGCATCCTGCAGAAGGTGATGAACCGGCTGCTGGTGGACAACGTCATTCTCGGCCCCTGGATTCACGTCGGCAGCCGCATGCAGCTCTTGTCGGCCGGCAAGGAAGGCGACGAGATCACGGCACGCGCGAAGGTCGTCGGCAATTACGAGAAGAAGGGCCACCGCTTCGTCGAGCTCGACGCGCTGGTGGTCGCCAACAACACCACGCCGCTGGCGCATTGCCGGCACATCGCGATCTACCAGCCTCGCGAGCAGGCGGCGGCGTAGGTTGGGAGCGGACTGTTAGAATCCCTTGAGGCGATCGGCTTCAACGCGCGTCAGATATTCGTGCCAGTCAAGCGCCAACTCGCCCTCCGAACAGCCTAGGATTTCCGCAATCCTTGCGGTGCTGGTGAGTTCCAAAACCCGCCGGACAGTGTCGTTGTCAACGAATTCATAGAGCGCGCCGCGCGCCATACCAAGCGCCAATAGTACTGCTGCTTACTTTCGCAAGTGGTCCCTTTCGAGGGGATCATCCTTTTTGGTCATGCAATCCGCCTAAGCTTGTCTCGGGCATCGACGTCTCGCTCCGCCGTCATTCCGGGATGGTCCGAAGGACCAGACCCGGAATCTCGAGATTCCGGGTTCGGTGCTGCGCACCGCCCCGGAATGACGGGGGGCTAACTCACACCGCCTTCGCTTTCGCCTCCTGGATCGCCCGCCACACGCGCTCCGAGGTCAGGGGCATATCGATGTGCTTGATGCCATACTCGGACAGCGCATCGACCACGGCATTGACGATAGTCGACAGCGAGCCGGCGCAGCCGGCCTCGCCGCAGCCTTTTGTCCCCAGCGGATTCGTGGTCGCCGGCACCGGGTGATCGCCGACGGTCATCATCGGGATGTCCTCGGCGCGCGGCATGGCGTAGTCCATGAACGAGCCGGTGACGGGCTGGCCGTTCTCGTCATACTGCACGTGCTCCATCAGCGCCTGGCCGATGCCCTGCGCAACGCCGCCATGGAGCTGACCGGCCACGATCATCGGATTGACCACGGTGCCGAAATCATTGACGCCGGTGTAGCGCACGATCCTGACCACGCCGGTATCGGGATCGACCTCGACCTCCGCGACATGGCAGCCATTGGGGAAGGCCGAGGGCACCGGACCCGTGGTGTGGTCGACGTCGAGCGAGTTGGGCACGCCCTCCGGCATTTTGCTCTCGCGCAATTTCTTGGCAAGCTCGATGATGTCGATGGAGCGGTCGGTGCCGGCGATGGTGAAGCGGCCGTCGCCGAACTCGATGTCGGCTTCCGACGCTTCCAACAGATGCGCCGCCGCGCGCTTGCCCTTCTCGATGACGATGCGCGAGGCTTCCACGATCGCCATGCCGCTCGCGGTGATCGAGCGCGAGCCGCCGGTGCCGTTGCCGGTGTGGACGATATCGCTGTCGCCCTGTTCCAGCCGCACGCTCTCGAAGGGCACGCCGAGCTGCGCCGAGAGCACCTGCGCGAACGGCGCGGCGTGGCCCTGGCCGTAGTCCAGCGTGCCGGTGATCAGCTTCACCCCGCCATCGGCCTCGAACACGATCTTGCCGAGCTCGGCGCTCGGCGGCGCGGTGACCTCCAGATACGAGCCGACCGCGATGCCGCGCAGCTTGCCGGCCTTGCGGCTCTCCTTCTTGCGCTTGGGAAAATTCTCATAGTCCGAGAGCTCCAGCGCCTTGGCAAACACGCCGTGGAAGTCGCCGCTGTCATAGGTCACGCCTGACGATGCCGGGAACGGCATCTGCGCCGGCTTGATGAAGTTGCGCTTGCGCAAGGTCAGCCGGTTGATGCCCATCTCGTCCGCGGCGCGGTCGATCAGCCGCTCCATGTAGTAATTGGCCTCGGGCCGGCCGGCGCCGCGATAGGCGCCCATCAGCGTGGTGTTGGTGAGCACGGTCTTGATGTCGATCTGCATCAGGGGCGTGCGATAGACGCTGGAGAGATTCTTGCCGGTGTTGAGCGACAGCGGCCCCGGCGCGACGCCGGTGATGTAGGCGCCGAGATTGCCATAGCCCGACAGCTTCACCGCGAGGAAATGGCCCTCGGCATCCAGCGCCAGCTCGCCGTGGATCTTCTGCGCGCGGCCGTGGCTGTCCGACAGGAACGCGGTCGAGCGCTCGTCGGTCCACTTCACGGGGCGGCCGAGCTCCTTGGTCGCATGCAGGATGCAGATATATTCGGGATAGTTGATGTTCTTCATCCCGAACGAGCCGCCGACATTGGCGGTGAGCAGGTGCACCTTGTCCGGCTCGACCTTGAGCAGGTTCTTCAGCATGGTGCGATTGCCCGCCACGCCCTGCGTCGGGACCTGGATGGTGTAGCGCCCGGTCTTCTTGTCGAACGAGGCAAGCGCGGCACGCGGCTCCATCGGCACCACCGCGACGCGGGTGTTGATCATGTCGAGCTTGACCACATGGGCCGCCTTGGCAAATGCCGCCGCGACCTTGTCGCTGTCGCCATAGTGATAGTCGAGCGCGACATTGTTGGGGATGTGATCATAGAGCTGCGGCGCGCCGGGCTTTGCGGCTTCCTCGGGATCGGTGACCGCGGGTAGGGGCTCGATGTCGACCTCGACCGCTTCGGCCGCGTCGCGGGCCTGCGCCAGGGTCTGCGCGACCACGAAGGCCACGGGATCGCCGACATAGCGCACCTTGTCGGTCATCAGCGCGGTGCGGTTGGTCTGGAGCAGCGGCGAGCCGTCACGATTTTTCAGCGGCAGACCGCAGGTGAAGGGACCATAGCCGGCGGCAACGAGGTCCGCCCCGGTCCACACCCCGAGCACGCCCGGCATCGCCTTGGCAGCATCCGTATTGATGGCCTTGAGGATGCCATGGGCATGGCTGGAGCGGACGATGAAGGCATAGGCCTGGCCCGGCAGGTTGAAGTCATCGGTATACTTGCCGTGACCGCGCACCAGCGTGTCGTCCTCCTTGCGCCGGACCGGCTGGCCGACGCCGTATTTTTGCAGTGCGATAGCGTTTTCCAAGGAGGAAGCGGGGGTGTGATCTTGCATAGGAAAAGCCTGAATTGGCGCGATTTCGCGCTGGTTCCTCTCAAATAGCCCCACGCAGGCCCTCCCACAACGCCCGTTTAGGCATGGTCGCATTGGGCTGTTGCACAGCCCTTTGGCACTGCTAATGTTTCGGCCGAATGCGAAATTCCAGACGGGGCCGATGCGGCCTTCGGAAAGACTTTTGAATGAACGATGACACGCAGCTTCGCGACGGCCTTGCGCTGAGCGGAGAGCTGCACAGCTCCGTCGCGGCTGCCGTGGCGGGACCTGAGCAGGCGCAAGTCCAAAGCGTCAACGGCACGGCCAATGGCGCCAGCGGGGTCTACGCCGCGCTGGACCTCGGAACCAACAATTGCCGCCTCCTGATCGCCTGTCCCTGCGGTGACGGCTTTCGGGTGGTCGATTCGTTTTCCCGCATCATCCGCCTGGGCGAGGGAATTTCGGCGACCGGCAATATCAGCGAGGCCGCGATCGAACGCGCCATCGCGGCACTGTCGATCTGCCGCGACAAGATCCAGGTCCGCAAGGCCAAACGGCTGCGGCTGATCGCGACCGAGGCCTGCCGCGCCGCCGGCAATGCCGAGCGGTTCCGCGACCGCGTGGCCGCCGAGACGGGCATCGAGCTCGAGGTGATCGACCGCGAGACCGAGGCTGCGCTCGCCGTGATCGGCTGCTCGCCTTTGGTCGACCCTCGGGGGCGCGGCGCCATCCTGTTCGATATCGGCGGCGGCTCCACGGAGCTGGTGCGGATCGAGCGCGACGGTGCAAGCCCCGCGGCCGAGCCCTCCAGCAAGGCCTGGATGTCGATCCCGCTCGGCGTGGTCACGCTGGCCGAACGGTTCGGCGGCAAGGACGTCACCCGCGAGATCTATGCGCAGATGGTGGAGGCGGTCACGCGGCACGTCGCGCCGTTCGCGGCCGAACATGGCAGCGACATCGGCGACATGCATCTGCTCGGCACGTCGGGCACGGTGACGACGCTCGCCGGCATCCATCTCAACCTCGCCCGCTACGACCGCAGGCGGGTCGACGGCATCTGGATGGACGACGCCGAGATCACCGCAACCATCGAGCGCCTGCTCGGCATGAGCTACCAGGAGCGCGCCGGCAATCACTGCATCAGCGTCGACCGCGCCGACCTCGTGCTCGCCGGCTGCGCCATCCTCGATGCGATCCGCCAGGCCTTCCCGCTGCCGCGGCTGCGCGTCGCCGACCGCGGCCTGCGCGAGGGCATGCTGGTCGAGATGATGCGCGAGGACGGCGCGCTATGATTGCTCCTCCTTGACGTCATTCCGGGGCAGCCCGCAGGGCTGAACCCGGAATCTCGAAGTTGTGGCGCGAGATTCCGGGTTCGATGCTTCGCATCGCCCCGGAATGACGGTAGAGAACAACATGGCAAAAGACACCACCGGCCGCTTGCATGTCACCGTCAAGAGCAAGGGCAAGCGCAAACTGTCCTCCAAGCTCTGGCTGGAGCGGCAGCTCAACGATCCCTATGTCGCGCAGGCCAAGCGCGAGGGCTTCCGCTCGCGCGCGGCCTATAAGCTGACCGAGATCGACGACAAGTTTCACCTGCTCAAATCCGGCATGACCGTGGTCGACCTCGGCGCCGCCCCCGGCGGCTGGAGCCAGGTCGCGGCCAAGCGCATCGGCGCGCCCGCCAAGGGCAAGGTGGTCGCCATCGACCTGCTCGAGATGGGAGAAATCCCGGGCGTCGATTTCGCCCAGCTCGACTTTCTCGAACCCGATGCGCCGGACAGGCTGATCGCCATGCTGGGCGGCCGCGCCGATCTCGTGATGTCGGACATGGCCGCCAACACCACCGGCCACCGCAAGACCGACCAGCTGCGCATCGTGGGCCTGGTCGAAGCCGCCGCGCTGTTTGCGACCGAGGTGCTCAAGCCGGGCGGGACGTTCCTTGCGAAAGCCTTCCAGAGCGGCGCCGACGCCGAGCTGCTGGCGCAGCTCAAGCGCGACTTTGCCAGCGTCAAGCATGTCAAGCCCGCCGCAAGCCGGCAGGATTCGTCCGAGCGCTACGTGTTGGCGACGGGATTTCGGGGCGAGCTCAAGCCGCTGCAGGGTGCGTAAAGGTCCCCACGACGCCGGCGTCCGGGCGAGGGCGACGTAGAGATGTTGCGGGTCAAGCTTCTGACGCCCTACGCGCCCTCGGCGGCCGGGGCGGGCCGCGTTCCGTTCCAGATCTCATAGCCGGCGCAGAGCAGGCAAACACCCAGACCCGCAGCAGAAACGGCGCCATGGCTGAAAAGGCCGACAAAGAGGCCGAACGGCAGCACGATCCGGGCGACGTCCCGCAACACGATCTGATGGGTCATGGATCCTCCTCGACGGCGGCAACCGATAGTGCGGGACAGATGAACCAATTCTGAATACGGGCAGAGCACCGTATTAGTCCGGGGCCACCTGCGCTCCGGCTCGAAGCCAAACCAGCTTGCAGCGGCCTAGTCTAGCTCGCCTTGCGCGCGGCCGTGCCGGCCCGCCGAATGGCTTTGGAATGGCTCTTCACGTGATCGACGAAGGCGCGCAGCTTCGGCATGATCTGGCGGTGGCCGCGGTAGTAGAGAAACATGCCTGACGTCGTCGGCGCAAACGGGACCAGCAGTTGCACCAGCTTTCCCGCTTTCAACGGTTCGACGGCGATCGGCTCGGGCACCTGCGCGAGACCTATGCCTGCGATCGCCGCGCCCAGCATGGTCGGAAAGTCGTTGGCGATGAGCGGCCCGGACACCGCAATCTCGATCGCGCGCCCCTGATCGTGGAGCGACCAGGGTGCAAGCGCGCCATTGGTCCGCCGCAGCCGCAGGCAGCGGTGCCGGCGCAAATCGTCCGGGCGGACGGGCCGCCCGTGCCGTTCGAGATAGTCGGGGCTGCCGACGACGACCAGGCGAAACGGCGGCGTCATCCTGATCGCGACCATGTCGGCGGCGATCAGCTGGCCGAACCGGATGCCGGCGTCGAAGCCTTGTGCCGCAAGATCGACCAGCTCCTCGCTCACGGCAACCTCGACCTCGATCGCGGGATAGGCGCGGCAGAAGGGTGCGAGCAGAGGCTCCAGCAGGATCGACAACACCCCGCGCGGCACCGAGAGACGCAACAATCCGGCGGGCCGCCCTCCCAAGTCGCGCGCGACCTCGCTTGCGGCGACGAGCTCCTCGAAGGCCGGCCGTGCCCGCGACAGAAACCGCTCGCCGGCCTCGGTGAGCCCTACGCTGCGGGTGGTGCGGATGAAGAGCGCCGCGCCAAGACGCGCCTCCAGGGTGCGCACCGCCTGGCTGATCGCCGATGGCGTGACGGACAGCTCCGCGGCCGCCTTGCGAAAGCTGCGGTGCTCGGCAACGCTCAGAAATGCCTCGACACCGTCGAGCGCACCCTGGCGGACTGTGAAGTTCTGCTTCATAGCCCATCGACATTATCGCCAATAGTCGCGCAACGGAAGCGGCCTTACATGGTGACTTGCAAATCAGGAGTCATCACGACTCCGATATCCCATGTATCCCATGGAGGGACCTTGCCATGACCGATGCCCTTGACGGCGTGCGCGCCCATTATCGCGCGACGGGTCTGACCGAACGGCTGAAGACGGCGCTGGCCGTGTTCGGGCCGGAGCAGGAGCGGCTCGCGCCGCAACAACTCGCGAGCCTCGACCAGTTTCACACCATGGGCCTCGCCGCGACCGAAGCGCTGGCGCGACTGGCCGGCATCACGGCGGACATGGGGGTGCTGGATGTCGGCTCCGGGGTCGGCGGCCCCGCGCGCTATCTGGCCGCAGCGTTCGGCTGCCGCGTCATAGGCATCGACCTCTCCGAACCCTTCGTCGAGGCCGCGCGCTATCTGACCGCGCGCACCGGGCAGGGCGACAAGGTGGCGTTCCAGGCGGCAAGCGCACTCGCGCTTCCCTTTGACGCCGGCAGCTTCGATGCCGTGTTGCTGCAGCATGTGGCGATGAACATTGCCGATCGGCCGCAGCTCTATCGCGAAATCCGCCGGGTGCTGAAGCCGGGCGGCAGGTTTGCGACCTTCGACGTCGTCGCAGTCAGCGCCGAGCCGCATTTTCCCGTGCCCTGGGCGCGGACGGCGGAAACGAGCTTCCTCCTGACCGCGAATGCGACGCGCGAGGCAGTCGAACGGGCCGGCTTCCGCACGCGCATTTCAAAGGACGACACCGAGACCGCGAAAGCCTGGTTTGCCCGGCTGCGCGCGTCGGGGCCGCCGCCTGCGCCAAATCTCGGCGTGGTGATGGGGCCGGACTTTGCCGAGCTGTCGGCCAATCTCGCGCGCAATCTCATGGAGGGCCGGATCGGCATCCTGACCGCGGTGTTCGAAGCCGCGGCCGCTGACAGTTGAAGCGGAGCGTGTCATGTCACCACTCGTCATTTTCCGGACCCAGCTCGTCTTCGGCTATGTCGCCTGGCTGCTTTGCTTCGGCGCCTATATCTGGCCGAGGCTCAGATCCATGGACACCATCGAGGCGCACCGCGCCATCGCGACTCTGCACAGTTTCCGCTTCTTCGGCCTCGTCTTCATTCTCCCAGGCGTGGTCGGTCCCGATCTTCCCGCCTCATTCGCAAGCTTCGCCGCCTATTGGGATTTTGCCACGGGCCTGCTCGCCATGCTGGCGCTCGCGACGGTGAGGATACGTCCGCTGTTCCTGCTGTTGGTCGCAGCCTTCAATGTCGTGGGCTTCGTCGACCTCCTGGTCGACTATTACGATGCCATCCAGACCGGCGTTCCCGACATGGCGGGACAGCTCGGCGCGGCCTATGCGATCCCGGTCATCTACGTGCCGCTCCTGATGATCACGCACGTCACGGCGTTCTATCTGCTGCTGCGCAGCTATGTGCCGATGGTGTTTTCGAGCGCAGTGGTCGCCGGTTCGCGTGAGGAAAACGCGTAGAACAAGGATCCCAGAGCGTGGTTCTGATTCCATCAGAACCGCGTTCTAGATATCAAACCGTATGAGGCCGCGCAGATTCCTGCCGGCCTGAAGATCGGCATAGCCGAGATTGATGTCCTCGAGGCTGTAGGTCCGGGTGATCAGCTCGCGCAGCTTCAAGGCGCCTTGCCGGTAAAGCGTCAAGAGCTCGGGGATCTGGACCCTCGGACTGGCAAAGCCGTAGACCGCGCCCATGATCGCCTTTTGCGAAACACATAGTTCCAGCGGCGGGATCTTGATCTCGGACACCGTGTCGGGCGTCAGCGCCGTCACCACCACGTTGCCGGCCTTGGCGGTGGCGCGAAAGGCCGGCAATAGCGTCGCGGGCGGATCGATGCAGACGAAAGCGTGGTCGACGCCAATGCCGTCGGTGAGCGCCAGCACCGCGCGCGTCAGCGCCTCGCCTTGCTCCATGAGCGTATCGGTCGCGCCGAAATCGCGCGCCCAGTCCAGCTTGGCCGGCACGATGTCGGCGGCAATGATCTTCGAGGCGCCGCAGAGCTTCGCGCCCTGAACGACATTCATGCCGTCGCCGCCGCAGCCGACCACCAGCACGCTGTCGTCCTGTTTGACGCGGGCGCGATGCCGCGCCGCGCCGACGCCGGCCGGCACGCCGCAGGCAACGAGGCTTGCGAGATCGAGCGGCACGTCCTCGTCGATGACGACGACCGAGGCCTGGTCGACGATCGTCTGGTCGGCAAAGCCGCCGATCATGCAAAAGCTGCCGACGGACACGCCGTCGCGGTCGCGCCTGCGATAGGTGCCATCGAGCTGCTGGCCCTGGGTGATGCGCGGGCCCTGCGCGCAGAGATGGTGCAGACCCCGCCGGCACCAGCGGCAATCGCCGCAACCCGGAATGAAGGTGAGGACCACATGGTCGCCCGGCTTGATCCCTGCGACCTCAGGCCCGGTCCGCTCGACAATGCCGGCCGCCTCATGCCCCAGCACCATCGGCGTCATCGCAACCCGCCGCTCGCCACGCATGACATGATAGTCGGTGCGGCAAAGCCCGACCGCCGCGATCTTCACGAGCAGTTCGGTCGGCCCGGGCTCGTCGAGCGCGATGGTCTCGATCGACAGCGGCAGACCAGTGCCGCGAAACACGGCGGCGCGGCATTCCATGCGCGGCAATCCTGTATCGTTGTGCGGGCCGGGATGCAGCGATCGGGCCGCATCTCACTCTTATCCATCTACCCCTGAAAGCTGATGCGACGTCAAGGGGCGCGCCCGTGTTGGGCGATGGCTGACGTGTTCGCCGAATGCCCGGTCGATTTGCCCGACGGGCACGCAATGCAAATCGCTGTCAAGCCCCGCATGTGAAAATATTCTTATTTACAGAATTTCGGATTTAGCGTATGAGATGCCCATCCCGCCTCGTGGCAAGGGGCGTATCGCGGTCGTCACGACACGTGAGGCGGGGATGCGGTGGACGTGGAGGCGCTGTCCGACGAGCGGCGCCGATGCGGACGGCGAAATCGTGTGGTCCTGGCGCCCCGGAGATCCGGCGCTCAAGTTCGCGATGATGCCCGGCGCATCATCGCGGGCGACGGTGGCAAACGGAATGGTTCACCGGGGAGAGCGCGTATAAGCCGTAAACCACTGCGCAGGGAAGGCCGGAGTGTTTCCGCCTGTACCTGTGGTCAACGCGCGCTTCGCGCAAATTCCTTTGCGCGGGGGCCGTGGGTGCAGCGGGCACCCGGCCTTTCCTGCGCCCTCGCTACTGTCGAGGGCGATGCGATTGCAAAGCTCGGGCGAGTATCGCCGCGAGGATGCGGATGTGCGTCTCGGCGCAAGTGAAGGTGACTTTGCTTTGTCGGCGCGTGGTGGGATCATTGCCGGCACCCAACGGAATCGGAGACGTGGTCATGAACAAGGCATGGTTGTTGCTGCCGATGATTTTGCTCACTGCGGGACCCGGAGCGACGGCCGAGCTGAGCCTGCCAGCGAAAGCCAGAGCCGTGGAGGTCCCGCAAATTCCGCAGGGACCGCTGGGCGCGTGCAGGATCTACATCCAGGGTCGATCTTCGGCTTGCGAAGTGACGACCGAGCCGGTGTGCCAGCGGCTGTCGGAAGTCTGGCACAAGCCGCGATATGCCGTCGTGTTGCGGCGATGGTACGCACTGCCAGACGGGCTGGCCTGGGACATGCCGCCTTGCACTTGAAATCCCTGACGATTGAATCAGGATGTCACCACAATGTCGTCCCGGCGCAGGCCGGGGACCCGTAGCCACAGGCAGCTATCCTAGCGAAGGTCGTCTATCACCGTGTGCCACAGATGGATTCCGCGGTATGGATCCCGGCCTGCGCCGGGACGACATCGGTGAGAGTCTTCGCCAACTACCCCAGCCGCTGATCCCTTGCGTCATTCGTCGTCTCGCTTGCCGCGGACGCCGCCGCCCGCGCGGCGCCCTTGCGGCTGGAGATGGCGACGGCCTTGCGGCCCGAGATCTCGTGGCCGGCATCGTCAGGCATCTGCCAGAAGAAGTAGAAGGAGGCGGCAGAGATCAGGGCGACCACCAGGAACGCCGGCGCGAAGATGGTGGCGTTGAGCTCGCTGACATGGCGCAGCCACATCGTGCTCTCCACCGAGAAGGCGCCGACGGCTACGCCCGCGGAGAGCGCAAGCTGCTGGTTGACGGAAACCAGCGTCGTGGCCCGGCTCATCTGCGGCGGCTCGACCTCGGCATAGGCGACGGTGTTGATGGCGGTAAATTGCAGCGAGCGGAAGAAGCCGCCGACCACCAGGATGATCATGATCAGGAGCAGCGGCGTCGATATCGTGAACAGCCCGCACGCCGCCAGGAAGAACGAGCTCACCACCGCATTGACCGTCATCAGGTTGCGGAAGCCGAAGGTGCGGATGATGCGCGCGGCCAACGTCTTCATCCCCATCGCGCCGGCCGAGGAGGCGAAGGTGACGAGGCCGGACTGGAACGGCGTCAGCCCGAAGCCGATCTGCATCAAGAGCGGCAGCAGGAAGGGGAGCGCGCCGATGCCGAGCCGGAACATGAATCCGCCGATGATGGCCGCCCGCAGCGTCGAAAGCCGCAAGAGGGAGAAGTCGAGCACCGGCGAGCCGGTGCGCCGCGCATGCATCACATACAGCGTCATCGAGATCGAGCCGACGCCGACCAGCGCCGCCACGACGCTCCACGGCAACAGATTGAGCCCTGCGACCGAGAGGCCGAAGGCGATGCCGGCAAGCCCGATGCCGGCCAGCACCATGCCGTAGAAGTCGAAGCGCTCGGGCTCGTCGCTCTTGATCGGGTCGATATAGCGCAGCGCCATGACGATGCCGACCAGCCCGATCGGAAGGTTGATCAGGAAGATCCAGTGCCAGGAGAAATAGGTGGTGATGAAGCCGCCGAGCGGCGGGCCGATCACGGGGCCTATCAGCGCCGGTATGGTGACCCAGGCCATCGCGTTGACCAGCGCGCTCTTGTCGACGCTGCGCAACAGCACCAGCCGGCCGACCGGCGTCATCATCGCCCCGCCCATGCCCTGCAGGATGCGGGCGAACACGAAATCGGTGACCGAGGACGACATCGCGCAGCCGATCGAGCCCAGCATGAACACGAAGACCGCGATCGCAAACACCATGCGCGCGCCGAAGCGGTCGGCAGTCCAGCCGCTCGCCGGGATGAACACCGCCAGCGACAGCAGGTAGGACGTGATGGCGAGCTTGAGCGTGAGCGGGCTCGTGCCGATGTCGGCGGCAATCGCCGGCAGCGACGTCGCGATCACCGTGGAGTCCATGTTCTCCATGAACAGGGCGGTGGCGACGATGAGCGGAATCACGCGTTGTGTGTTCATTGTGGAGAAAATCGGACCGGGGAGCGGGGCGAGAGTAGGGGCTGTATCACCCCCTCGGGCGGGCGACTATTGCGGAACCCGCATGGCCACCTAAATCCTGCGGGACGCGGCCGCCACCGCTGGAGTGAGCCCAGATGATCTACGTTCTTGCTGCGCTGTTGCCCCCGATCGGCCTGCTCTTCAACGGGCAGCCTTTTTCGGCGATCTTTAATGTCGTTTTGATCGTCTTTTGCGCCATTTTCGGGCTGGTATTTCACGTTCTCTTGCTGGTCCCGTCGGCGCACGCCGTGATCGCCGTGCACATGAAACGGGAGCAGCGGCGGCACCGCGAGGTGGTGGAGGCGATCCGCCAGCACGGCCCGCCGCCGGGCTAATGGCGCTATTGAGCGAGGCTGGGACGCGGCAAAGCGGCTGCGAAAAGCTTGGCCAAAAGCCTGTGGAGGACGCTTTGATTCGTCACAGGCCCGTGCTATCGACCAGCGTCAACCCCACCGATGGGCACCGATTCGACGGCGAGGCCGCAAGGCGTCGCCGGGGGTAGTGTTCATCCCCACGGAATTGCGGCCGACTGGGCCGAGAAAAGGAGTTGGCAATGGCAAATGTGCAGGCACATCAGGGCATCCGCGAAGCCTACACATTCGACGATGTGCTCCTGAAACCCGGCCTTTCGGATGTGCTTCCCGGCGACGTGGACATCCGCTCCCATGTCACCCGCGCTATCCCCCTGAACATCCCGATCATCGCCTCGGCCATGGACACCGTCACCGAGGCGCGGATGGCGATCGCCATGGCGCAGGCCGGCGGGCTCGGGGTCATCCACCGCAACTTCGACGTCGAGGGCCAGGCCGCCCAGGTGCGGCAGGTGAAGAAGTTCGAATCCGGCATGGTGGTCAATCCGCTCACCATCGGACCCGATGCGACGCTTGCCGATGCGCTGGCGCTGATGAGCAATCACGGCATTTCCGGCATTCCCGTCGTGATCGGCGGCGGCAACAACAAGCCCGGCAAGCTGGTCGGTATCCTCACCAACCGCGATGTGCGTTTCGCCACCGACCCCAAGCAGAAAGTGTCGGAGCTGATGACGCATGAAAACCTCGTCACTGTGCGCGAGGGCGTCGGCCAGGACGAGGCGAAGCGGATGCTGCACAAGCATCGCATCGAGAAGCTGCTCGTCGTCGACGAGCAATATCGCTGCGTCGGCCTGATCACGGTCAAGGACATCGAAAAGGCGGTCGCGCATCCGCTGGCGTCGAAGGACGCGCAGGGACGGCTGCGCGTGGCGGCCGCGACCACGGTCGGCGAGGGCGGCTTCGAGCGCACCGAGCGGCTGATCGATGCCGGCGTCGACCTCATCGTGGTCGACACCGCGCATGGCCATTCCTCGCGCGTGCTGGAAGCGGTCAACCGCATCAAGCGACTCTCCAATGCGGTGCAGGTGATCGCCGGCAACATCGCCACGCAGGAGGGCGCGCAGGCGCTGATCGATGCCGGCGCCGACGCCATCAAGGTCGGTATCGGCCCCGGCTCGATCTGCACCACCCGCATCGTCGCCGGCGTCGGCGTGCCGCAGCTCACCGCGATCATGGATGCGGTGGAGGCTGCCAAGAAGGCCAATGTCACCGTGATCGCCGACGGCGGCATCAAATATTCCGGCGATCTCGCCAAGGCGCTCGCGGCCGGCGCCGACATCGCCATGGTCGGCTCGCTGCTTGCCGGCACCGACGAGACGCCGGGCGAGGTGTTCCTGTGGCAGGGCCGCTCCTACAAGGCCTATCGCGGCATGGGCTCGGTCAGCGCGATGGCGCGCGGCTCGGCCGATCGCTACTTCCAGCAGGACATCAAGGACACGCTCAAGCTCGTGCCGGAAGGCGTCGAAGGCCAGGTGCCCTACAAGGGTCCGGTCGGCAATGTCATGCACCAGCTCGCCGGCGGCTTGCGCGCGGCGATGGGCTATGTTGGCGCCAAGAATCTCGAGGAGTTTCACAACAAGGCGCAGTTCGTGCGCATTACCGGCGCGGGCCTGCGCGAAAGCCACGTCCACGACGTGGCGATCACGCGGGAGAGCCCGAACTATCCGGGCGGGGTGTAAGGATACGCCCGTCATTCCGGGGCGCGCGTAAGCGCGAACTCTGGTGTGCTGTTGCACACCTGAGAATCTCGCGCCGCAAGCTCTAGATTCCGGGTTCGCCCGCTGTTCGCGAGCGCCCCGGAATGACGGTGCCAAACAATAGCAATCCGGAGGAAACCACCATGGCAAAAGGCCAACGCATCGTTCTCGCATCACGTCCCGTCGGCGAGCCGAAACCGTCCGACTTCCGCTCCGAGAGCTACGACATTCCCACGCCGGGCCAGGGCGAAGTCCTGCTCCGCACCATCTGGCTGTCGCTCGATCCCTATATGCGCGGGCGCATGAGCGATGCGGCCTCCTATGCCCAGCCGGTGCCGATCAATGGCGTCATGGAAGGCGGCACGGTGAGCGAGGTGATCGCCTCCAACAATCCGGCCTTTGCGACAGGCGACATCGTGCTGTCGCGCGCGGGCTGGCAGACGCATGCGATCTCCGACGGCAAGGGCCTCGCCAGGATCGATCCCAAGCTCGCGCCGATCTCGACTGCGGTGGGCGTGCTCGGCATGCCCGGCATGACGGCCTATACCGGCCTGCTCGAGATCGGCAGGCCGAAGGCGGGCGAGACCGTCGTCGTTGCCGCAGCCTCCGGCGCGGTCGGCTCGGCCGTCGGCCAGATCGCGAGGATCAAGGGGGCGCGCGCGGTCGGCATCGCCGGCGGCAAGGACAAGTGCGACTACGTGAAACGCGAGCTCGGCTTCGACGAATGCCTCGACCATCGCGATCCCGAGCTCGCCGCCAGGCTGAAGGACGCCTGCCCGAAAGGCATCGACGTCTATTTCGAGAATGTCGGCGGTGCGGTGTTCGAGGCGGTGTTCCCGCTGCTCAACAACTTCGCCCGCGTGCCGGTATGCGGCCTGATCGCACACTATAACGACACCGAGGCCAAGCCGCCGAAATGGGCGGCGAGCCTGATGCGCGCGACGTTGACCAAGCGGCTGACCTTCCGCGGCTTCATCGTGTCCGACTTCGCCAGCATGCACGCCGACTTCCTGCGCGACATGTCGGCGTGGGTGCGCGACGGCAAAGTGAAGTACAAGGAGTTCATCACTGACGGCCTCGACAGCGCGCCGGAGGCCTTCATCGGCCTGCTCAAGGGCGCCAATTTCGGCAAGCAATTGGTGAGGGTCGGAGCGGAGAGGGCTTGAACCGGAACCGAAGAAAACTCACGTGGCGTTGAACGGCGGGCTGAAACTCCGCCTCGCGCTGGTCGTTGGCTCCCCGACGAATTGGAGGAGCACATGACCAGATTGAAACTCGCCGCTGCCGCGGTCGTCGCCACGGCTGCGTTCGCCACGCCGGCAATGGCTGGCTGGGAAGCAACGCAAGAGCCCGGCGCCGTCGGCTTCAACTATCCCGACTCGCACTACATGACCGGCGGCTACGGCGTGCGTGCGGCCCCGGGACCGGGATTCTACTACCGCCATCCCGCGCCGCGCGCGATGTATGAGATGCCGGTGGCCGCCTATGGCTATTACGGTTATGGCGGCCCGGTCGGCGAAACCTATTGGGGCGAACCCTAATCGCCTGACTTGAGCAGCTCGTCCAGATCGACATCGATCTGGCCGGGCGCTCTGACGTGACGGACCTCGAAGGCGTCGGGCTGGAATCGGTATTCGACCAGCCCGACCTCCTTGATGCCGATGCGCTCCTGTCGCCGGTCCGAGATGATGAAGCCCGCCGACGGCGCCCAAACGTGGCGGATGCTGCGCCAGGTAAAATCGCGCCGCTGATGCACATGTCCGCTCGCGACCAGGCGGACGTTCGCGGTACGCAGCATCTCGGTCAGCCGCCGCCGCGCCGGGTAGGGCACGTAACGAATGGCGGTGGCCTCGAGCTCTGGATCCTCGGGCGTATTGAGGAAGATCGGCTTGTGCAGGAACAGCGCCACGGGCTTGCCGCCGCTGCCGGAAAGCTCGGCGGAGAGCCAGTCGAACTGCTCGGCCTCGGCCACGAGGCCGGAATTCATCACCAGCGAGTTCAGCCCGACAAAGCACCAGCCGGCCGCCTCGAAGCACCAGCGGTCATCGCCGAAGGCTGCGATATAGGCCTGCCGATCCCGCTCGTTGACCGGCCGCTCGGGTACGGGTCCGGCCTGCGTCGGGTTGTCGCCGATATCGTGATTGCCGGGCAGGGAGCGGCACGGGACGGGGAGTGCATCATGCAGCGACCGCGCGAATGCGAGGTCGTCGGCATGAACGGGCGCATCGAAGGCGAGGTCGCCGGAATTGATCACGAGATCCGGCCGGGTCGCGTCGATATGGTCGGCAACCCTCTCGAAATTGAAGGTGAGCTTGGGCAGGCGGCGCGCGAGATGGGTATCGGAAATCTGCGTCAGTCGAAATTCGCTCATGCGACGATTCCTGATGGCATCCGAACGATAATAGCGGCTGGAATCGGATTCATGACGCCGGCCAGCGCTTTTGTTGCCAGGACGGGCGGCGATCGGCTAATGCCTCCAACAGGATTCTCCCACTGATCCAAGCGGTTGCTGTCGCTTGCAAAACTGAAAGACCAGGATGACCCCCGCAGCCCGGCTCTCCGCGGCGATCGAAGTGATCGAGACAATTGAAGCTGCGCGCATTCCCGCGGCGCAGGCACTGAAGGAGTGGGGAACCGCGCATCGGTTCGCCGGCTCCGGCGACCGCGCCGCCATTGCGGGGCTGGTCTGGGACATGCTGCGGCGCTGGGCCTCCAGCGCCTATCTCATGGACGATGCGAGCGCACGCGGCCGCGCGCTCGGCATGCTCAAGCTCGAGCGCGGCCTTGATGTCGAGAGGATCGCCGCCCTCTGCGATGGCGGCCGCTTCGCGCCGTCGCCGCTGAGCGAAGCCGAGCGCAAGGCTCTTGGCGAGCGCACGCTCGACGGCGCGCCGGCGCCGGTGGCCGGCGACTATCCGGAATGGCTCGATTCCTATTTCGAACAGGCCTTCGGGGCGGATCGCGTCGCCGAGGCCACGGCGATGGCGAGCCGGGCACCGCTCGATCTGCGGGTCAATTCCCTGAAAGCCAAGCGCGACAGGGTGCAGGCCGCGCTGTCGCATCTCGGCGCCAAGCCGACACCATTCTCGCCGCTGGGCCTGCGGATCGAGCTGTCGGCCGACGCCCGGAACCCCGGGATCCAGGCCGAGGAGGCCTTCATCAAGGGCCTCGTTGAAGTGCAGGATGAGGGCTCGCAGATAGCGGCCTTGTTCTGTGCGGCAAAACCGGGCGAGCAGGTGATCGACCTCTGCGCTGGCGCCGGCGGCAAGACCCTGGCGCTGGCAGCCCAGATGGCCGGCAAGGGCCGGCTGATTGCGACCGACCGCGACAAGCGCCAGCTCGCGCCGATCCATGAGCGGCTCTCGCGTGCCGGTGTCCACAATGCCGAGGTGCGGGCACCCAAGGGCGAGGCCGATCCGCTCGCCGACATCAAGGCCTCTGCCGACCTCGTCCTGATCGACGCACCCTGCACCGGCACCGGAACTTGGCGGCGCAACCCGGACGCCAAATGGCGGATGCGCCCCGGCGCGCTCGAGATCCGCTTGAAGGACCAGGCCGAAGTGCTTGATCGGGCGGTCACCCTGGTCAAGCCGGGCGGGCGGATCGCCTATATCACCTGCTCGGTGCTGCCGGCGGAGAACGGCGCGCAGATCCGCGCCTTCCTCGCCCGCCACGCCGGCTTCAGCCTGGCGCCACCGGCCGAGACGGTCACGGCGCTCTGGGACAAGGCCGAGGATTTCGCGGCAGCGGCCCTCGAAAGCCCCGAGGGCTGGTTGATGACCCCGCGCCGCACCGGAACGGACGGATTCTTCGTCTCGGTGCTGCGCAGGACCGGCTGACCTGAATGTCGGGTGGGCAAAGCCCAGCGTGCCCACCACCAGGACAAGAACGGTGGGCACGGTACAAGAGCGCGTTTGACCGCCCTACAATCCGGGGCAAAACACGTGGACCGTTGGCCAAAGGCGCCGTCAAGGGTTGCGAGAGCGGCCCTCGTCGCGTAATTCCTGTCCATGACAGCCGACACCCAAGCCCGCCAGCCGTCGACGCCGCTCCCGGCCTCGGCGCATGAGAAGATTCTGATTGTCGATTTCGGCAGCCAGGTCACCCAGCTGATCGCCCGCCGCGTCCGCGAGGACGGCGTCTATTCCGAGATCGTGCCGTTCCAGAAGGCCGAAGCCGCCTTCAAGGAGATGAGGCCTAAGGCCGTGATCCTCTCCGGCGGCCCGGCCTCCGTGCTCGACGACGGCGCGCCCGCCGCGCCGCTGTCGATCCTGACCGCCGGCGTACCGGTGCTCGGCATCTGCTATGGCGAGCAGACCATGGCCCAGCAGCTCGGCGGCCTGGTCGAGGCCGGTCATCATCGCGAGTTCGGCCGCGCCACGCTGGAAGTGACCGACACTTGCACGCTGTTCGACGGCGTCTGGGAGAAGGGTGGCCATTACCAGGTCTGGATGAGCCACGGCGACCGCGTCACGAAGCTGCCGGACGGATTTCGCGCGGTGGCCAGCGCGCCCGGCTCGCCGATTTCGGTGATTGCCGACGATGCCCGCAAATTCTACGCCATGCAGTTCCACCCCGAGGTGGTGCATACGCCCGACGGCGCCAAGCTGATCCGCAATTTCGTGCGCAATGTCGCAGGCCTCAAGGGCGACTGGACCATGCGCGCCTTCCGCGAGGAGGCGATCGAGAAGATCAGGAAGCAGGTCGGCAAGGGGCGCGTGATCTGCGGTCTCTCCGGCGGCGTGGATTCCGCGGTGGCCGCTGTGCTGATCCACGAGGCGATCGGCGACCAGCTCACCTGCGTCTTCGTCGACCACGGCCTGCTCCGGCTCAACGAGGCCGAGACGGTGGTCGACCTGTTCCGGCATCATTACAACATCCCGCTGGTGCATGTTGACGCCTCGAAGCAGTTTCTGGCTGAGCTGGACGGCGTCTCCGACCCGGAAGCGAAGCGCAAGACCATCGGCCGGCTCTTCATCGACGTGTTCGAGGCGGAAGCGAAGAAGATCGGCGGCGCGGAATTCCTCGCGCAAGGCACGCTGTATCCCGACGTGATCGAGAGCGTCTCCTTCACCGGCGGCCCGTCGGTGACCATCAAGTCGCACCACAATGTCGGCGGCCTGCCCGAACGCATGCACATGAAGCTGGTCGAGCCCTTGCGCGAATTGTTCAAGGACGAGGTGCGTGCGCTCGGCCGCGAGCTCGGCCTGCCGGACATCTTCGTCGGCCGGCATCCGTTCCCGGGTCCGGGCCTCGCCATCCGCTGCCCCGGCGAGATCACGGCCGACAAGCTCGACATCCTGCGCAAGGCCGACGCCGTCTATATCGACGAGATCCGAAAAGCCGGCCTCTACGACGAGATCTGGCAGGCCTTCGCTGTGCTGCTGCCGGTCAAGACCGTCGGCGTCATGGGCGACGGCCGCACCTACGACTATGTGGTGGGCCTGCGCGCGGTGACCTCGACCGACGGCATGACCGCGGACTTCTACTCATTCGACATGAAATTCCTGGGCCGCGTCGCGACCCGCATCATCAACGAGGTCAAGGGCGTGAACCGGGTGGTGTACGACGTGACGTCGAAGCCGCCGGGGACGATCGAGTGGGAGTAAGGGGACCGATATCACAAGCCCATACGGAGAAAAGACCGTCAGGAATTGTGATCGCTCTGACGGTCTTTTTCTAAAGCCGACTGCCTGAAGCCTGTGAGTTGCTCAGGTTGATAAGGCTTTCCGCCGAGGCGACGACCGCCTCCTCTGTCGGACGGGGCTCCCAGCCCAGCACGCTGCGTGCCTTGGCGTTGCTGGAATTTCGCACCTTGCCGACATTGGGTAGGGTCTGTCGGGCTTCCGGATTGAATAATGCAGCTATCCGCATCTGCCAGTTCGGGATCTCGCGGCGCGGCACCCTAGCCGCGGCCTCGCCAAGCCGGCGCGCGAGCATCTGCGCCACGTCGAACATCGAAACGCACGTGCCCGCGACAGCGAGAAAGCGCTCCCCCTTGGCAGCGGGATGCGTCATCGCGCGAACGTGGAGATCCGCGACGTCACGCACATCGACCACGCCGAAATAGATCCTGGGGCAACCAGGCATGCCGCCGTCGAGCATTCGCTTGATGATGCGAGTGGAGGCGGAAATGTGCTCCCCGAGAATGGGTCCGAATATGCCAACCGGATTGACGACGCTTAATTCGAGGCCTCCACCCTCCTGCGCGATGAAATCCCAGGCTGCGCGCTCAGCCAGCGTCTTCGACTTCACGTAGGCGCTGACGCCCGGGGCTTTGACATTGGTCCAATCCGTCTCGTCGAACGAATTCCTGTCGAGCGGATGGCCATAGCCGATGGCTGCGAAGGACGAGGTCATCACCAGCCGCTGCACTCCGCCATCGCGCGCCGCTTGAAGCACCCGGAGCGTTCCGTTGCGCGCCGGCCCGATCAGTTCGTCCTCATTCGCCGGCGCTCCCACCGGAAAAGGCGACGCCACGTGCAGAACCCGATCGCAACCGGCGACCGCTTCGGCCCAGCCCTGATCGCATTCGAGGTCGGCGACAACGCAGGACAGGGCATCGGCACGTTGCATGCCCGCGCTTTCGAGGACCTTCCTCAACCTGCCTTCCCGGTCCGGGCTGCGCAGCGTCGTGCGGACCGTGTAACCCGCCGCTAGAAGTTTCAAGATGATATGACCGGCAACAAAACCCGTGCCGCCGGTGACCAATACTTTGCTCATTGATGTACCTTCTTGGGCCCCTTTGACGTTTTCCCCGCCGATGCCGAGGAGCGCTTCGTCTCCAGTGAACGCCGATCCGGCAGGCAAGCGACCACGCAGAGCCTGATGTTCTCGATGAACGCGGCCCTGGACGGGTTTCCGTCTTTCCAGCTCAGCCCGAAGGTGAAGAGAACGTGGGCGAGCTCTTCGGCCGTCACGCGATGATCGGCCGCGAACTCGGGCGACTGGCGCAATGCCTTGGCGATGCGCTCGCGGAATGCGGTCTTGTAGCCGTCGATTGCCTCGGCCGACAGCCGGTCGCCAGCGGCGATGATGTCGAAGGATTCGGAGCTGAATGTCGCCAGATGCCGGCCGAACCAGGCGTCCATCGCGGCAATCAGCCGATCGATCAGCGGCGCGTCCGCTTGTTGCAAAGCGCGATCCACCAGCGACAGCCCCTCATCGAGATAATGACGCATCGCGGCCAGGAAGATCTCGTCCTTGCTCGCGAAATGGAGGTACAGCCCCTGCTTGGAGAGGCCGGCCGCCTTCGCTAGGTCGTCCATCGATGTTTTCCTGAAGCCAAAGCGCGCGAATACCGGAAGCGCTGCGGCCAGGATTGCCTCACCCCGCGGGGAGGAGCTTTTAGGGAGGTGCGAAGGCTCGTTCATATAGACCATATTGACCAAAACGACCAATTTAGTCAAGTTGGTTCATGAAGCGAGCGTGAGGGAGCGTTATCCCGGGCGTTGTTAGGACCGGGCCGGCGACGATGAAGGAGGCCGGGCGCTCGACATCTTGATTGCATTGACCGAGCGCGCGGGCGACGTCGTCAGCAGGCAGGAATTGATCGACCGCGTCTGGCGACATGAAATTCCTCGGCCGCGTCGCCACGCGCATCATAAACGAGGTCGAGGGTGTCAACCGCGTTGCGTATGACGTGACGTTATCGCCGTTTTGAAGCCGCACCGGAAAGCAAGGTAGAGAATGCGAAACAGATCGTCCTCTATGCTTTGGGCTTCTTGTGCTTTTCGCAAAAGCTCAGCGGCAAGATCTTCAATCTCGTCCGCCTCTGCGTGTTTCCAGGCGTTCTCGATGTAGGCATCATCAAGCCTGTGCGGGCCCGCTATTTCCATTGCCTTGCCTCAAAAGGGTGAACACCGGATAAGCCTGCAACCTGTCCGCGCCGATCGCGCCGGAAGTCGGCTTATTCAGGCGATAGGGGCCACTCAGTTTAGGGTGCGAGAACGGTCCTCGTGCCGACCGAGGGCTGGGATCGCGCTAGGCCGCTGCGACGACGAAGCCGGCGCGGGGAAAATGCACACAGACCTCGCCGATCGCGGGATCGCTGCGTCGGATGACGATCTCGTGGACGCCCGAGGCGACCAATTGCCCGATGACCGGGTCGCGTCCGGTATCATCCGGCGTGACGGTGACGGTCTGGCCAGGTGTCCGGCCGACGGGATCTCGCGGATCGGGGGTTACGCTGGCGGTCGAGGTGGCGGCGCGGGCGATAGCGAGCGCCTGCTCGGAGGTCATTGGGCTGCGCCGGGCGTGGCCGATTGCGGCAACCCGCTCGGCCCAGCTCAGCAGCCTTGGAAAGCCATCGAGCGGCGGCGCCAGTGGTCCGGACGTCCGCTGCAGGAACCAGACCGGATGGTAGGCGGCGAGATCAGCAAGGCTAGCGGCAGAGCCCTGCAAGAATGAGCGCCCGTCGGTCAGCATCTGGTTCAGCCAGTCGAAATGCGCGCGCAGCTGGTCGAGCAGGTTCGGTACCGCCGCCTTCATCGCGGCGGGATCGATGTTGCGGCCGGAGAATTTGGCGCGGTCTTCGAGAAACCCCTCAGGCAACAGTTCGGGTTTGTTCGCGAACATGATGCCGGCAGCCGGGCTGAAGGTGGTCTTCTCGGCCCACCAGGCAAGCGCGTCGGCTGCGCCGTGGCCGGCGGGATAGAAGCTCGGAGTGGGGTAACGCCGCTCGAGTTCACGCATGATCAACTGGCTGTCGCAATAGATGTCCGCGCCGATCTGCAGAACCGGCGTCTTACGGTAGCCACCCGTCAACGCCGTCAGGTTCGGTTTCGGCATGATGACGGGAATCTCGACCGATGCCCACGCCAGACCCTTGAGCCCCAAACCGAGCCGGACTTTCTCTGAATAGGGCGAGGTGTCGTAATGGTGCAAGATGATATCGGTCATGGGAGCGCCCCGTTCAGGTGAAGCTCGGCGAAACGCGTGGCCTTGTCTGCTCGGTTGATGGCATCATCCGCCGCAGGACCGTTGCGGTCGAGGCGGAGAACACCTGAAAAGGAAAATCGGCGCTGTCAGGATCTTTAGCGACTTGCCGCCGATCGTGGGAGGAGTTCATCGAATGCGGGCGGAGCGCTGAAACGCCGATGGGGTCTGACCGTAGGTGCGTTTGAACGCGGCACTGAAGTGACTATGGCTGGAAAAGCCGAGATCAAGCGCCAGGGCGGTCAAGTCGGCATTGTCACCAAGCAGGTCGAGTGCCCGGGCCAGCCGGAGTTGAAGCTGGTAGCGATAGAGCGGAAGCCCCTCGACCTGTTGGAACACCTGCGTGAGATAGACCGGCGAGACGCCGACGTCCGCGGCGACCGCCGCCAGGGTCCAGCGGCGTCCCAAATCGGACGCGAGCACGAGTTTGGCGCGGTCAACCAGTTTCCGGCGTCCAAGGCTGCCGGCCGCGGCTCGCGAGCTGCCCCCGCTCAACACCCGACGCAGCAGCTCTAGGGCCACACTCTCGGCTTCGAGCGTCTCGATCATGCCACGCGACAGGCGATGACGGAGCAGTGCCGCAAGCACCTGCACGCGGGCGTCAAGACGCAGGTGTGTTCGATTGAACGCCGGACGGCCTTTGACTTGGAGATAATCCGCCGAGGCCAGCTCAAGCAGCGTCGGCGTGTCGAGCCGGATCGATAAACTCGCATCGCCGCCTTCGACCGGATGGCTGACGCGGTAAGCCTCGTCTTGGTTGATGAAGACGATCTGGCTCGGCTCCGCGACCGTCTCTGCACGGCCGATGTGCTGTACGTACGCGCCGCGATAGGGAAACACCAGATGCGTCGCCGCAACGCATTCCTCAGTGCTCTTGTGCCTGCAAGTGCCCTCGCACACCACGTCCCATACCGCCACCGTGTCGGTCGTCAGGAGGGGGCGAGCGTGGAAGTCGGTCATGCCTGGGCATCGCGTTCATCAAGACGTTCGACCGTCACATCTTAGGCATTCCTCGGCAGAGAACAATCGGGCTGCACTCTGTCCATATGCCTATTCTCCGGCGGAATAAGCCATATCACCTCAGGGGCTCTGCCACCATGGTGTGGGAATGGTCATAACCCACGCCAACGACATTACACAGTCCGGTGCAGAGATGATCGAAGTTCACGCATTCGCCACGCCCAACAGCGCCAAGGTTGCGATCGCGCTCGAGGAGATGGGGCTTGCCTATGTCTTGAAGCCCGTCAACGTCCGCCAGGGCGAGCAAAAGGACGCGGCGTTTGTCGCCCTCAACCCCAACGGGAAGGTGCCGGTTCTGGTCGATGACGTGGACGGCGAGCGGTTCGTCCTCACGGAAAGTGCCGCCATTCTCGTCTATTTGGCGGAAAAGACCGGCAAGCTGTTGCCGGAGAGCAGGGCCGCCCGCGCCCGTGTCTTCGAACAACTCTTCTTCCATGCGTCGGCCTTGAGTCCCGCTTTCGGCAATGCCGGCTTCTTCAAGCGTTCATCGCCGCAACCGCAGCCGGTCGCCGAGGCCCGCTTCACCAGCGAGGCCGAACGTATCCTCGATCTTCTGGATGCGAGGCTGGCAAACCAGGCCTTCGTCGCCGGTGACGATTTCACGATCGCCGACATCGCCCATTTCGGCTGGCTGTGGCGTCGCCAGTTTCCGGGCCTGACCCTGGACCAAAGGCCGAACCTTTCCCGCTGGTACGACGACGTCGCGGCACGCCCGGCCGTCCAGCGTGCCATCGCTCGCCTCGAGGCCCTCGTGCCCGCCGTCTGATCCGTCCCGAACATCATCCAATCCAGGACAACAACAGGAGAACCAGCCATGTCCAACTTCAACACCTACAAGGATTCCTTCGCCAACGCCCGCCTGACACGCTCGGCAAGCGGCGTCCTCGAAGTCGCGTTGCATACCAACGGCGGCAAGCTGTTGTTCAACGGCCATACCCATGAGCAGTTCGTGGATCTCTTCCACGAGATCGGTTCGGACGCCGGCAACCGCGTCGTCATCCTCACCGGCTCGGGCGATGCCTTCATGGACGAGATCAGCCCCGAGGGCTTCGATTTCTTCTCGCCGCGCGGCTACGACAAGATCCTGCGCGAGGGCAAGAAGGTTCTCATGAACATCCTCGATATCGAAGTGCCCATGATCACCGCGCTGAACGGACCCGTCCTCCTGCACTCCGAATATGCGCTGCTGACGGACATCATTCTCGCCACGCCGCAAACCGTGTTCCAGGACAAGCCGCACTTCGATTTCGGTATCGTGCCGGGCGATGGCGTGAACCTGCTCTGGCCGGAAGTGATCGGCAGCATTCGCGGCCGCCATTTCATTCTGACCCGCCAGGTGCTGGATGCTCAGACCGCGAAGGATTGGGGCGTGGTCAACGAGATTGTTCCTGCCGACCGGCTGCTTGCCCGTGCCCATGAAATCGCCGAGGGCATCGCAGCGCTGCCGCCGCTGACCAGCCGGTACACCCGCATCGCGCTGACCCAGAAGCTGCGTCGCATCGTCGATGAAGGCGCCGGCTACGGCCTCGCGCTGGAGGGCATCAGCGCCGCTGAAGTCGCCCGTTCGATGGCAGCCAAGGCCTGATCACCTCTGCATCCGCCTTAAGAGAACCAAGCTCAAGGAGCAAGCTCATGACCCTGCAATCCAGGCTCGACGCCTTCAAGGCCGATTTCGAAGCCGGCAAGCCGCCCTATAACGTTCCCTATTCGGTGATCGAGACGATGCGCCGCGCCACGGCCGAACTGATTGCCTCCGGCGCTGCGCAGAAGGCGCTCAAGGCAGGCGACCGCCTGCCTGCCTTCACCCTGTCCGACCCCGAGGGCAACGCGGTGTCGTCCGCCGATCTGCTCGCGCGCGGGCCGCTGGTCATTAGCTTCTATCGCGGCGTCTGGTGCCCCTACTGCAACATGGAGCTTCAGGCGCTGCAGGACGCACTCCCGCAGTTCGAGCAACTCGGCGCGAAGCTCGTTGCGATCTCGCCGCAGAACCTGGTCAACAGCCGCAAGTCGGTACGCCAGAACAACCTGACTTTCCCGATCCTGTCCGACCCGCACAACGCGGTGGCCGCCGCTTTCGGGCTGCGCTTCGAACTGCCGGATTATCTCGTCAAGCTCTACAAGTCGCTGAAGAACGACCTGCCGGCCTTCAACGGCGATCCGAGCTGGAGCCTGCCGATGCCGGCCCGCTTCGTCGTCGGCCAGGACGGGATCATCCTTTATGCCGAGGTGAACCCGGACTACACCCGCCGTCCCGAGCCCGAGGACATGCTGCCCGCACTGCGCCGCGCCTCGACCGTCGTCGCCTGACCCCACGGCCCCGGCTGCTTCGGTGGCGGGGCCCTTTCACGAGGCTACTCATGTCCCGGACCTTCCTCATCACGGGCGCCAGCAAGGGCATCGGCCTGGCCCTCGCTCACCGTCTGAACCGCGACGGGCACCAGGTCGTCGGTTTCGCCCGCCGCGCCGCGCCGGACTTCCCCGGCATGCTCGTTCCCGTCGATCTGGCCGACACGCGCGCCACCGACGAGGCGCTGGCGGAGCTCACCGCCCGCTTTCGTTTCGACGGTGTCGTCAACAATGTCGGCCTCGTCCGTCCGCAACGGCTCGGCTCGGTCGAACTGTCGGCGCTGGAGGAGGTGATGCGAGTCAACCTGCATCCCGCGCTCCAGGCGGCACAAGCGCTGCTGCCCGGCATGACCGGGCGGGGCTGGGGACGGATCGTCAACATCTCCAGTCTGACCGTCCTCGGCTCAATCGAGCGTACCGCCTATGCCGCGGCCAAGGCCGCTCTCGTGAGCTTCAGCCGGAGCTGGGCGCTCGAACTCGCGACCACCGGGATCACGGTCAATGCAGTTTCGCCCGGACCGACCGAAACCGCGCTGTTCCGCGCCAACAACCCGCCGGGCAGCGAAGGGGAGAGCCGCTACCTTGCGGGCGTGCCGATGAGGCGCTTCGGCCAGCCCGATGAGATCGCCGCGGCCGTCGCATTTCTGCTGTCCGACGAGGCCGCCTTTATCACGGGCCAGACCATCCATGTCGACGGCGGCGCGTCGATCGGCAAGGCCGCGTTCTGACTTTCGCAATCATGCAAGGACCCGTCATGACTCGACAGACGGCTCCGGTCGTCGGCGCGTCGCGCGTTGGCTTGGCAGACCAAACCCATTCGTCGACGCTGATACGGGAGGTCCGCTCCCGGCGCCTCGTTTTTCGCGCTTGGCCAGCGGGGGCTGGCAACGCGGGATGAGGCAAGATTGCGCGGCCAGGGCCGGTGGCTTTCTTGGCGCCCTTGCGGTTCATTCCACCAAAGGCGGTGACCGATCCGTATCCTGATGGCGACAAAGCGCGATCACCGTTTCCCGCAGCCAGCGATGCGCTGGATCGGCCTCCATGCGTGGATGCCACAGCGCAGAAATCGTGATTTCGGGCGTGGGCACAGGGAGCGGAAAGGTGGATAATCCGACGAGGGCCGCATCTTCGGCCCGAAAGCATGAACCGGGCACCAGCGCGATCAGGTCGGACTGCCGGGCAATCCGCAAGGCATCGGAAAACCCGGGCACGACCACCATGGTTTCCCGACGCAGGCCCAGCGCGCCCAGCGCCGCATCGACCGGCCCGGTGAAGACCCCCCGGCGCGATGCCACCACGTGCCGGCAGGCGGCATAGCGTGCCGGGGTGATCGGGCCTGACAGCAAGGGATGCCCGCTGCGGACTGCGCCGACGAACCGATCGCGAAAGAGCAGGCGCTGGCGCAGTTCCGGGGCATAGGCCCCCACCACGCCGATTTCGAGATCGATCTCGCCAACGCGCAAGGGTTCGGCATCCTTCTCGGGCTTGGGCGCGAAACGCAACCGGACCAGCGGAGCCACGGCGGCGATCCGCGCCACCAGCGGCGCGGCAAACATCGCCACAAAGCCCTCGCTGCCGCGAATGGTAAAGGTGCGCTCGATCGAGGCCGGATCGATCGTGCCGGGCTGGGGCGCCAGCACGGTGCGCGCGCCTTGCACCAGACCCTCCACTTGCGCGCGCAGGCTGATCGCGCGCGGGGTGAGCACCAGGCTGCGCCCGGCTCGCACCAGCAGCGGATCGCCGGTCGCCTTGCGCAGCCGCGTCAGCGTGCGGCTCATCGCCGAAGCGCTCAGCCCCATTTTGCGCGCGGCGCCCGTCACGCTGCCTTGCGCCAGCAACACGTCGAGCGCGATCAGCAGGTTGAGATCGGGTTCATCCATGACGGCGATCATAGCCGATGGGCCGGCCAGACACAGGCGTTTGATGCAATATTTGTTTGCATTTGATGCGTCTGGCGCCGTGCCGACCTGCGTGACACATCAGTCGCATCCACTTCATCGGAAAGTCACGCCATGCTCCAGCCTTTATCACGGACCCACCGCACCATCCTGCTGATTGGCGCATCCCGCGGCCTTGGCCTTGGTATGGCCGAGGAATTTGCCCGACGCGGGTGGCATGTCGTGGGTACGGTCCGCGAAGGCCCGCGAACCGCGCTACACGATCTGGCCGACCGCCATCCCAACCGGATCATGGTGGAAACCGTCGACATCACCCGACCCGATCAGATCGTCTCCTTGCGCGAGCGGCTCTCCGACCGACAGTTCGACATGCTGTTCATCAACGCCGGCACCACCAACCTGCAACAGGAGATCGCCGGGGAGATCGCCATCGACGAATATGCTCGCGTGATGGACACCAATGCCCTTGGCCCCATGCGGGTGATCGAGCGCCTCCAGCACCTTGTCCGCGCCGATGGGCTGATCGGGGTGATGTCCTCTGGCCAGGGCAGCATCACCAACAACACCAACGGCTTGCGCGAAGTCTATCGCAGCAGCAAGGCGGCCCTGAACCAGCTGGTGCGCAGTTATTCCGCCCGCCATGCGGGGCAGCCGCGCGCGCTGGTGCTGCTGGCACCTGGCTGGATCCGCACCGAACTGGGCGGACCCGATGCGCCCTATGGCCTTGAGGAAAGCGTGCCGCTGCTGGTCGATGTGCTGTTGGGCCAGCAGGGTAAGCCGGGGTTGGCCTATCTCGACCGCCAAGGGAACACGGTGCCGTGGTGAGTGAAAGGAGAGAGCGTCTCGGCGGCCTGGTCGTCGAGCCGGGCGCGATGTGTCGCGTCGGAAAGATTGCGGATCGTGACCGCCGGAATGACAGACTGCTGTCATATTGACAGTGTGCTGCTAATAGGGCAGTGAGCGTTCATGTCAAGCAAGCCCGACTTAGCCATCAATGATGTGATCAGCGCGGCCTATCGGCTTCATGCCGAGATCGTCGGTGCTGGAGATGCGGTGGCCGGGCAGTTTGGCTTATCGGCCGCGCGCTGGCAGGTGCTGGGAACGATTGCGCGCGGAGGGGCTGCGAGCGTGCCTGACCTCGCGCGTGTCATCGGCAATGCCCGCCAGTCGGTGCAGCGCCTCGTCTCCGAAATGCTGGATGAGGGCTTGCTGATCACGATCGAGAACCCCCGGCACCGGCGCTCCCGGCTTGTCGAGATGAGCGCGCGCGGTCGCCAATCCTATGAGGCTGTCATGACCTCCTGGGCTCCCCATGCCGCCAGTCTGGGGAAAAAACTGCCCCTGGCGACGTCGCGCGCGCTGGCCCGGGACCTGATCGTCCTGGCGAGAGCGTTCCGAGAGATAGCGGATCAATCTGGCCGGGCCGCTGAGCCAAGCGACGGTCCTTCCTCCTCAAGCCCGCAGGTGAAACATGAGCCGTGAACAACGCGCGCATCTGAACGCGAAACTTGGCCTTCCCTCCGAGTCTGCTGCGGCGGATCGCTCCCTGCAAGGCATGAGGGCGTGGTTCGCGGCATTCATGTCCACGCTGCAAGTGCCTGCCGGTACGCGGTCCAGCGCCACGACGCTCGGCAAGTGCCGCGCATTGCTGGTGGAAGCCGAACAGAGTTCCCGTCCCGGAACAATCCTCTATTTCCATGGCGGCTCGTATTCGATGGGCTCGCCCGAGACCGCGATGGCGCTGACCGCCAACCTCGTCGTCCGGACTGGCATGCGGTCCTTCTCGCTCGATTACAGGCTTGCGCCCGAATATCCCTTTCCGCACGCCATCGAGGATGGCGTTTCGGCCTATCGCGAACTCCTCAATCGAGGGCTAGAGCCCCATTGGATCGCGTTTGCGGGCGACTCCGCCGGCGGCGGTCTGTGCATCGCCACATGCCTTCAGGCGCGGAGCGAAGGCCTGCCGATGCCAGCCGCCATCGTCACCTTTTCCGCCGGCCTCGACGCAACCCGATCGGGAGACAGCATGGAGACAAAGAATGGCATCGATCCATTTTTCACGCGAGAGAGCCTGCGCGCCTCCGGCGCGCTCTATCTCGGGGGCGCCGATCCGAACCAGGAATTACTCTCGCCCGCCGTTCTGGCAGACCTGACAGGCTTTCCGCCGCTGCTCCTGCAGGTCGGCACCAACGAGTTGCTGCTCGACGATTCGACGCGCCTTGCAAAGCGGGCGCGAGACGCCGGCGTCGATGTCATCCTGGATGTCACGGCCAATGTGCCGCACGTCTTTCAAGGCTATTCCGGGCAACTGGAAGAAGCCGATCAGGCGCTTGATCGCGCGGCATTTTTCTTGAAGCAGCACGTTGGCCGCACAATGTAATAGCAAAGCATTCGTTTGTCTTTTTGTGCTCAGGCCTCGATTTTCGCGATGCTAGCTTCGCAAGACAATCTGCGTGGAGATGCTGTAGAGGCGAGATCCTCTTTGCTCGCCCCGTCCGCACCGTCGAGTTGTTGGCCGACCTCGTGCCGGCGGACGGCGTGATCGCAATCATGACTTCGGAGCTCTGGCCGCTCTACTCCTCGAGCAAGGCAGCGCTCAACATGCTGATGAAGGGCTATGCCACGCGTCGCCCGGGCGACCCTCGCGCTACTGCTCGTCGCACCCGGCTGGGTGCGCACCGACCTGGGCGGAGCCGAGGCTTCGCCTGCGGGTGAGGAGAGCATCCCTTTGGTGGTTGACACGATTGCGGCCAACCACAAAAAGCCCGGCCTTTCGGTTCGTAGACCGCTTCGACAGAGAGCTGCCCTGGTAAAGCTGGAGCACGCAGCGCCAGAGCTGTCCGTGGCCTGCGACAAACCTCAAGCGATGCCCATGCCGAGCGTAACGCCGCCAAGATCATCAGCGCGGCGGGCAGGGCGTATGCGGCGACGCCGCTCCCAGTTCTTCAATAGAGCCACGCCATCGAAGGCCAGCACGCGGTAGAGACGCTTGCCGCGCCTTCCAAACTCGGAAACGAGGCTCTTGACATGCAAGTGTTTGCTTGCCTATTGTCATGCAAGTGATGACTTGCATATGGGTCGCATGACCGAGCGCCGCCGTGACACCGATCTGCTATTCAAGGCGTTGGCCGATCCCAGCCGGCGCAAGCTGCTCGATGTGCTGCACGCGCATGACGGCCGCACCCTCAACGAACTCTGCGAGCACCTGGACATGTCGCGCCAGGGTGTCACGCAGCACCTCGACGTGCTCGAGGCGGCGAACCTGGTCGCCACGGCCCGGCGCGGTCGCGAGAAGCTGCATTTTCTCAACCCGGTGCCGCTGCAGGAAATCTACGAGCGCTGGATTGCAAAGTTCGAGAAGCCGCGCCTCAAGGCGCTTTCAAGGTTGAAACAGCGACTGGAGAAAGCCAATGACTAAGTCAACGTTCCATTACGTCACCTACATCCGCACGACGCCGGAGAGGCTGTGGTCGGCGCTGACGACCGATGCGGAGTTCATGAAGCAATATTGGTTCGGCACGCATTGTGAAAGCGATTGGACGGCCGGATCCTCCTGGAAGATGGTGTCGCGCGATGGCGGTGTCACCGATGCCGGCGAGATTGTCGAGGCCAACGCGCCGCGGCGGCTGGTGATCCGCTGGCGCCACGAGAAATTTCCCGAGCTGAAGGCGGAAGGGGATTCCCTCTGCACGATCGAGCTGGAGCCCAGCGGATCGGCGGTGAAGCTCTCCATCATTCACACGATCGAGCGTGAACCGTCGAAGTTGATCGGCGCGGTGTCGGGCGGCTGGCCGAAAATCATCTCCAACCTGAAGTCGCTGCTCGAAACCGGCTCGATCGTGCTGAACGACTCGGGAGCGAAGTAGGCCCGACGAGGCGTCAAAAACGGATACCTGCCAGCAAACGGAGAGTTGAAATGCCCAACATTCTTCATCGCGTCGGCATCGCCGCCGAACCCGCGCGTGTCTTCGAAGCGCTTGGCACCGTCGAAGGCATCAAGAACTGGTGGTCCTCCGAGACCCACGGTGATGCCTCCGTGGGCGGAGCGTTCCAATTCCGCAAGAATCGATTCGAAGTGGTCCACGCCGATCCGAGCCTCGTGGTGTGGCGCTATTCGGGTCCGGCGGAAGACTGGGTAGGCACGGAGATTCGCTTCCGCCTCGAATGGCGCGACGATCAGACCTTTGTGCTCTTCAGCCATGAGGGCTGGCGCGAGCCGAATGAATTCATGCATCACTGCAGCACCAAATGGGCGACGTTCCTGCTCAGCCTGAAAGACCTGGTCGAGAATGGCGAAGGCCGCCCCGAGCCGCGCGACACCAAGATCGCCGCGAATGGCTAGGGCAAGCGCCCAATTGAGGAACCGGTCATGGCAACGGCAACATCGAAAAATCGGATGTCCATGTCCCCTAGACTTTGCGTCGGCTTCATCGCCGCAATTGTCGCGGGCAGCCTGGCTCTAGACGTTGGCGCCGGAGAGAGGGCCAGGGTGAAAAACATCGTCCTCGTGCACGGCGCCAACAATGACGGCTCGGCGTGGCGTGGCGTCTATGACATCCTGACAAGGGACGGATTCCACGTCAGCGTCGTCCAGCAACCTCTGACGGGCCTGGGCGATGACGTCGCGGCAACGAAACGCGTCATCGACGAGCAAGACGGCCCCGTCATACTCGTCGGTCACAGCTATGGCGGCACCATCATCACCGTCGCCGGTGCTGATCCGAAAGTGCGAGCGCTGGTTTACGTTGCAGCATTGCAGCCCGATATAGGCGAAAGCACCAACAAGCTTGCTGCGTCGATGCCGGGAACAGTGCCGAGCGGCGACTTCAAGCCGACCAGGGATGGCTTCATCTTCATCGATCCAAGCAAATTCGCGGCCGACGTCGCCGCCGACGTCCCCCCGGTGCGCGCAAAATTCATGGCAGACTCGCAGATGCCGATAGCGGCCGCCGCATTCGACGCGCCAGTGACGGTGGCCGCGTGGCACGACAAGCCCAGCTACGGAGTCGTCGCCACGGCTGATCACGCGCTCAATCCCGAGCTTGCGCGCTGGATGTACAAGCGCTCGGGGGCGCAGATAACAGAAATCAACGGCAGCCATCTCGTCTACGTCTCGCATCCCGCGGCTGTCGCCAACGTGATCGAGAGAGCGGCTCGCTCCATCACGGAGAATGCAACGAGGTCACGATAAGGATGCGGGCACCACGACTTTCCGGCACCTATGTCGTCGCGGCGACCAGGCCGCGGCGGATTCTGCGCGCCGGAAGGGATTCGATCGATATTGAACAAGTCCGGTCGCGCGTCCCCACCGCGGCGTCTATCAGACCGTCCACACCCGCATTTCTTGAAATGGCACCGCGATCATTGTTTCAAGCAATAGTCATCTTGAGAACTGCATCGCAGTCCTTCTGAAAGACTACGGCCGAATCCCCGCCGCTTCCGCGATCAGCTCGAACGAGCGCAGCCGCGTGGTGTGGTCGTAGACATCGGACACGACGATGAGCTCGTCAGCCTCGGTCTCCTTTACCAGCGCCTCCAATCCCGTGCGAACCGTGTCGGGCGAGCCGACGATGGAGCGGGCGAGCATCCGCATCGCCTGCGCCTTTTCCATCGGCGACCAGTAGGTTTCGATGTCGTCGATCGGCGGCCGGCTCAAGCCGCGCGCGCCGCGAAAGATGTTTGCGAACGACATCTGCTGCGTTGTGGCGAGCCTTCGTGCCTCGGCCTCGCTGGAGGCCGCAATGATGTTGACGCCGACCATGGCGTAGGGCCGGTCGAGCTGTTCGGAGGGCTTGAAGCGACTGCGATAGATCTGCAGCGCCGGAATGAGCTCGTCCGGCGCGAAGTGCGAGGCGAAGGCGTAGGGAAGCCCGAGTTCGGCGGCCAGCATCGCCCCGAAATGGCTTGAGCCGAGAATCCAGAGCGGGACTTCCGTTCCCGCCGCGGGCACGGCCTGGATGCGCTGGTTCGGACCGGCCGGCGCCAGGAACGCCTGCACCTCGAGGACGTCCTGGGGGAAATTGTCCGCGGCTTCCGGCGAGCGGCGCAAGGCGCGCAGCGTCAGCTGGTCGGTGCCCGGCGCGCGTCCGAGGCCGAGATCGACGCGGCCTGGAAACAACCGCGCCAGCGTGCCGAACTGCTCGGCGATGACGTAAGGCGCGTGGTTGGGCAGCATGATGCCGCCGGCGCCGATCCGGATCTTGCTGGTGCCGGCGCCGATATGGGCAAGCACGACGGACGTCGCGGCGCTGGCAATTCCCGGCATGTTGTGATGCTCGGCGACCCAGATGCGGCGATAGCCCCAGCGCTCGGCATGAGCCGCGAGATCGCGGGCGTTGTCGAGCGCGCCGCGCGCGTCCGTTTCCTCGGTCACGCGGACAAGGTCGAGGATGGACAGAGGCGTCATGGCGTACTCCCGGAAGAAACCCGCAGGCAGTTGGGGGCGGCTGGAGCAAGCCAGCCGCGCGACCCGAGTGAAAGCGGATACGTTCTCCGCTTGCCGCGATGCCTATATGGAGACGATCTCCGGCAGGTCAATGCATGTGCATCGATGTGGCGGCGGATTTCAGGTCGCCAATCCGCGCCTCAAGGTCTCCGCGAGGCCTTCTCGAACCGCTTGATCAGCCGTTCGCGCTTGAGGCGGGACAATCGGCTGATCCAGAACAGTCCGTTGAGCTGGTCGATCTCGTGCTGGTGGCAGACGGCGCGCAGGCCGTCCGATTCTTCCGTCTGCATGTTGCCGTCGACGTCCTGATAGCTGATCCGGACACGGGCATGACGCTGCACCTCGTCGTTGACGCCAGGCATCGAGACGCTGCCTTCCCGGTGCAGGATCATCTCGGATGATGCCCACGCGATCTCCGGATTGACATAAGTGCGCGCCTTCACTGGTGCCGAGATCGAGCACCACGACGCGCAGGAACACCCCGACATGCGGCGCCGTGATCCCGATTCCGGGCGCCGCATGCATCGTCTCCAGCAGATCCCTGGCAAGCTCGCGCAGCGCCGCGTCGAATTCGGTCACGGGCCGCGCCGGAATCGCGAGCCGCGGGTCGGGGTAGCGGACGATGGGACGGATGGTCATGATTCCCCGGGGATCTTCAAGTGGGTCTCGGCGCTGAATAAACCTATTGCGACAGCCATGCAGCATCGATGTCGCGTCGTAAAAAAGCTGTCAGTGCCCGCATTTGCTTGTCGGTTCCGGCGCATTCCATTCGTCTTCCACGGCAGCAAATCTACAGAGGAGACCAGGAATGACAACTTCCCGCTATCGCTGGGTGATCGTCGCGGCCGGAGGGCTGCTGGGCTGTGTTGCGATCGGCGGCATGTTTTCGCTGCCGGTGCTGCTGCAGCCGATCGCGCGGGACACCGGCTGGTCCATCACGGGCGTGTCCAGCGCCATGACCATCGGTTTTCTGGCGATGGCGCTGACCAGCATGGCCTGGGGCACGCTGTCCGACCGGCTGGGGCCGCTGCCGGTGGTCCTGACCGGCTCGGTCGTCATCGCGGCCAGCCTTGCGTTGGCCAGCCGGGCGACATCGCTTCTCGCCTTTCAACTCATTTTCGGTGTGATGGTCGGCGGCGCCACCGCCGCGATCTTCGCACCCATGATGGCGACCGTCACCGGCTGGTTCGACACCCATCGCAGCCTCGCGGTGTCGCTGGTGTCGGCCGGGATGGGGATGGCGCCCATGACCATGTCGCCGCTGGTTGCCTGGCTCGTCTCGCACCATGATTGGCGCACCTCGATGCAGATCCTCGCGCTCGTCGTCGCCGCGATCATGATCCCGGCCTCGCTGTTCGTGCGCCGCGCGCCCGCGCTCGACGCCGCGCTGGCCACCCCAGGCGATGGGACCAGGCCGCAAGCGGAGATGTCGCTTTCGCAGGCGCTGCGCTCGCCGCAATTCATCATCCTGCTCGCGACCAATTTCTGCTGTTGCGCGACCCATTCGGGTCCGATCATCCATACCGTCAGCTATGCCGTCAGCTGCGGGATTCCGATGATCGCCGCCGTCACGATCTACAGCGTGGAAGGGCTGTCGGGAATGGGTGGACGAATCGTGTTCGGCCTGCTGGGTGACCGTTTCGGCGCCAAGCGCACGCTGGTCGCGGGCCTGCTGGTGCAGGCGTTCGGCGCGCTGGCCTATGTCTTCGCCCGCGAGCTTGCCGCATTCTACGCCGTGGCGGCATTGTTCGGCTTCGTCTATGCCGGGACCATGCCGCTCTATTCGGCGCTGGCACGCGAGAATTTTCCGCTGCGCATGATGGGGACCGTGATCGGCGGTCTCGCAATGGCCGGCAGCCTCGGCATGGCGTCCGGGCCGGTGGCTGGCGGTTTGATCTACGACACCTTCGCCAGCTACGCTTGGCTCTATATCGGCTCCTGGGCAGTCGGACTTGGTGCCTTCCTGATCGCGCTCACGTTCAGGCCGTTCCCCAAGGTCGCGGCCGAGCCCGTGGCTGCGCCGGCATAGGAGGCATGCGCGTCATCCTGCGGCCAAAGCGACGGGGCTGTGGCAGCATTGCCGTCGTTCCAGCTATGTCAGGAAATCCCAATGGCACGCATGCGCTGTATCACCGAGATGGGCATGGGCGTCGACGTCCA
>Ga0070738_10001383_pt1 | contig 49573 bp, 46 predicted proteins | sample Coa_R2_2_FD_66446 | JGI IMG/M metagenome (GOLD analysis project Ga0070738, IMG submission 66446) | Surface soil microbial communities from Centralia Pennsylvania, which are recovering from an underground coalmine fire - Coalmine... | ecosystem: Environmental > Terrestrial > Soil > Unclassified ... | reverse complement strand
ACGTTGGAGAGTCTTGACGGTAACGCCCAGAAGTTTCGCTGCCTTGCTTGTGCTGATAGTGTTTTCCATGGCGCGAATAATACACTATTATGCACTTATTGCAAGACTAGAATTTGCTCCTATTTTACCACATACCGCGGTCAAGCCGCGGTATGATAAAAGAGCAACGTCAACTTTATATTCTCTACGAATATCCAAACCAACTTCCCCTCTCAGCAGAAGGCTGTTGTTTTTCTACGTTTCTAGGGCTAAATGGGTAATAAAAAAATGAGAAGATCCAACTTCTTGAATCATTCTTCGTTGTTAACTGCTTAATTTCTTTTATTAGCCGCCCCCCAGTCTCATTCTTATTTAATGGCTCTGCGAGATCTTTTTCTTGAATAATTTTCATTAAATGCTCAATGATATCTTGTCTCATTTCTATTGGAATCAAGTGATCATTCTTGACATCTTCATTTAGCTGATTTATTTCATTTGATATAAAATTCAAAAAATCGCTCGTTGCTTCTTGGAGATTAGCAGGTGATTTTATACACTCAAACCCTGCAATACCCTTCAATATATGCATTTGCTGTTCTTTTTGTGAACGCAATGCTTCGAGCTGCTTATATTTCTCATTTAATTCTTCTTCTTCTTTCGCAAGCTTAGCATTCTCTTGAGTTAATTGCTCGACTTCTAATTTCAATTCCTCACTCTTGGCATTCAACTTCTTACTTTCATATTCTAGTTCATCTAACTTCCACGATAATTTAATTATATTTTGTGCTAATATTTCGTGAGAAACATCTATACATTCCTTCTCATCTTTAATTTCTTCTAAATTAAAATCTAACGTTATTGCTCTTTCATGAATTTTTCCTAATTCTTCCTCTATTAAACTGTCTAATCCAGACTTAGGTGCAAATTCCTTATATAGTTTAAGATCGATTCCCTGCATGTTATGTATTTTTTCTTCTTCATTTTTTATTTCCAATGTTTGTTTTGCTTGTAACCGAAATAGCTCTTTTTTTTCTCGTGAGATTGTTGCTCCTATATCCTTCACAACTACATTCTTTAATTTATGAAGTTGCTCCTCTCTCATGCTTTGCACAACATAAGCTTCAATCAATGCTACTTTTTTTTTGTTTTCAATCTCGAGCTGCTTTTCTAAGTCCTCTTTATCATTTTTATTATTTAATTGTTGATATAATAGTATTTCATTCTCACTTTCAATCAAATGTATTTTTTCTTTATTTGATTTTATTTGACTATCCTTCTCCCTTACTGATTCTAATATTTTCTCTTCTTCAGTTTTAGTTTTAGCAAAATCTAATTCTTTTTCTAAACTGGTTATGTATGAATTTATTTTATCTTTAATTTCTTTCAGCCCTATTTGAAGATCTTTTAGTAAAATATCTTCATGGACTTTATAGATAGCAGCGCAGGTAAGCAGCGTCGTGAAAACGATAAGGTCAGTTTCTTCATAATTCTTCTCCTTAACTAGCATATCCCTTAAACTATTAAATTTTTTAAAGAGAGTATCTGAATGTTTCTTAATGAGAGTATAATCATTAACATTAGGATCGTTTTTTATTATTGTAACAATATCCTCTTGTTTTATCTCTTTTCCGTTTAAAGACCCTAGAATTTCCCACATAATAACTTCAAGTTCTTGATTGTTTTTCGCGCTAACAATTCTTCCTATCATACCCATATTAACTCCTCAATATACTTTAATATACTTTTAATATTTTTATCTCTTTCTGACGTCGCGCCTGAAAAAATCTAGACAGCATCGTCCCGCATAGGTCAGCTAATAACCCTCCTGTATAAGCAACCCGATGATTAAGAAAAGGCTTATCCAACACCTTTGCCATGCTAACAATTGCGCCTGCCTTTGGATCAGTTGCTCCATAAATAACTTGTTTAATACGTGCATGTACAATTGCGCCTGCACACATCAAACACGGTTCAAGCGTTACATAAAGGGTCGCGTTTAATAATCGATAATTACCTATTCTTTCCGCACCCGCACGCAATGCCATAATTTCTGCATGCGCTGTAGGATCACATTGAGAAATTGGCTGATTATAACCCTCCCCTATCACTTGATCATTTAGCACCAATATCGCACCGACCGGTACTTCCTCTTGCATTGCAGCATACTCTGCAAGCTGAATAGCACGCTGCATCCAAATAATATCCTGATCAGAAAACATGAAAATTCATTCCCACTCTATCGTCGCCGGTGGTTTGCTAGAAATATCATACGTCACCCGAGATATCCCCGGCACTTCATTAATAATTCGATTAGATACTTTTTCTAAAAATTCATACGGCACTTTCGCCCAATGCGCGGTCATAAAATCAACTGTCTCAACGATACGCAACGCAATCACATGATCATATTGCCGCGCATCACCAATTACTCCCACGGACTTAATTGGCAAAAACACCGCAAACGCTTGGCTGACCTTATCATAAAGACCTGTTTTGCGTAACTCCTCGATTAAAATCGCATCTGCAAGTCGCAATTTCTGAACGTATTCCGGCCTCACTTCTCCTAACACTCGTACACCCAAGCCAGGCCCAGGAAAAGGATGGCGATAAATCAGCTCAGAAGGCAATCCTAATTCCATACCAACTTTACGCACTTCATCTTTAAATAATTCACGCAGCGGCTCCAGCAGCTTCAGTTGCATATTCTCCGGCAAACCACCGACATTATGATGGGATTTAATCAAATGTGCCTTACCTGTCTTAGTCGCTGCTGATTCAATAACATCAGAATAAATCGTACCTTGTGCCAGCCATTTAATGTTGGGAATTTTTTTTGCTTCTTCCTCAAAGACTTCAATAAATTTCTTACCGATGACTTTCCGCTTCATTTCGGGATCTTCTACCCCTACCAAGGCTTGAAAGAAAGTAACTCGTGCATCGACAGAAATTAACTTAATCCCAAAATGTTTTGCAAACAGCGATTGGATTTCTTCTGCTTCATTTAAACGTAACAAGCCCGTATTAACAAACACACATGTTAATTGATCACCTAATGCTTGATGCAATAAAAGAGCGGCGACAGAGGAATCGACGCCACCTGATAAACCTAATAAAACATTATCTTTACCAACTCGTCGGCGGATTGCTTGAATTTGTTCTTCAATGATATTTTTTGATGTCCAACTTGGCTTACAGCCACAAATATCTAATACAAAACGCTCTAACATCCGCTGACCTTGTCGCGTATGGGACACTTCTGGATGAAATTGTAAACCGTAAAAATGGCGCTCTTCATCGGCCATCCCAGCAATAGGACAACTCGTGGTGCTGGCAATCGTTTTAAATAACCTCGGTAAAGCATTAACTTGATCACCGTGGCTCATCCATACATCTAACAATGAAATGTTATCAATAATATGATCTTCAATTCCTGCCAATAGCCGCGATGGTTCACGCACCGCTACTTGCGCATAGCCAAATTCACGATGATGGCCGGGTTCTACTTTGCCACCTAATTGCTGCGCCATCGTCTGCATGCCATAGCAAATTCCCAGTACAGGGCATCCCAGTAAAAATACAATTTCGGGTGCGCGTGGTGTGGAAATATGTGTCACTGTTTCAGGACCTCCTGAGAGGATAATGCCAGAAGGGTTGAAGGCTTGAATCTCTTCAGGAGACATTATCGCCGAATGAATTTCACAATAAACACCAATATCGCGAACACGGCGTCCAATTAATTGGGTATATTGTGAACCAAAATCTAAAATTAAAATGCGATGGGTATGAATGTTCATTGTTATGAATACTTCTCGTCTTGATGGTAATTCGGTGCTTCTTTTGTAATATGGACATCATGGACGTGACTTTCACGTACACCAGAGGGTGTAACTCGCACAAAATGCGGTTTGCTATGTAGCGATTTAATATCGGGACAGCCCGTGTATCCCATCCCAGAACGCAGCCCACCCATTAATTGATTAACAATATTCACCATACTGCCTTTGTACGGAACACGCCCTTCGATTCCTTCTGGGACTAATTTTTCGGTATCAATCGTCCCGTCTTGAAAATAACGATCGCTAGAGCCATGACGTTGTGCCATTGCGCCTAAGGACCCCATGCCGCGATAAGATTTATAAGAACGGCCATGGTATAACTCTACTTCACCCGGTGCTTCATCAGTTCCTGCAAATAAACTACCTATCATCACTGCAGACGCCCCTGCTGCGAGTGCTTTACACACGTCACCTGAGTACCGAATCCCACCATCTGCAATCACCCCAATTCCACTACCAGCGAGCTCAGCACTCACATTGGCAATCGCTGTAATTTGCGGCACCCCTACTCCTGTCACTATACGTGTCGTGCAGATAGACCCAGGACCGATTCCTACTTTCACAGCATCCGCCCCCGCTTCCGCTAAGGCTTTTGCTGCTTCTCTCGTCGCAATATTGCCACCGATAATCGCCACATGCGGATAATGCTTCTTCGCCCAACGGACACGCTCGATGACATTTTGTGAATGTCCATGCGCTGTATCCACCACGATGACATCAACCCCTGCTGCGACTAATGCCTCAATCCGCGCTTCAGTATCACCCCCTGTCCCCACAGCAGCCCCAACACGTAATTGACCGTGAGCATCTTTGCAAGCTAACGGTTTTGCTTGCTGCTTCAAGATATCTTTTACAGTAACCATCCCCTGCAATTCAAACTGGTCATTGACTACCAAGACTTTTTCAATTCGATGCTTATGCAAAAGTTTTTTCACCAACTCATGATCAGCAGCTTCTTTAACGGTGACTAAACGTTCTTTTGGTGTCATAAGGTTAGCAACGGGTTGATCTAAGTTCGTTTCAAACCGCAAATCACGACTCGTCACAATTCCCACCACTTGCTGATTTTTTTCTACAACGGGGAACGCCCGAAAATTAAATTTTTTCCCCAATTCAATTACTTCGCGCACGGTCGTCTGTGGTGATACGGTAATAGGATCTTTTACTACACCACTTTCAAATTTCTTCACATCCCGCACTTGCGCTACTTGAGCTTCAATCGGCATATTTTTATGAATAATTCCCAATCCCCCCTCCTGCGCCAATGCAATAGCCAACCTTGCTTCCGTAACGGTATCCATTGCAGCTGAAAGGCAGGGAATATTGAGGACAATATTACGAGTCAAGTGGGTTTTAAGATCAACTTCTTTAGGCAGGACAGAGGATTCACCCGGCAAAAGCAGAACATCGTCAAAAGTTAAAGCTAATTCGTTTTGTGCTAGGCGTATCATGTTAATTCCCCTACTATATATATAAGTGAATTTTGCAGGTTAAAATTAACGACCCATTATACACAAACTTTGGCTGACGGATAGAGATTTTTTATGAAAAAGAATTATTTTCTTGGCCTTTCAAAAGAGGGCTTTCATCGAGTGAGTTACCTAGAATGGGGCATAGCTGATGCCAGGTCGCTTCCTATCATCTGCGTCCATGGAATGTCACGCAATGCGCGGGATTTCGATGAATTGGCGACTTATTTAAGCAATGCCAAACGCCATGTATTCTGCCCTGATGTCATTGGTCGAGGAGATAGTGATTGGCTCAAAGATCCCCGGCATTATACAACTGAACAATATCTTGCCGACCTCACGACCCTCATCGCCCGTACCCAAGCCCCACAAGTTGATTGGATAGGAACCTCGATGGGAGGGCTACTAGGGATGGTACTCGCCTCTTTCCCCCATTCGCCAATTCGCTGCTTAGTACTAAACGACATTGGACCACACGTTCCTGCCAAAGGGCTTTCTCGCTTAGCCACTTACATTAATAGAAAATCTACTTTCGACACACTAGAAGAAGCGAAAGCTTATTTTAAAACTATCTTAAACAGCTTTGGCCCATTGAGCGAAGAGCAATGGCAACACCTCACAGAAAACAGTGTCTCTACCACCAGCTCAGGGCAACTTGCCCTTAAAATGGATCCTCATCTGACGCTTAGCCCTTCCCTTCGCGCCCTTCTCTCCCGATTTGCTATGCACCCGATAAAAAGCATACGAGGGGGATTATTCGATATGGATTTATGGGACATCTGGCGTAAAATCACGTGCCCCGTCTTAGTCATACATGGTAGCCAATCTGACATATTACTTCCTGAGACAGTTAAAAAGATGCAGCAACTTCACCCCCAAACAGACGTCATTGAAATTGCCGATGCAGGCCATGCTCCTGCACTCCTGGAAAAAGCGCAACATGAGATGATTTATCAGTGGTTGCTTAAGCATTCATAGCACATTATGATTGCCTTCTATGCTGACTGCCGATACTGAACAAAATGAAATTTATACTGTAAGCCGCCTGAATAATGAGGTGCGTTTTTTATTGGAAGATACTTTTCCCTACGTTTGGGTGGAAGGTGAAATTTCAAACTTCGCTGCGCCTAATTCAGGGCATTGGTATTTTTCACTAAAAGATGCAAGTGCCCAAGTACGTTGTGCGATGTTTCGTGGCAACCAACGTAAGTTAGGAGTTTTGCCTAAGGATGGCATGCACGTGCTCATCAAAGCGCGGGTAAGTTTGTATGAAAATCGCGGGGAATTCCAACTTATTGCGGAATTCATGGAAGAGCGCGGTGAAGGCAAATTGCGCCGAGCTTTTGAAGCATTAAAGAAAAAATTAGAAGCAGCAGGCTGGTTTGACCCCGCACATAAAAAAACATTACCGCTTTTCCCAAAACAAATTGGCGTGATTACTTCTCCTACGGGAGCTGCTATTCGAGATATTTTAAATGTCTTGCGTCGCCGTTATGCTTGCGTTCCTGTCATCATCTATCCGACTTTAGTACAAGGAGAGACAGCTGCACCTGCTATTGTGAAAGCTATTCAAATAGCTAATCTACGTAATGAATGTGATGTATTAATTCTGGCACGCGGTGGCGGTTCGCTTGAAGATTTATGGCCGTTTAATGAAGAAATCGTCGCGCAAGCAATTTATCAGAGTCAATTACCGATTATTAGTGGGGTTGGTCATGAAATCGATTTTACAATTGCTGATTTTGTTGCTGATAAACGCGCTCCCACACCTTCTGCAGCAGCCGAAATATTGACGCCAGATAGTAGCGAATTATTGCAAGTCTTGGTACAACGGCAACAGCATATTATGCGACAAGCGCAAAATAAGCTAAAAACACTGACTCAGCAGCTTGCTTGGATGGAAAAACATCTCTCTCAACAACATCCTAAGCGCCGCTTAACAGAGAAAATGCAGCGTTTAGATTATTGCGAATTAACACTGGTCCAATTGCAACACCGGTTACTCAATCAATTGCAAACTAAAGTCAGAGATCTTCATCTTAAATTGCATCGTTATACGCCTCTCCACTCACTACAAGCCTTACAAAATCAGATGCATTTGCACCAACAACAATTGAATAATTTAATGACATTGCAGCTTAAGAAATATCAAACTACCCTCGCCAATGCCGCTGCCACATTGGATGCGATTAGCCCACTTGCGACGCTAAAACGGGGTTACGCCATTGTTGAGGATCACCATCATCAAGTGGTGCGAGAAGCAAGTGCAGTAAAAACAGGTGATACCATACAGGTAAAATTAGCAAAAGGGCTATTAGATTGTAGAGTGGAAAAAGTCGAGAATGGAAAATAAATCCCATTCTCGGCTAATCAACTATTTCTCACCGTCTGAGCGAACGCTGTACAATAGGCGGTAAAGTGACGCAAGCAATAACTTCTGGATGATCTTTGCGAAATCTCTCAAGTTCTGCTGTTTTTTCTAAAATAGCGTTTTCACATAACTTGAGCGCTTCTGATAATTCTACGAATTGCTTTTGTAAAATTCTTCTTTTTTCCTGCAACCAGGGACCTTCGTTATCATTTAGTTTATTTTGCAATTCCCATAGCTTATTGACAGCGTGTGAATAAGTTTTACAAGCCCCCTCAAGTGAGCAAATAGATTCTTCCATCTTCTTAACCACATCAATTGCATTCACTTCTTTGATATTGTTCTTTCGTATATTTGATCCCATTTCCATAAAAAAATTAGCTGGATTAGTCATGATAAACTCCTGTTAAAAATTAAGAGAAATTAATTGCAATGAAATAACCTCAAAGCAATGCTGGTCCTTTCAGCAGCGTTATTTTTCCTCAACTTCTACCACTCGACCCGTTCCTCACTGGTGTTCTTCTCTCGGGACTCTCTATCTCTTCCTCTCTTTCATCCACGGCATGCTGTTCTAAACCGAATAGATGTTCAGCTTGAGATTCGATCCGACTTTCTTGTATTTCCTCGGAAGTAGGCAGAGGGTGATCAGCCATATCGTGCGTAGCTTTACCTAATTGCTTAGCGAGTTTTACTTCTTCCGACGAGCGTAAAGTTTCCAGGGAAGCGGGAAGAAACGTAAAAGTTTCTGTTGGTTGATAACCCGTAACACATTGCCCTATTTTTTTCGCGCCTTTAGCAACCCCTATTCCTACTATACCTCCCACAGCAGGAACGAGAGCATCAGCTGCCAACAAACTCGTTCCCGTTAAGGACAATTTAATTCCCGTCCAGCTTAAAGCCGTCAACAAAATACCTGCTGGTGAAAAAATACCCGACAAACTTAACCCTATACCAATTATCCCTAATGCAGCCGCCCCCACTAACGCTGCCGTTTTCCAGGGATTGTTCCATATATATTTTAAAAACCGATTAGCAGGTTGGAAGGGTCGGACAATATTGCACTTTTTTAACTCCTCACAGCGATCTATTTGTTTTAATAACGTTACACTGTTCTCTTCTAACCGCCGATTATCTCTGAACGTAAGTTTTAAATCTGAAAGTTCAATTTCGCCATCTGGATTAATCTTAACATCTATTTTACCTTCACCAATTTTCTGAGCAGGATTCCTTCCTTCCCGGATCGGTACCGTAATATGAATCATAATACTATTTTTTTTGAATTTGACAGTCGGTGCTGGATCTTCTTCTCCCAGACTCGCCGTTGCAAAAGGCTCTGGAGGAACACCTTTCCTAGAGGGCGGTGACATCAAATCCATGAAAAAAGAGGTTAAAAATTTACCAAAAGCAACAGGCAATCCCACTCTATTTTGCAATAAGAGACACAATATTAAATTTTGGAGTCGGGTATTTTGTATCCCATGAGAAGCTAAAAAATGTTTAAATTTATCTATTGTGATTGGCATAGATAAGTCGGGACTGACTTTATAACTTTCTCCGCGACCGATTTCCCTCTCGTCTCTATCGGTAAAAGGTTCGTCAAAATTTTTTAAATCAGCAATAACTTCGGAGATTTCACCTCCTACTTGAGTAAAAAGGTCAATTGAGTTGATATCATATCTACCTGAATTGATTTTATTAGAATATTCTCGCGATTGATTACTGAAAAAATTCCTGGAAAATGTAACTTGTATCCTAGCCATAAAGTTACCTCTGGGTTAATTGAAAACCAATGATGAGTGTTTTGTATTCAATGAGAAATTTGACTGGTATAGATCTTTTATTGGTAGGCTAACTCGCATTGAATTAACGATGCCAATTTACCTTTTAATACTATAAAACAAACTATTTAAATAAAACAATGGTCAGGATTAATTAGATGGCCTAGCAGAAACCCACGCCAGCTTAGACTGCCTTTCACAGTCTAAGCTACGTGCACTTGATTATTTACGCGAATGTTTACGACTTTTCTTCATCGACTTAGCTGGGGCTACTTTTCTCTTTCCCCCCACCTTTTTACCTTTCATTGCAATGCTCTTTCTTAATTTAGCAATATGTTTCTTTTCTGCTTTACTAATAGCTGACTTTAATACCTTTGCCTTGGCCTCAATGCCTTTCAACATCTGACGCTCAACATCCGTTGCAACTTTTGCATAACCGGCCGCTTGCGCTTCCGCAAGCTTACCCTTCATCATTCGCATCTTGCGGGCAAGTTTGCTCTTATAGGTTTTTCCTACTTTCTTTGCTTTTTTCAGCGCAGCGCGAAGCTTATTACGACTTTGCTCCTCTTTGCGTTTTAAAATTCGAACTTGTTTTTTGAGCTTCTTAATCAATGCCTTTTGATTTTTCACTGCCATGTGATTACATCTCCTTGGTTAAAGGGTTAAAGAATTTTGTCCTTAGCTTAATTCTTATCCTTGAATTAATACCGGTTTCACCGCTGCTAGATTCACATTGGCAACCGGTGCTTCATCAACCTCGGTATTCGTCACCGCTTCTACCAAATGTAGCAATCCTTTAAGTTTAGCTGTGCGCTCTTCATCTTGGCGTTTTTGATTTTGTTGCTCGATTTCTAACGCAGCTTTTTCAGCTTTTAAGGTAGCAATTTCATTCGTTAAACGTCGATTGTCATTGCGTACATTTTCTAACTCTGAAAGCATGACTAACATTTTTTCTTCTAGTTCTTGTAATAACTCTAATTGCTGTAAAGAATTGTCTGACATATTTCCTATCCTTCTTAACGATAAATTTTTCCAACCTAATAAAAACCCGGACTCATATCATAGTATGGCGGCTGGAACAAACGCAATCGGTGCATTCATATCATGATTCTGGACGAATGGCAGATGGGTACTCGCCGGTGGCAGTTCGACCAGATGATAACCAACAAAATAGGGCTGCAGCAAAGAAGCATAGCGCTTACGGCTAATGAAAATAGTATTATCCGGTTTCTGGTTTAAGATAGGTAAGGTTTGCAACAAGCTAGCCGTTATCTGTTTATTAGGGTTCATCTTGCCGGATAAATAATCCTTAACATTCGGCGGGAGTTGTAAATAGAAATTTACTTTACTCTCTGCATCTAACAATACAATATTCCATTGATCCCAAGGTCTAATTTGATTCGCTTCGTCTTTTAATAAGACAGCAAAGCGGTTAACGCCATAGTGGGAGTAATACCATGCTGGCAGCATATCAATAGCAATAAACAGAAAAACGAATGAAACAACCGTGGCGATGGCTGCATTGATTTGCTTCTTCGTTAGAATGGCAGCAGATAAGATCCATTCAGCTGTTAATAAAATAGCGTACGGAACAACGGGGAGGATGTAATAACTACGTCGTGAGCCACTGAGGGTAAAAAAGATAAATAAACATAATAAGGTCCAAGCCACCCACTTTGCTTCAGTGGACAACGAATGCCAACGGGATTTTAGGGCGATTAAGGCTGGAATAAAAAAGAATGCCCAAGGCAGTAAATAAATCGGCAAGTAAGCCACGTAAAGATAAATGGGACCTTGATGGTCAAACGGATGAACATAGCGGAGAACGTTTTCACGATAAACTAAATATAAACCGCTTTGACCATAAGCTTCCCCGCCAAAATAAGTAGAAGCAAGAAAGGGGGAAAGATAAACGATAATAGCTGGAATGGTGGTTAGCAACACGGAGGCGCGCAGGTGCTTTTTCCACGATTTTTGCAACCAGACATCCACCAGAACAGCAATTATCGGTATGACTGCACCACCTAAACCTTTACATAAAGAAGTCACCGCAAGAATCAGAAAGAATACGGTATAGTCAAGGAAGGTGGCCCGATCTCGTTTATCAAAATACCAAGCGACCGCGAATAAGGAGCCAGCAAGATTAAGCATGTCGGCACTACTAGTGCGCGCCCAGAAAAGAAAATAATAAGTCGTCAGTAACAACCAACCTGCTAGTAAACCTAAATTTTTATTTTTAATGCTGATACCTAAACGGTAGATAGACCATATTGCTAACAGCCCAGCGAGCGCTGAAGGTAAACGCAAGGTCCAGGTTGTTAAACTGCCGCTTACCTGGGTAAGAAAGGCAATCGCCCAATAAGAAAGTAATGGCTTATCATAATATTGGTTTTGGCCGAGATAAGGATGTAAAAAGTCATGACGGTAAAACATCCCGGAAACAATATCGGCCCACCGATGTTCTTGCGTCCAGATTTCACGGGCGCCTAAGCAGGTAAATAGTAGAATTAAAGCAGCGATGAATAAGTAGCCGAATTTGGCTCTATTGCCCCAGAGGTAGTCCGTCAGTATGCCGAAGTTCATTGTTTACCCTCTCATCCTCGAAAAAAGGCTAGATTATACGCAACTAGGACAAAAAATTATAGACAAATCCGATCGAGTCCTCATAATACTGTTACCGCAAAAACGGAGATAAGTGATATGTTTAAAGGCAGCATGGTTGCCCTCGTGACCCCTATGCAAGAAGATGGATCAATTGACAAAAAGGCATTACAAGCGTTGGTTGAATGGCATATTCAATCGAAAACCAGCGCTATTGTCGCCGTGGGCAGCACAGGTGAATCGGCTACTTTAGATCCGGATGAGCAACTGGAAGTTATTTCCTTGGTGATAAAACAAGCAGCAGGCCGCGTGCCGGTCATTGCAGGCACGGGGAGTAATTCAACTCGCAGCACGCTAAAATTGACTGAAAATGCGAAACGGGCGGGAGCAGATGCTTGTCTTATTGTCACCCCTTACTATAATAAGCCAACGCAAAACGGGCTTTATCACCATTATAAGGTCATTGCAGAAACTGTCGACTTGCCCATCATTCTTTATAATGTTCCCGGCCGTACCGGCTGCGACATGCAAGCGGAAACGGTAGAACGACTTGCTAAGATTAAGTCTATTGTTGGCATCAAAGAAGCAACGGGAAAGGTAGACCGCGCTCAAGAAATTCTCGCTCGATGCGGCTCTTCATTTGGTATCTATAGCGGCGATGACGCAACGGGGTTAGATTTACTTTTACACGGTGCCCATGGCGTTATTTCCGTAACAGCTAATGTGGCTCCTTTGAAAATGGCGGAAATGTGTGAGGCTGTTCTTCAAGGCGATAAAATATTAGCTGAAAAAATCAATGCAGAGTTAATGCTTTTACACAAGCGCTTATTTGTGGAATCTAACCCTATCCCCGTCAAATGGGTCTTACATAACATGGGCAAAATTCCCCCCGGTATTCGTTTACCTTTACTGCCTCTAGACAACCGTTATCATCAAGAGGTAAAAGAAGCCATGCAAAATGCAGGAGTCAACTAAAATGACCTTTGTCATACGGTTTTTTTTGTTATCACTGTTAGCACTAAGCCTGATAAGCTGCTCTTACATTTCTACACCGTCTTTTCTTCAATATCAGGATAAACGCTATTTAAGTGCAACGAGTGTACCGCCTGTGAAAATTCCGCCAGGATTATCCTCGGATGATTTTGACAATTACTATCCAGTTTCTAATACCTACTATCCAGGTAGTACTAAACCTATTAGCTTAGTACCGCCCGGATTAAATAGTAATTAGTCCCACATCTCAGTATAATCCTGCCGCAAGGAGAGGTACCGAAGCGGTCATAACGGCGCCGACTCGAAATCGGATGGGGAGTTTAGGCTCCCACGAGGGTTCGAATCCCTCCCTCTCCGTGTTTTTATTTCCTCAGTGAGATCAATATATGGAACAAGTCGACTATCTGATTCATGCCAAATGGATTATTACCTGCGAAGAGCAAAATCGAGTTTTAGAAAATCATACCTTGGCTATTCAAGGTCAAAAAATTGTGGATATTCTCCCTAAAGAAAGTGCTTTACAGCGTTATCAAGCCCTTCAAGAACACCATTATGATACTCATGCTGTATTACCTGGCTTCATTAATAGCCATACGCATATTGGGATGAGTTTTTTCCGCGGTTTAGCGGATGACTTAAAATTAATGGATTGGCTACATAACCATATGTGGCCCGCCGAAAAAAAATGGCTTGGCCAAGAATTTGTTTATGATGCCTCATTGATCGCGATGGCTGAAATGATCCGCTGTGGTACCACCCGCTTTAATGATATGTTTTTCTTTTTCGAAGCAACAGCAGAAGCCGCCCTACAAGCTGGTATTCATGCTCATATCGGCATGCATATCATGAATGTACCTAATGCCTGGGCCACCACATCAGAAGAATATTTTGCCAAAGCACTCGCGTTTTACGATGCCTATAAAAACACGGAAGGTATTACCATTACCATGGCACCGCATTCCACCTATACACTCGCCATTGACGATTTAATAAAAGCAAAAGAAATAGCCGATCAGCTCCAATTAAAAATCAATATTCATTTGCAAGAATCAGCTGCTGAAGTTCAACAATCTCTCGACACTCATCATAAACGTCCTTTGCAACGTCTCTATGAAATAGATATGATTAGTCCTAATTTAAACGCCGTACACATGACCCAATTAGACGAACGCGATTTTGAAATTGTGCAGCAAACGAGACCTTCCATTATTCATTGTCCAGAATCGAACATGAAGTTAGCGAGCGGTGCTTGCCCCGTAGAAAAATTGATTCGACTTGGCATCAATGTCGCACTGGGTACCGATAGCGTTGCTAGTAATAACGATTTAGATATGATTGGTGAAATGCGTTCGGCCGCTCTCCTCAGTAAAGTAACCACAGGCGATGCCTGCTCTATCTCAGCAGACCAAGCACTTAAAATGGCTACTCTTAATGGTGCCAAAGCATTGGCAATAGATCACTTAGCTGGCTCATTAGTCCCTGGTAAAATAGCGGATTTCATTGCCATTGACTTAGACTGCCTTGAAACCCAACCTCTCTATCATCCCATCTCCCAGATCGTCTATGCCGCTTCTCGGGATCAAGTGACAGATGTCTGGGTAGGGGGTAAGCAATTGTTAAAAAATCGCCAATTACTCACCTTAGACGAGAAAGAACTCCGTGCGAAAGCACAAATTTGGCGCAAAAAGATAAAAAGCTAGGTATAATGCTGGCCTTTTGAAAACTTAGAAAAAATAGGAACATCACTATGCCAATCGAACGTACGTTATCTATTATTAAACCGGATGCGGTTGCTAAAAATCATGTCGGCGAAATTGTAAGTTATTTTGAAAAAAGCGGCTTACGTGTTGCCGCAATGAAAATGATGCGCCTGAGCAAAGCTCAAGCAGAGCAATTTTATGCAGTTCATAAAGAACGCCCTTTCTTCCCTAACCTGGTCAGCTTCATGAGCTCAGGTCCAGTAGTAGTCCAAGTTCTGGAGGGTGAAAATGCCATTGCCCTGAACCGCCAAATCATGGGTGCTACGAATCCAAAAGATGCAGCTGCTGGCACAATCCGGGCTAAATTTGCCGAATCTATAGACCATAACGCAGTCCATGGCTCAGATTCTCCTGAAACAGCCAAGCAAGAAATTGCTTTCTTCTTTAAGCCAGAAGATATCTTGAGTTATGTTCCCGAGAACGAGCTTGCTTAAATGATTAACTTATTGGGCCTCGATAGAACAGCAATGGAAAATTTTTTCGTCAGTCTTGACGAGAAACCCTATCGGGCCCAGCAAGTCTTGCAATGGATTCATACGAATGGGGTACAAAACTTTGCTGCCATGACGAATATCAGCAAAGCATTACGTCAAAAGCTCTCGGAAACAGCAGAAATCACTCTCCCCCAGGTGATTTATGAAAAAGCTGCTAGCGATGGCACTTATAAATGGCTACTACGATTAAATGACGGTAATTGTATTGAAACGGTTTTTATCCCGGAAAAAACTCGGGGGACGTTATGTATTTCTTCTCAAGTAGGATGTATTCTCAATTGTGATTTTTGCTCGACTGGCAAACAAGGATTTAATCGCAATCTCAGTACTGCTGAAATTATTAGTCAATTATGGATAGCCGCACGTAAGCTGTCCAAAACTAACGGCCTACACGATCATCAGATAACAAATGTCGTTATCATGGGAATGGGTGAACCCTTACTGAATTTCGATAATGTGCTGCCCGCTTTAAATTTAATGTTAGATGATTTTGCATACGGTCTTTCCAAACGTCGTGTTACTGTCAGTACGGCAGGTGTCATTCCTGCCATGCAGCAATTGCGCGAGCTAACGGATGTTGCTCTCGCTGTCTCTTTACATGCACCAAACGATGAACTTCGAAATAAAATCGTACCATTAAATAAGAAATACCCCCTCAAAGAATTAATGGCTGTGTGCAGAGATTACTTCAAAGAAGACAGGAGACGCTCTATCACAATGGAATATGTCATGCTTGCGGGTGTCAATGATACGCCACAACACGCCAAGCAGTTAATCTCCCTCCTACAAGGCGTACGGGCCAAAATGAATTTGATTCCCTTCAACCCCTTCCCCCATACTTCTTATCAGCGTTCTGATAGGGATACAATTTTGCGGTTTCGCGATATATTAATGAAAGCGGGCCTCAATACTACTATTCGTCGGACGCGAGGAGATGATATTGATGCTGCCTGTGGTCAGTTAGTCGGTCAGGTAAAAGATCGCACACGGCGCAGCGAACGGTTAAAGAAAGGATTGGCGGGAACGCATGATCATCATACAATTGAGGAATTAAACTAAGGACAGTGATTTTCTATGACAAACGAAATCCAACAAACTGCCATGCCCGAGCATAAACAACCCGCCCTTTTCGGTGCCCGTTTAAAATCAGCTCGGGAAGCGTTAGGCTTAGATCCCAAGGAAGCAGCCGCACAATTACGCTTAAATGAAGATATTATCGTCATGATGGAAAAAGACAAATATCCCTCTGATTTGCCGCCGATTTTCATCACAGGTTACCTTCGGGCATATGGAAAATTATTGCAGATTTCCCCCCAAGAAATCGAAAAAGCCGTCGAACCTTATCGACACTTAGCACCACCCCCTCAGACACCACTCAACAAGCCGACTTTATCTGCACCTGTGACTAGCGGTAATTACTTCATGCAATTTTTTACATATCTTATTGTATTCACCATGCTGGGACTCGTGGGCATGTGGTGGTATACCCACACGAATACTCCCATGGGGGCAACAATAGACAATCAACTTCCTCTCACCCCAGAAAATGCTAATCCTGTTGCTCCCTCAATGGAACATTCACCTGCCACAGTGAATCCTAATACGCCGCAAACAGCACCACCCACTGCAAGGCCTGCACCGACCCCTCCTGCAGCAGCCACCCCTGCACCCCAATCTACTGCAAAATCAGCATCACCTGCTGCTGATCTCACTACTACTGATAACAACCAAGAACCACAAAAAGCTGCGCCATCTAATGATAACCATCACGCAGCAGCATCAAGTGATAACAATGATGATGACCAAAGTGATGAGGTGACGGATAATCCTGATACGGGTGACGACAGCGATAATACTAACTAGATCATACTAAAATAGTAAAGAGGAGCCTCCGTGGCAGAGATAATCCAAGCCGTTCGTGGCATGAATGATATTCTTCCAGAAGAAACCCCTATCTGGCAGCATGCAGAATTTATCATGCGCCGAGTCCTTCAAGGCTACGGCTATCAAGAAATACGCACACCGATTGTCGAAAAAACCGATTTATTCAAACGATCGATTGGTGACGTTACTGATATTGTTGAAAAAGAAATGTATTCTTTTTTAGACCGTAATCAAGAAAATCTCTCGCTGCGCCCCGAAGGTACTGCTTGCTGTGTACGTGCGGGTATTGAGCATGGCTTACTTTATAATCAAATTCAACGCCTATGGTATATTGGACCTTATTTCCGCCATGAACGGCCGCAAAAAGGTCGCTATCGCCAATTCTATCAATGTTCTGCTGAAGTCTTCGGTCTTCCTGGCCCTGACATTGATGCGGAACTTATCATGCTCTCAGCCACTATTCTGGAAAAATTAGGCTTAAAATCGCTTGTGACACTGCAATTAAATTCGCTCGGTACAGCCGAATCGCGTAGTGAATACCGCAAACGATTAGTCCACTATCTCAACGAAAATAAAGATCAGCTCGATGAAGATAGTCTTCGCCGTCTACACAAAAATCCCTTACGCGTGCTGGATAGTAAAAATCCTGACTTAAAAGAATTGATTGCACATGCTCCTAAGTTAATAGAGCATTTAGATGCAGAATCGTTGATGCATTTTGAAACCTTGCAGCAATATTTAACTCATGCGGGGATTGCTTTTGAGCTGAACCCCTGCTTAGTACGTGGTTTAGATTATTACACAAAGACAGTGTTTGAATGGGTGACTGATAAATTAGGTGCCCAAGGTACCCTTTGTGCGGGCGGACGATATGACTCCTTAGTGGAACAGTTAGGGGGTAAACCCACTCCCGCCATTGGTTTTTCAGTGGGGATGGAACGCACTATCCTCCTCATGCAACAAAGTCCACGAAATCCGAAAGTCGAGAGTGGTGTTCATGCTTATTTCATCATGGACGACCCTTCAGCCTTTCCGGCTGCCATGAAAATAGCTAATTATTTACGCAGTAAAGTCCCAGGCTTGCGACTCATGCTTCATTGCGGCGGAGGAAATTTGAAGAGCCAGTTTAAAAAAGCAGACAAGAGCGGTGCCCAATACGCTATTATCATTGGCGAACACGAACTCAAAACTCGTTCCATCTCGCTTAAAAATTTGCGTGAAAATCTTCCTCAGCAAAATTTATATCAAGACGAGCTGGCAGAATATTTAAAGTTGAAAATTACGAAGAAAATTTGATTTAATACATAGCCTGACGACTCTTTGATTGGTTTGCCGTCAGAAGTATCTCCTAACATTCTGAGGATGACCCCTTTGACTGAGTATTTAACTGAGCAAGAACAGATCGAAATCCTAAAAAGCTGGATCAAGCAGTATACTCCTGTTATTTTAACAGGGGTTATTATCGCTGCGATCGGTATCTTCGGTTGGCGCTATTGGCAGGAGCGCGAAGCGAAAATCCTTAATCATGCCTCCTCTGTTTATGAAGAAATGCTCATGGTTCGATCTCAAAACAATACTCAAGCGACCCTGGTTCAAGCGGAAAAATTGTTTAAACACTATCCTAAAACAGTTTATGGTCAATTTGCTGCCTTTATGCTGGCAAGAGATGCTGTCCTACAACATCACTATCCGGAAGCTGAAAAACAGCTGCAATGGGTACTAGATCACAGCAATATCGCCTCCTTCCGCCAAATTGCCCGCTTACGTCTTGCCCGCGTCCAAATCGCCGAGCAAAAGCCGGACGTAGCATTGAAAACCTTGGAAACGATTGAAGATAAAAACTTTAATGGTTTAACAGAAGAAATCCGTGGCGATGCTTACTATGCTATGAAGAATATGACACTGGCGCGTCAATCCTATCAGCAAGCTTTAACGGATTTACCGAACGCCGAAGTGACGCGGCCATTGCTACAAATGAAGTACGATAACATTACCACGCAATCCTAACATGAGTGCTCATCTATGCGTAAAACAATGAAAAATCTCAGGGCTGGCCTACTCTTTGTGGTGTGTGCCTTATCACTCACCGCTTGTGGTTTTTTTGATAAAGATAATACACCGGAGCCGAAACCCTTAGTTACCTTTAAACCCGAAATTAAGCCTCACCGCCTCTGGTCAACGCGTGCCGGTGCGGGTATTGATGATGATTATCTCAAGCTCAGCCCTACCGTCAGTGATACGGCTGTTTTTACCACGAGTGCCAATGGCATCGTGACCTCTGTGAATAAAATCACCGGCCATAAAAACTGGCAGGTGGATACCCGGCTTCCGCTAAGTGCAGGACCCGGTGCCGGGAATGGGCTGGTGATTGTGGCGAGCCGCCGAGGCGATATCTTGGCTTTACAAGAAACCGATGGTGCGATGCGCTGGAAAACAACCGTTCGGGGTGAAGTCCTAGCTGAACCGGCTGTTAGCCAAAATATGGCCATCATTAAAACCATTGATGGTTATGTTCGAGCATTATCATTGAGCGATGGGCATGAGCAATGGTCCTTCCAAGAAGCAGAACCCAGCTTAATTTTACGCGGCTCTAGCACGCCGGTGATGCATGATCGTAATGTGATCGTGGGGTTTGCTAGCGGTAATCTTGCCAAGTTATCTCTCACTGATGGCGATATGCAATGGACGCAAGCAATCGCAGTAGCTGAAGGGGCTTTTGCCATTCAGCGTATGATTGATGTGGATGCAGATCCTATCGTTTTCCAACATCATATTTATGCTGCGACTTATCAGGGTAAAATTGCCTCATTGGAATGGAACTCAGGCCAAGTACTCTGGTCTCATGATATTTCTTCTTACACCGGCATGACAGCAGATGAGGACACCGTGTATATCACGGATGCGAAAAGTTATGTTTGGGCCTTCAATGCAAGCAGTGGCTCTGTGAATTGGCGCCAAGAGCAATTAGAAGCGCGCGTTATCACCGGACCTGCACTCATGGGGAACCACCTTGTTGTCGGTGATGCACAAGGTTATTTACATTGGATGGATAAACAGGATGGGCATTTTGCTGCACGCGAATATGTGGGTGCTATGTATGCAGCCCCTGTCGTCGATAACAATATACTTTACGTATTGACTAATAAAGGCGATTTAATTGCCTACACCTTAAGTTAATCATGAACATGCTACCTGTTGTTGCAATTGTGGGCCGCCCCAATGTGGGCAAGTCCACTTTATTTAATCGGCTGACGCGTACGCGTGACGCCTTAATTTCTGCTTATCCTGGCACGACGCGCGATAGACAATATGGTGATGTTGATCTGCATCATCGACGTTTTATTATCATTGACACAGGCGGTATTACAGAAGAAATGGATGAGATCGGTCAGCTCATCACCAAACAAGCGCTGCAAGCGATTGAGGAAGCCGATAAAGTTATATTTCTCATTGATGGGCGTGCGGGCGTCACGCCGGAAGATAATCTGATTGCGGATACGCTGCGCCGTTCGGGTAAGACTGTTTTTCTAGTTGTTAATAAAATGGAAAGCTTAGATCCTCATGTAAATATGGCTGATGCGTATGAACTAGGCATGGCTCAGCCGATTCCTATCTCAGCTGTGCATGGATCGGGGATTGACCGTTTAGTTGAAACGTTGTTTCCAGAAGCAATGGAAGTGAAAACTGAAGAGGAAACAACTGCTGGTATTAAGCTTGCCATTGTTGGCCGGCCTAATGTTGGAAAATCCACATTAACGAATCGTATGCTAGGTGAAGAGCGGGTTATTGTGCATGATTCGCCAGGCACGACACGCGATAGTATTTTCATCCCTCTTGAACGGTTTGAACGGCATTACACGTTAATTGATACGGCAGGTGTTCGTAAGCGTAAAAAAGTCTCAGACATCCCGGAAAAATTTTCTATTGTTAAAACCTTGCAAGCGATTGAAAACACCAATGTTGTGCTGTATGTCATTGATGCCCGCGTTGGGGTATCAGAGCAAGATTTGAAGCTGCTGGGTTTTGTGGTGGAGTGCGGTAAGGGTTTAGTGATTGCAATCAATAAATGGGATGGTATGACAGCAGAAGCGCGTGAACATGCGAAAGCGACATTGGATAGACAGCTGGATTGGATACGGTTTGCACGCGTGCATTATATTTCAGCTTTGCATGGTTCGGGGGTGGGAAATTTATTTGCTTCGGTTGATGAAGCTTATGATTGTGCGGTCAAGAAACTTTCTACTTCACATCTTACTCAATTGCTAGAACAAGCTCAGACGACTCATTCTCCTCCGTTAGTGCATGGGCGACGGGTAAAGCTGCGTTATGCGCATCCGGGTGGTCATAATCCGCCGCTAATTATTATTCATGGTAATCAAGTGGAAGCATTGCCGGAGAGTTATAAGCGGTATTTGGCGACATTTTTTCAGACTAAACTTAAACTTTATGGCACACCGGTGCAGGTGGAGTTTCGCTCGAGCGAGAATCCATTTGCAAAGAAATAAGGCAGCTATATTGCTTTTAGCGGCGCAGCATCACTTTTTCATTCTTTTCCACTCTTGGTTAGAATCTGATGAGGGAAATTTTGACGAACTATTTGGTAATGATAGCGTTGCTGGTGATCCATATATCGAACTCACAGTAATATTCGTTATAGAATCATCCGGAGATTTTCTTTTCGATTGAACCAAAATGGGAGAATTTTCTAGTGTTTCAGGCTCAGGCAAGGGATCAAGTGAACCTGCGATAATGCTTAGGTTAAATAATGCTTCGAACGATCGCCCACTATTTTCATTCACTGCACTTTGATAATCCTCATTGGTAAGTAAAGTTTTTTCCTTCGAGGGATTAAGGGATGCTGCAATAACACTTGTGGTAAATAATCCACGGTTTGTTGTTATCCCATTTTCTGCCGAATTGAGAATAGTGGGTGCTGTAGCCAAGGATACATTATTTGTTCGACGAGCTAAATCAATCTCCCTTGGTTGGGGAGATCCTGGCATCAATTGATTGATGATAGTTTCATCCGTAACGAGTTCTGCGCCAAGAAGCACGTTATTTTTTTCAGTCAAGGAATAGATAGTAAACTCTCTTGCTCCCCTTTTACTTTTAAAAGCATCCTCATCTGAAAGATTTTTCTCTTCATTAATTTTCTTTAATTTCTTATCTATTCTTTTATACTTTATATTTCTATCCTGAAAAAGAAGTTTACCGTCAGTGGTTTTTATATATTTATTTTTACTATCAGGTACACTATAGCCAACTAGCCTCAAATGCACATCTGCTGGACATTCTATTACTTCCCAATAGAACTTATCCACCTTACTGCCTTTCTTACACCAATTAAATACTGGTATGGTATAAATTGTATTTGTTTTCCACACCCTTTCTATCTCATTTTGATAAATTTTATTTTCTTTAGTATGTTGTTGATTATTACTTATATTAAATTTGTTTTGCGCAAACCCGCTTATGGTTATGTCCTTATTTAAATCCACTTCCTCTATTTTAAGAAAAGCTCTATTTATATCAGTTAATGGATAAATAATCATTTCTAATTTTGTTACTTTAAGCTCGTTTATACCGGAGAGATGATTGAATTGATTAATATCCTTTATACGCTGGATTATTCTATTGTATTTTAAACTCCCGCGATCACCTGAAAAAGCAGAAAGAGGGTTCCGATCATCTTCAACTGCTATATATTGATATTGTTTATCAGAGTGAAATATGGGAATGGTATAACCAACTAACTTCAAACGAGGACCATATACCGGGTGCTTTATTTCTTCCCAATAAAAATTTTGTACGCTAGGCTTTCCTGATCGCCCCTTAACAGATGTATTAAAAACTGGTATTGTAAGAACCATACTAATGATGCTCATTAATAAGTAAATATAATTTTAAGCTATACCTTAAGATTTCAAGAGTAGATTTCATTTTTATTTAAATTTTTTTATTTAATAATTAGAACCTGGTTGCAGCTTTGCTGATACTAAACTTCCCTTGAAGTAAATGGAAATATTAGATTATTTTTTTCAGATTGTCAATTTAAGATAAAAAGGGCATATAGGAAGCATGAGATAGTTTTATCTAGGTTTGCATGCCACAAAAATACCATATTTAACTCTATTTTGATGAAAAGCCATCTGCATTAATTTGACCTGTTTTGCAAATCTAAACCCACGCCAACCACCCATTTTAATCAATTGCAGAAATGAGTAAGCATTAAGAAGAGAAACACCAATGTCCCAACTTTTTTTAACAAACTTAGACCAATCTTCTGAAAAGTCCAGTAAAAAATTTTGTGTTGTGAAGAGTTTTCGATAATACTCTATAGTTGGCATATAAGGGAGATCGAATGCAAGGCATAATTTTTGATATTCCTGTGCAAACTTTCCTTCGTATTCATCACAACTAGAACACCATGTCGCCAACATCAATTTACCACCCGGTTTAAGTACCCGATAAGCTTGATTAAAAAATAAACCCTTGTCAAAAAATTGTTCGCAGCTTTCTAAAGACCAAACAATATCAAACGAATTATCTTCTAAACTTTTCAAAGAAAGCGCATCTTCAATTTTAAAAGTGATGTTATGGAGACCTTCAGCTTGGGCTTGTTGAGTTGCTAGAGCAACTTGTTTTTGACTTAGCGTGATACCAGTCATAATAGCTTGGTGTTTTTTTGCTAGATAACAACTGCTGCCACCCATGCCGCATCCTACATCTAAGATTTTATCGTGAGATTTTATTGCTACTATATTAGCTAATTTTTCTATTAATTTTTCCTGGGCTTTTATTGGCGTAATGAATTGACTATCGTCATAGTAGCCATGATGAATATGTGGCCCCCATATCATTTGCCACCCTTCAGATATCTGATCCCAAAAGTTAGCAATTTTTTGTGTTATCTTTTTACGATGTAGCATGATTGGCCGATCGGTTTTAATTAGCATATGTTCACCTTTAATTTTAAGAACACCAAATAATGATTTGCCAGCGAAAAGCCCACATCCAACGGATTAAATAATTTTTTATCTCTGCTTGCTTGAGTAATTTAAGCAATTCATTTTTTCGAAATGCGCGTAATACTGAAAGAGGACCATCTATTTTAGCCAAAGTAGAAAAACGAAATAATCTAGATAACAAATATATTGAATAATAACTTAACCAATGTCGATGCAAATCATTAATAATAATTGCTAAGCGAGTTTGTTCTTTCAAATTTTTGAATAAAGTTACTAAGGTCGCATTATCAAAGTGATGGCATACACTATTTATACAAATAATATCGAACTTATGATGCTTGAATTCTGTAGATAGAATATTGTCAATTTTATATTGAATATCCGGATGTGAAAGCGATTTTTCAATCGCATATCGAATAATAAATGGGTTAATATCTATCCCAATTAATTCAACATGCAAGTTTCTGGATTTTGCCCACTCATCGATAGCTCTCAATAAATCACCATTCCCACAGCCTAAATCACCCACCGTAATTGTATTGTTTCTAAAGTAGTTAGGAAACTTATCATGAATTTTATTAAATGCTGTAATAAGCAATTTTTTGCTGCCGAAATAATGATTAATAAGCTCCATTTCATCTAGATTTTTTTTGAGCTCATCATTACTGCATAACGCATTATCCAATAATTCTGTTTTAGCAGATCGTCTTTTAAACATGATGTATTTCCAAAAACATGGATTCAAGCGTTAATCCTGGGCCAAAAGCACAACTAAAGATATTTTTCTGATGATCATTATTATTAATGTCATCCCAAATTGCTTTTAACACAAATAGAATCGTGGCCGATGACATATTTCCATAATTTTTTAACACGTGATAAGAGTATTTATTATGTTCTTTTTGAATACAGAGCGACTCTTCACAAGCCTGAAGAATCTTGACTCCCCCAGGATGTATAGCATAGAAATCAATATTAGATAAGGATAATTTATGCTGATTTAATAAATTATCTGTAAAAGAGGATATTCCTGACTTTATCATTTCGGGAACATAAGTACTTAATCCAATATCAAACCCCTGATCTGCGATGTGCCATGTCATTTCATTGCTGGTTTGTGGCAATAAATCACAATGAAATGCTGATAAACTTAAATATTTACTGACGTTGGGTTTAGCTTGAATGAGTACCGCTGCAGCGCCATCAGCAAAGATAGCATTCGAAATAATATTGTCCATTTTTATATTTTTTTGAAAATGAATTGTGCATAATTCTACACACACAATTAATACTTTTGCAGTTAAGTCTGATTTACAAATAGCATCAGCAACTTTAATTGCATTAAATGCACCATAACAACCCATAAAATTGATAGCGGTACGTTTTATTGACGAGTTAAGGTTTAATTTTTGTGTGATTTCAATATCGATGCCAGGTGCATACATGCCAGTACAACTTACAGTAATAATGTGAGTAATTTCAGATTTATTATAATTCAGATGAGATAGACAATTTTCAATCGCCTTAAGGGCTAATATTAGCGCATTATCTTTATAAATTTTCATTCGATCAGCTGTAGACGGGAAAGGTTCCTTAGGATCATTCGGAAAAAATTCAAATTCCCCTGGTTCTTTAGTGTAATCTTTTAATACGCTATATCTATACTCAATACCTGTAGCTTTATATATCGATTTTAATAATCTTTTTTCAGCATAACTTAAATTTACTGCTGCTGCTATTAATTCAGCAGTCTCTTGTTGAGTGCGTTTATATTCTGGGACTGCTGTGCCGATCGAAGTAATAGCAACTTTCATATTATGATTCCTCCGTATGAGATTTCAAAACATTCCAGCTAAAGTTTGCAGAGATTATCTATCTAAATACTGATCAACGTGGAATAATAAGCAATTAGAAGCTCTATCCATGCCGCTCCTTGAGAGATTTACAATTGTAGTAATAACTTCTTATAATATTATGAGGTTTACACGTGCTAATCAATCTTCTTTACATGTTAGCTATATTAAAAATGGATTGATGAAAATCTATCCACGATATTATTTTATAAAAATTTATATAAGATAAAATTAATCCCTAAAATTCTCAAACTGCAACGGAATCTCTACCTTCGCACTACGCAGCATCGCAATCACCTCTTGCAAATCATCACGCTTTTTCCCCGTCACCCGAATTTGATCCCCTTGAATAGCAGCTTGCACCTTCAATCCCGTATCCTTAATCAATTTCGTAATCTTCTTCGCATTCTCTGCACTAATCCCCTGCTTCACTTCGATTATCTGCTTAGCTTCATGCAAACTAGTCGTAATCGCTTGATAATGCATCACGCGAATATCCACTTGCCTCTTCGCCAATTTATTCCGCAAAATCTCATCCATCTGCTTTAATTGAAATTCTGTCGGTGCAATCAACGTAATCTTGTCCTTATTCAATTCCAATCGAGCATTCGTCCCCTTAAAATCAAACCGGGTGGAAACCTCGCGATTAGCTTGGTCCACTGCATTGGTAACTTCGTGATCATCTATCTGAGAAACAATATCAAATGAAGGCATAGCATTATCCTATCTAACAATAACCTGCCGATAATTTATCATGTTTATACCTTGGACTTATATATTAGAATTAGAATATGAAAATGGTACTTACGATATTGGATATACCAATAATCTGACTGGCTTTGCTTAAGGAATATTTCAGGGGCGACTATGTAATACCTGCGATTTTGATTTACTCCGAGTGGCACTCACCACTCGGAGTAAATTTTTATGCTTTAACTATTTCCGTTTTCTTCTCCCTCATCTCCATTGTCACCGCGATTATTTATCACGCAGTACTTGAGCATATCGCTCTCTGTTTGAGCCACTGCATTTGGATCTTGGTATATCTTTTCATTGGTACATTGCGTAAAACAATTAACAGGTGCTAAACCACCGTTAGTTCCATTGCGAGGCTGAATTTTCTGTGTGAGGAACCAACCCATGGCTAAACTTTGATTGTTGATAGCCGCACCACAGAAATAAAAGCTCACGTTGGTATGTGGATAATTGTAGACAGCTTGATAAGCAAGCGGGCCAGATGAAACATTCCCGTCGCGTGCCCATTTATCAATATCTGCTTGGGGTGGATTAGCTGTTCCACAAGTGGTTGTTCCTTCCCATGCATTAACTGGGTTGCCTCCTGCTGGAAATGAATAGACAGGTGCCGTGGTATTTGGCGGGATTGCACTCTTGCTAGGATAAGAGGTGATACCACAGTTGGTGATAGGAGCATTATTGTAAGCTTGTGCCGGAGCGCAGGCGACATCTAGGCGAGCCGTAGCAGGTCCGTTCGTCAAGTTTACAAAGTTAAATAAAAATGATTGTGTATCATGCTCGTGTCCAGGGACCGTCGTGCCATAATAAGCTAGCGCAAAACCCAGCGCAGCAGAACCACCACTGCTTCCCATACCACAGTAGGCAGTACCTTTTACGTGTGCTTGAGGGTCTTTATAAATTGCATCAAACACGGTAGCGGGTCGACAAGCATTGTGAATAACGCCAGCGGAATCAACGTTCCAGCCTTGTTTAGTGGGCCCCAAATCCCATGCTAAATCAACAGTCGTATAACCTTGGCTTGCAAAATAAGATGCAAAATTGACAATAGATCCACCTGCACCATTATAGAATGAAGATCCGGCACCACCTGAATGCAGAACAATCGTACCTTTAGGTCTTTGATCGGGCCCTAATTGCGGTTGGGTGACAGCAATCGTTACCCCTTCATCAGGCAATGCATTCCCATTTGCATCTTTGCAACCTGTCACAACTGCGTGCGTACAAACTGCTCCAGGGGCAGCGCCACTAGGGCAGGTTACGCTCTGTTGGTTGATGAGTTTGCCAAGCGGGAAGGGAACAGAACGGTGATTATCATCAGCATACACCGATTGACATGCCATGCTACAAACAAACGCTATTGGTAAAATTGAACTAACCAAATATCTACGCTGTTTCATAACTACCTCCTTATTGATCTGTCACAGATAAAGAGTACACTTTCCTTTTGATAGTTTTAAAAGGAAAGTACGGATGCGAGGAGGTTAATATCAGCCGAGTGATGATTGTATGGCATACGCGTTTTAATAACGATATACAATCAAGGCATCATGGATGCTGACATAATCACCCAACAATCCTGCCTCTTAGCAGTATAGCAGATGTTAACTTTTTTTGTGATTTTTATAATCCTGTAAAATTTGTAAATGTTTATTTAACTGATTGATAAGTCAGAAGTTAATGCATCAAACCCCTGATTAAATCGCAGCAAACATCTTTCTTGAGTTCACTCAATAGCTTAAAAAAACGGGACAGATCATGTACTCTCTACATTTATCATGTTTATACCTTGACAGCACTCTTATGGCTAACTACGATTCACCATTGCGATGAAAAAACCGATGAGATTACAGCATGCCGTTAGAGTCTATTCGTTCCCTAGTGACAGAAGATTTGCAGTCAACTGATCAATTTATTATCTCGCAGCTGGACTCCCACATTCCACTGGTCAAACAAATGATTGAATATATTTTGACCTGCGGCGGTAAGCGAATTCGCCCTATGGTTTTACTCTTAAGCGCCCGCGCACTCGCTCATCGCGGCCAAAAACATATCGAGCTCGCGGCAGTGATTGAGCTGATTCATACCGCTACCCTCTTGCATGATGATGTGGTCGATAGTTCTACCCTACGGCGTGGTCACAAAACGGCTCATACGATTTGGGGCAATGAAGCTAGCGTTTTAGTGGGGGATTTTCTCTATTCGCGAGCTTTTCAAGTGGTAGTAGACCATCGCCATCAAGCTATTTTAGATATTTTTGCAAAAGCCACCCATTACATTGCGGAAGGGGAAATTTTGCAATTGGTGAATTGTAATAATCCTGATACCCCCGAAGAATTTTATTTCGAAGTCATCCAGCGCAAGACGGCTAAATTATTTGAGATTGCCGCTCAATTAGGCGCCCTACTCGCTTCGGAAGCTGAAAGAGAGATTACTGCCTTACGCGACTATGGCTTGCACTTGGGACTGGCCTATCAATTAATTGATGATGTACTGGATTATAGTCAATCGGCAGAAGAAACGGGTAAAAACGTCGGCCAAGATATTTCTGAAGGCAAAACCACCCTGCCGCTGATTCATGCCATGCGTAAGAGCAAGGGAGCTGATTTAGAGCTATTACGCAACGCGATTAAAACCGGCAGTAGTCAGCATCTTCAGGATATTCTTGGAATTATTGAATCTACAGACGCAATAAAGTACACTGCCGACGCAGCAAGACACCATGCCCAACAAGCAAAACGAGCGCTCGCTCCTATTGTTGCTTCTCCTTATCGTCAAGCGTTGGAAGCATTGAGTGACTTTGTTGTTGAGCGAACTTACTAACCATTCGGGGTGTGGCTCAGCCTGGTAGAGCGCTGCCTTCGGGAGGCAGATGTCGCAGGTTCAAATCCTGTCACCCCGATTTAGATTATAAACGGAGGCTTCATGAAAGAACTCAGCCCCCTTTCACCGGAATTAGAGGTGCTGATTGCAAAAATGGAACAGCGGCTTGCGATTAAATTAGGTGCCGTCACGATCGTCACTATCTTTGTGGCAGCCTTAATGCTTTCGGTCTTACACCTCCTCTAGTACACTATCCACATGCAGAAACGGAAAGTCTCTCTCCAACAGATTGCCATCGACTTACTGGTACGCGGTAAATATCAACCGCGTCAGCAGTTTGATCCTGAGAAATTGCGGGAGTTAGCCGATTCTATTAAAAGCACCGGCTTGTTACAGCCGATTGTCGTGCGACCAGCAGCGAATGGTCGGTATGAAATCGTTGCCGGTGAAAGACGTTGGCGGGCAGCGCAATTAGCGGGTTTGTCAGAAGTGAATTGCTTGGTATGTGAGTATACCGATGAGCAAGCATTGCAAGCTTCGATTGTAGAGAATATTAGTCGAGCGGACTTAAATCCCATTGAAGAAGCGCAAGCTTATCAACGGCTGATTGATGAATTTGATTATTTACATGAAGAAGTCGCTGCTTCCGTTGGTAAGTCACGGGTCGCTATTACGAATTCGTTACGTCTATTGAAGTTAGATGCCCGCGTGCGATCATTATTAATTTCTGGGCAGCTTTCGGAAGGTCACGGTAAAATTTTAGCGGGGCTTTTACCCCACCAACAGCTGGAACTTGCTGAACGGTGTGTACAAAAAGGATGGAATGTTCGCAAGATGGAAGCGGAAGCAAAGAAAATACAACTCGCCACTTCCGTAAATGAAGGTCATTATTCAGATGCTAATCTTAAGCGGTTAGAAATGATGCTATCAGAACATATTGGCAATCGTGTGCAACTAGAATATGAAGAGCGGGGGGGTGGATATATTCGGATTCGATTTAATAATATTGATGAATTGGAAGGGCATTTTGATAGAATTGGATTTAAGCCTGAAGAAGAATAAAAAATAATACAAAAAGGGGTCTGCTATGGAATCAAAAGATTTATTATCTTCTCTCCCAAAGGATTTAAAACAATTGTTAGGTCGTCAGTATCTCACCGCAGGTAGCCTGTTTCATCTAGCGAGAACATCAAAATTTTTCCGGCAATCATTGGTAGAAGCCGATAACTCCTCCAAGCAGGCCTATGCCAATCTACTTGACTCTCTTCGAAGGCTATTGAGTCATGCTGCACTCGGTGAGTGGGATGAGGCACGAGCAATTTGGTCACAAACTCCTTCCCTTTTAACCTGTCGAGGGACGGTTTATCACCCCAATCCTCAAGAAATTAAGCCTTATATGAATCCGGGCCGTTATAAATACAACAACCTCACCCCTTGGCAAATTGCTTGGGTAAATGAGGAATATGAATTTGTTGAAGAAATGGCGGAATACATGGATGATGAGCAAAAACTAAAACAATTCCTTGAAATTTTTCCGAACGGGGAACTTATTAAGCATAATTGGGATTTAGAAGAAGCCAAAAAACGACTGCACAACGTTTTTAAGGCGGTTTTTCAGGATCCAACCATCGATGAAAATGATCTAAAGTCGATGAATAAATCTACTAGAAAAGCGTTAAACAAATTGTATACCTATGTTAAACCAGCACCAGACCATCAAATTGGATTAGTGTTTGATAATAGAATTTATCTTGAAGCGCTGCTGTTATTTCAAAATACCTTTAAGCAATCCCGGAAGGATTTATATAACCAGCACAATGCGAGTCAACGTTTATTTTGGCGCGTCCGTGTCATAGAGCATTTAGCCTCGTTATCAGGTACCAGTCATTTACGATTACATGCACGCGGCATCCAGTTTTATGAGAATAATCGGCGATCTGGTTGCACATTAATGAATGGCTTGCCTTATTACTCTTTTCGACGGCCTTCTAATTCTCTCCCTGGGTTTCATTTTTTTGTTGCAGTTGGCTATGATCGATACAGGGTGAAGTGCAAGGGCAAAATATATGATTGTGGTGCAGACCATTTTCAAAAAGGTATGGAACAAAAACAAAAGAAAGGGCAGGCGTTACGGGATAAAATTTATACTACGAGACATCGACCCAGCCCATAGGCTCTCACCGTTGTCACTCTCCCGCTTGCGGGAGAGGGTTTATAACGGATCATTTTAGATCATCCTGTAATGCCACCCTCGCCTGCAAGCGATCAATGGTGGCTTTTATACGGCGTAATCCCTTCACTACACTTTTCTGCCGGGTGCTCAAATGCGGATTCAGCACGACCGTCGCATGGTTAATATGCTCCACATACTGAATCAACACTTCTGAAGGTAGAAATATCATCTCATAACCTGCTTCCAGTAAACGCTTATGCATTTCTTTCCCTGCCACTGCATCACCATCGCCAAAATGTAAATTCAACTGTTTCAGCAACGATGTCCGATACATTGCACAATGACTGCGAAGATAATAATAATTCTCACCCACACCTTCCAACCCATGCTGCCTTTTACCTACCAACCCATAGTAACAACGCTGAATCATCCACTCGAGACGCTTTAATAAACGACGAAATAAGGGCTTATTCTCTAATTTCCATGATCCCACTCCTGCAATAGTTGGACGCTTCTCAATTTGCTCTAACAAAAACGTCAACCATTCCGGATGTTTAACCAACGTATCCGTGTGAATAGATAAAACATACGGCGTCGTCACACCATCTAATGCCATATCTAATGCACGTGCATGCGATTGGACAGCCGATTCACCCGGAATCGCACGGCGTTCTATTAATTCAATCCAAGATAACGTACGAAGATAAGCAAGCGATTCATCTTGAGAATCATTGTCTATGACGATTATTTTGGCGAGATGAGAATCAGTATAGTGACGCAATAAACGCAAGCAAAGCTTTGTCAACTCCAAGGTTTTATAATGTGGAACAAGGATGGTAACTTGTGGTGAAATCATATTGCCTCCATCAAGGATTTAATATCATCCATGATGGGGAGTGTCCCTTCTAAAACACGTAATGAAGATAATTCAGAAAACGTTACCCACGCTATTTTCTGATTTTCTTTGCCATGCGGCTCTCCGATAAAATCACTTACTAGCCAGATTTCAAGAAACACCGTTTTATCAGGATAAGTATAAGGGTAAGTACGCCAAGGTTTAGCATGAACAATTTGTATACCCAATTCTTCTTCTAATTCCCGTCCGAGGGCTTCTTGGCTTGTTTCATCCGCTTCAATCTTGCCGCCAGGAAACTCCCAATAACCGCTATAAGACTTACTACTGGGACGCTCTGCTACCAACACTTTCTCATGTCGAAGCAACACCCCTACTACTGCGCGTATCACTCTAATCTCCCATGACACTGCTTATATTTTTTTCCTGAACTACACGGACAGGGTTCATTGCGCCCTACTTTCGGCGCTGTGCGCATAATAGTTTCTTGGGCTTGTTCATTTTCCTGAACAGCTAAATCGGTGGTATGCAGGGCATCAACCGGGGCAGCATGCTTGTATTGCATTTGATGCAAATTCAATTCTTGCCGACGCTGGGCTTCTAGTTGTTCCACATCTTGCTCTACTCTCACTTCAAATTTGCTTAGAGTTGAAATGAGCTGATAATTAATTTTATCTAACAATTGCGCAAATAACTCAAACGCCTCTCGTTTATATTCCTGCTTAGGATTTTTTTGCGCATAACCACGTAAGTGAATCCCTTGACGTAAATAATCCATCGCTGCTAAATGTTCACGCCAGCACGTGTCTAAGGTCTGCAACATTAGCGCTTTTTCAAATTGACGGCTCACGCCGGAACCAATTCGTTCCACCTTTTGTTGATAAGCTTCTTTATACGCTGCTTGAATACGCTCGCGTAATTTTTCCTCCTCTAAATTACCTTCTTGCTCCAGCCATTGACGGATAGGTAATCTCAAATTGAAATCTACCTCTAAGCGCTGTTCCAGACCAGATATATCCCATTCTTCTTCCATGGTATGGATAGGAATAAAAGCAGTAATGACTTGATCGATAACACGCGAACTAATATCAGTGACCAGTTCAGAAATTTGATCTGCCGCGAGTAATTCATCGCGCTGGCCATAAATCACTTTACGCTGTTCATTCGCGACATCATCATATTCTAATAATTGCTTACGAATATCGAAGTTATACGCTTCCACTTTACGCTGCGCATTTTCAATACTTCTCGATAACATACGAGATTCTAGCGCAACATCTTTTTCCATCCCAATACGTTGCATAATGGCATTTAAGCGCTCGCCACCAAAAATACGTAATAAGTTATCTTGCAAGGAAGGATAAAATCGAGAACGCCCCGGATCGCCTTGACGCCCGGAACGGCCGCGTAATTGGTTATCAATACGACGTGACTCGTGCCGCTCTGTCCCTAGCACATATAAACCGCCCGCTTTAACGACTTGATCGTGACGTGCTTGCCAGGTTTTCTTATGTTCTTCTAGCTGCTCAGGCGTTGGACTTTCTAACGCTTTTAATTCTGCGTCTAAATTACCACCCAGGACGATATCAGTACCACGACCTGCCATATTCGTCGCGATTGTCACCGTCCCCGGACGCCCTGCTTCGGCAACAATCTGTGCTTCTTTTTCATGGAATTTAGCATTCAATACTTGATGAGGAATTTTATTTTTCTTCAGTAAATTGGATAAATGTTCTGACGCTTCAATGGAAGCAGTACCCACTAAGATAGGCTGGCCTGCTGTATAGGTTTCTTTGATGTCGTTAACAATCGCATTAAATTTTTCTTCTGCGGAAAGATAAACAAAATCAGGAAAATCTTGCCGTATCATGGGCTTATGGGTGGGAATAACCACCACTTCTAAACCATAAATTTGCTGGAATTCGTAAGCTTCCGTATCAGCCGTTCCCGTCATACCAGCTAATTTGTGATAGAGACGAAAATAATTCTGGAAGGTGATAGAAGCAAGTGTTTGGTTCTCTTGATTAATCTTGACCTTTTCTTTTGCTTCAATCGCTTGATGTAAGCCATCCGACCAACGACGGCCTGGCATGGTACGGCCAGTATGTTCGTCAACAATCACCACTTCGCCATGCTGGACGATATAATCAACATCACGATGGAATAAGGTATGCGCACGCAGGGCGGCGTAAATATGGTGCATGAGGACAATATTATGAGCATCGTATAAACTCTCGCCCTCTTTGATTAAACCGGCTTTAGTGAGTAATTCTTCAACGTGCTGATGGCCTGCTTCACTGAGATAGGCTTGCTTGGATTTTTCATCCAGACTGTAATCCCCAGGGCCTTCTTTGTCGGTTTGACGCACAAGTTGGGGAATAATGGTATTGATGATGGTATAAAGTTCGACGCTGTCTTCCGCTGCACCTGAAATGATCAATGGGGTTCGTGCTTCATCGATGAGGATAGAATCTACTTCGTCGACAATGGCGTAATGAAGACCACGCTGCACTTTATCGTTCAGGCTGAATACCATGTTATCGCGCAAATAATCGAAGCCAAATTCATTATTCGTGCCATAGGTAATATCAGCAGCATAGGCTTTTTGTTTTTCAGCAGGCGGGAGACCTTGGAGGTTAATACCGACAGTTAAACCTAGGAATTCATAAACAGGGCGCATCCACTCAGCATCACGCCGTACGAGATAGTCATTCATCGTCACCAAATGCACACCTTTACCTGGGAGTGCGTTTAAGTAAGCGGCTAAGGTCGCCATTAAGGTTTTACCCTCACCTGTGCGCATTTCAGCGATATTAGCGCCATTCAGCACCATACCACCAATCAATTGCACATCGAAATGGCGCATGTTTAAAGTACGTTTCGCTGTTTCCCGAACAACGGCAAATGCTTCGGGTAATAAGTCGTTTAAGGTTGCACCTTGCTGCAAACGCTGCTTAAATTCATCTGTTTTCGCCTGGAGTGCTCCATCTGACAACGCGATCATCTGCGGTTCCAGTGCATTGATTTTTTCTACAGTTTTCCATAAACGGCGTATGACGCGTTGGTTACGGCTGCCGAACACATAGGTCAGCATATTTGAAACAGGGCGACTTAACATAGTGAGATTCTTACCTAGACTTTCCTGAAAAAAGTTAATCAAAGATGCTTGAATTGGGCTGAAAAATCAAGGAAATTATAGTACATTGAACACATGACGACACCGCCTTCTAAAAAAATTACTGCTTATTTACAGAATGAAGAACTGCAGTTTGTGCTTGCGAAAGCAAAAAAACTAGCCGAGTTGAATCAAAAAATAGCCACTTATCTTGATCCGCATTTGCGCCTACACTGTCAAGTCGCCAATCTCGAACGCGGCCGTCTCGTCCTCTTGGCTGCTAATGGCGCTGCTGCAACGTATTTGCGCTTTCAAAGCGCCGAATTGCTTAAGCAATTTCAGCAAGATCCCGCCCTGCAGTCTATTCGGGAAATTCATTGCATCGTCCGGCCACCGCTAACCTCTGCTGCTACGCCTGGCACTCAAATGAAGCCCTTATCCCCTCAAGCGGCCCAATCGGTAAAAGAAATAGCGCAATCCTTAGATGATCCTCGGTTACGAAAGATCATGGAAAAGATTGCGGGGCATGTGGCTGGATCTAAGCTTCCACCAAAATAGGTCGTACGTAGGAAATCGGTGCGGTTTTGGTATCTTCAAAGGTAACAAATTCCCAGGCATCTTGATTAGCCAGTAAAGCACGCAGCAATTTGTTGTTTAAAGCATGACCTGACTTATAACCGGTAAAGGAGCCAATGAGACTGGAACCTAAGAGGTATAAGTCCCCAACTGCATCCAAAATTTTGTGCTTAACGAATTCGTTTTCATAGCGCAAACCATCTTCATTGAGCACGCGATAGTCATCAATACCGATGGCATTGTCTAGGCTAGCACCGAGCGCTAAGTTCATGGCCTGTAGTTTTTCGAAATCAGACATAAAACCAAAGGTACGGGCGCGGCTGACTTCTTTGACGTAAGACAGGCTGGAGAAATCTAAGGTCGCTGTTCTTAAATGGGACTTAAATAAGGGATGGTCAAAATCCACGGTGAAAGTCACTTTGAAACCATTAAATGGCTCGAAACAAGCCCATTTATCTCCATCTGTGACTTTGATTTTGCGCTTAATGCGGATAAAACGCTTAGGTGCATGCTGTTCTTCAATGCCCGCTGACTGGATTAAGAACACAAACGGACCTGCACTGCCGTCCATAATAGGGATTTCAGAGGCGGTGACATCCACAAAAGCATTATCAATACCGAGACCAGCAAAGGCGGACAAAAGATGTTCAACTGTCGAAACCCTGACATCGCCTTTCATTAAAGTTGTCGATAAAGTAGTATCGCCGACGTATTCCGCCAGAGCGGGAATTTCGACGACGGGATCTAAATCGATTCGACGGACACAAATGCCGTTATCCGGAGGAGCGGGACAGAGATACATGTCCACGCGTTTGCCACTGTGTAAAGCGATGCCAGTCGCTTTAATTACATTTTTAAGTGTACGTTGTCTAATCATTCCGTGCTTCTGATTTTTCATAGTACCTTGAACATGTTAGCATAATATGGTGTTTTTTTGAAACAAATAAAGCCCCTTTTCTCTCGCCGTTTCGGAACGCTCAATTCGCGCGAGATTCTCTCACCACGGCGTCCCTAAACGGTCACCAGCTTTGCTGGGGAGGGGGATATTTTTATCATTTTTACAAGCAAATAGCCAGAGAATTGTGTAGTGGCCAGCAAATCTGCAAACAAATGTGTCATCGTCGCGGAAGCGCACTACTGTCCGGTAAATAAAAGTGTCATCCCGGAATTTAGCGCTGTTTTTTAGTGCTAAATGTCCGGGACCCATCCATCTTTAACACAAACGTGGGGATTATAACCCTAACGTCAGAAGCTTATTTCACCATGGATCCCGGCCTTCGCCGGGATGACACATTTTTTTATACTGATTTACCAGCTACTCATAGGCCTTCGCTGGGATGACAGGTGGGGATCAGGAAGGAGAGGCCACGTAGAACAAATTTTATGTTACCTCTTCTTCTTTCCGACGCAAGAAAGCAGGAATATCTAAATAATCGATATCATGCAGATTTTCCACTGGCGGCATGATGCGGTGAGTTTGGGAAGTAACTGGGGCAGGTGGCGGCGTATTAGGCGTCCCTCCACCTTGACGGCGAACAATCGCTGGCTTTTCTAATTGCATATAATCAACAGGTGCCTCAGCTGGTTTTGCTTGCTCAAAAGATAGTTTATGCGCACCGGTAACTTGCTTTCTTCCTAACCCTGTCACAATTACCGTTACTCGCACTTCATCACGTAATTCGGGATCAATTACCGTACCGACTACTACTGTCGCACCATCGGAAGTAATATTCTTCACCACTTCACCCACTTCTTCAAATTCACCAATCGATAAATCTAAACCTGCCGTAATGTTGACTAATACCCCTTTTGCTCCCGTCAAATCCACATCTTCTAATAGAGGACTTGCAATAGCTGCTTCTGCCGCTAAACGAGCGCGATTATCCCCCGACCCAACGCCCGTACCCATCATCGCCATGCCCATTTCAGACATTACCGTGCGGACATCCGCAAAGTCGACATTGATTAAGCCAGGACGGGTAATTAACTCAGCAATACCTTGGACGGCGCCACGTAATACATCATTAGCAGCTTTGAAAGCATTAATAAGCGTGACATTCTTACCTAAGACCGTCAGCAATTTATTATTAGGAATGGTAATTAAAGAATCCACATGCTGCGATAAATTAGCAATACCCTGCTCTGCTGTTTGTAATCGCATTTTGCCTTCGAAAGAGAAGGGCTTAGTGGTCACAGCAACAGTTAAAATCCCCAATTCTTTTGCTATCTGAGCAATCACGGGTGCTGCACCCGTACCTGTTCCACCACCCATACCTGCCGCAACAAAAATCATATCCGCACCTGCTAATACATTGCGGATTTTTTCTCTATCTTCCTCCGCTGCACGGCGTCCCACTTCTGGATTCGCCCCCGCCCCTAAGCCGCGCGTAATGTTTTCACCTAATTGGATAACTGTATTGGCTGATGAATTTTTTAACGCTTGCGCATCGGTATTCGCGCAAATAAACTCCACACCTTCAATATGACCAGCCATCATATGTTCAATCGCGTTACCACCACCGCCGCCTATACCGATAACTTTGATGACGGCATTTTGCTGACAGGTATCCAATAGTTCAAACATAGTTAAAAGTTCCCCTGAAACCAGTTTTTCATTCTAGACCATAAACTCTTCATGCTGGACCGACTCATCGTCACTTCACCACCTGATAGCTGATGTTGACGGGAGCCATACACTAACAAACCCACACTCGTAGCGTAAATAGGATTGTGAATAATCTCCGGTAATCCTGTCACATGATTGGGTTTACCAATACGGACGGGTATTTTAAAAATGCGTTCAGCTAACTCTTGAGCACCTTTAACATTGGAAGCACCGCCGGTTAAAACAATGCCTGCTGACATCATTTCTTCCAGTCCACTGCGGCGTAATTCGCTTAATGCGAGGGTAAATAATTCTTCATAACGCGCTTCAATGACTTCAGCCAGGGCGCGCGCTGGAATATGCCGTGCACCTTTTTCCCCCATCACAGGGAGGGTAATATTTTGATTGCTGTCGACTAAATCTTGTAATGCACAACCGTATTTAATCTTAATCTCTTCTGCATGTCGGGTGGGGGTACGTAAAGCAATGGCAATATCATTCGTGACTTGATCACCTGCAATGGGGATCACAGCGGTATGGCGAATCGCCCCATCGGTGAAAATCGCAATATCGGTCGTACCACCGCCGATATCCAGCATACAAACGCCGAGTTCTTTTTCATCCTCTGTCAGAATAGATTGACTGGAAGCAAATTGTTCTAAGACGATGTCACTGGTATTCAAACCGCAACGCTGCATGCATTTAATGATATTTTGCGCTGCACTCACAGCACCCGTAACAATATGCACTTTTGCTTCTAAGCGCACACCAGACATGCCAATCGGTTCACGAATAGAATCTTGGTTATCAATCAGGAATTCTTGGGGTAGCACATGCAGAATTTTTTGATCAGCTGGAATGGCAATGGCTTTAGCTGCATCAATCACACGATCAACATCACTTTGGGACACTTCGCGATCACGGATAGCCACAATGCCATGGGAATTAATACTCCGGATATGGCTGCCTGCGATCCCCGCATAAGCAGAATACACTTCACAGCCTGCCATACGCTCAGCATCTTCAACAGAACGTTGAATCGATTGTACGGTTGATTCAATATTCACCACCACGCCGCGCTTTAAGCCTTGGGATGGATGAGAACCAAATCCAATAACATTGAGTTTACCATCACTCGTCATTTCACCAACTAAGGTCACGACTTTCGACGTGCCAATGTCGATGCCTACGATCAAATCTTTATTCAGATTAGGCTTGTTCGCCGCCATATTTCTTTCCACCTAGAATTTAAACCGCTTCAACAGTTTTCCACCGCACCGCCATGCCATTAGGATATCTTAAATCAATGTATTCCACATCAGTTGCTCGATTTCCAACAATTTTGGGATACACTTTCACAAAATGATCAAGGCGAGTCAAGATATCTTTATGCCCTACTTGCAACGCAATGCCATTATCTAGCGTTAATTTCCAGCTTAAATACGGTGTCATTTCTAAATAAGCCACTTTCGTATGAATAGGCTGCAATACGTGATTAATTTCGTTGAAATATTGTAACACCATCAGTTGTTTTCCTTCTGGCCCAATTAAAATAGGAAGATGAGCAGGATACGTATTGGGATCAGGAAGAAAAACTTCGCCAGATTCGCTTAATAAGCCTTGGCTATTCCAACGCGCAACGGGATTTTTTTCAATAAGAGTAATTTCGACTTGATCAGGCCAGTCGCGGCGTACTGCAATATTAGACACCCATGGCAATTGTTGCAAGCGATCACGGATGTAATCTACATTGACTTTAAAAAAACCATTATTGACTAACGGGAGTAATAACGCTTGCACTTCTTGATGATCACTACGATTAATCCCATAAATTCGTACAGTCTTGATAGGGAAATAGTGGGAAAGATGGATCTGGTTCAATGCATAAATACAAGATAGAACGAAAGTTCCTAATAAGGCCATCTTGAGATACTGAAAAGGATTCTGTAGTGTTTTCCCTTTTCTCTGCGCCATGCAAACTGTCCTATGTTCGCCCGATAATACAGACCTCTGGCATTAATCGTACACCGGTTTGCTTAAGAACGGTAGCACTAACTTCTGCAATGAGGGCTTCGATATCGGCGGAAGTGGCGTTATTTTCATTGATAATGAAATTTGCATGTTTCTCGGAAACACGCGCACCGCCCACTTGTTTGCCTTTAAGTCCGCATTCTTCAATTAAACGGCCAGCAAAATCGCCCGGCGGATTACGAAAAACAGAGCCGCAATTGGCAGTACCTGTTGGCTGTGTATTACTGCGTCTTTCTAATAGTTCGCGAATATTGCTGAGTGATTTCTCTTTATCTCCCGGAACAAACGAAAAATGGCCGGCAACAAACCATTCTCCATCGGGTTTGACCACATGACGATAACCCACTTCAAAATCCGTTATCGGGCGAATTTTAATTTCGCCGCGGCGATTAATGGTTTCAACGGATTGCACAAAACGCCAGGTTTCACCGCCAAAACAACCAGCATTCATAGCTAACGCCCCTCCCACGGTGCCGGGAATGCCAGCGAGAAATTCTAAACCCGCGCAGCCGAGACGAGCGGTATAGCGCGCCAATTGAGCAGAAGCCACACCGGCTTCGGCGCGAATAGTTGTATGGTCTGTTGTTAATTGGCTGAGAGCCCCTTGAGTAATAATGACAACACCTTCTACACCGGTATCGCGTATCAGGGTATTACTGCCTAATCCTAACCATGTCAGCGGCACATCTGCAGAAAGATGACGCAAAAAGTGAGATAAATCGTCAAGGTCAGCTGGAATAAAAAGATTATCTGCCACTCCACCCGTGCGCCAAGAGGTATATCCTGCTAAGGATTCATTGTTAAGGAGCGTGCCGCGAAGACCCTCTATCGCTATCATTTGGTTTCCTTTAATTCTGTTGCTGCTAGACGGGCTGCTAAGCTGCCTATATTACCTGCGCCTTGCATCAAAAGCACATCACCGTCTTGAAGTTCTTGTTCAAATAAGGCAGGTAAACTATCGTGCCGTTCGACAAAAATCGGCTCCATTTGTCCCCGTTTTTTGATTTCCGCTGCTAGCGTCGTGCTATCTGCGCCTTGAATATAAGCTTCACCTGCAGCATACACATCGAGCAGCATTAACTTATCAGGCAAGGATAAGACATGACAGAAATCACTGAACAAATCCCGCGTACGCGTATAGCGATGTGGTTGATAGACCATCACTAAACGACGGTCTGGCCAACTTTCGCGTGCAGCTTGTAAGGTCGCAGCAATTTCACGAGGATGGTGGCCGTAATCATCCACTAATGTCACGTGCCCACCTTTCGACAGCGGGACGTTTCCATACACTTGGAATCGTCGGCCTATTCCTGCAAAATGCTGCAGGGCTTCAACAATGGCATGATCCGGTACTTTTAGCTCAGAGGCAACAGCAATAGCCGCTAATGCATTCAGCACATTGTGTCGTCCTGGTAAATTGAGGGTGACGGATAAAGGCGGTTGTCCTTCAGGGCGGTGGGCTTCGAAATGAGTCTGCATGCCCGATTGAGTATAGCCTAAGGTATAAAAATCAGCTTCGTCTGTTAATCCATAAGTGGAAATGGGGCGAGATAGTTGCGGCAAAATTTCCTTCACCACAGGATCATCAATGCATAACACCGCAAGACCGTAGAAAGGTAAGCGATGGAGAAATTCCAGGAAAGTAACCTTTAAGCGATCAAAATCATTTTCATAGGTTCCCATGTGATCTTGGTCAATATTGGTCACAATTGAAATCATCGGCTTGAGATATAAAAATGAAGCATCACTTTCATCTGCTTCTGCGACCAAATAATGCCCGCGACCTAAACGTGCATTACTGCCCACGCTATTTAATCGGCCGCCGATCACAAAAGTAGGATCTAACCCTGCTTCCGCTAAAATACTCGTGATCAAACTCGTCGTCGTCGTTTTACCGTGGGTACCTGCAACAGCAACCCCATAACGAAAACGCATCAGTTCGCCTAGCATTTCAGCACGGGCCACAATGGGAATATGGGCTTTTCGAGCTGCTTCTAATTCCGGATTATGGGGATCTACTGCGGAAGAGCGGACAATGACATCCGCGTTCGTCACATGCTTCGCATCATGGCCGCGATAAATGATGGCCCCCATCACTCGCAACCATTGAGTTAACGCATTTTCGGAGAGATCAGAGCCGGACACGGTATAACCTTGACGCAGCAATACTTCCGCAATGCCCGCCATCCCGACACCACCAATACCCACAAAATGGACATGTTTAATATGTCCCATCTCAAACATCCAGCTCAACGGCAAGCCTCCTGACAAATTTCAACGATTTTTTCTGCCACATGCCCACGGCGCAATTGATAAGCGGCTTGCGCCATTGCTAAACGCTTTTCGGGCGCCTGTGAAAACTGTCTTACTATATCTGCTAATCGGTCTGGTGTTAATGCCGATTGCTGAATACATATGGCTGCATCCTGTTTTACCATAAATTGCGCATTCGCGGTTTGGTGATCGTCTACGGCGTATGGAAAAGGAACCAGGATGGCGCCTAATCCCGCGGCGCAGAGTTCAGCCACCGTCAGCGCCCCTGCTCGGCATAGTACCATATCAGCCCAGGCGTAAGCTTTTGCCATATCTTCAATAAAAGGGGTCAATGTCGCTGCAACGTTCCGCGATTCATATAAACTTTTTGCTGTTTCAAAGTGCTTATCGCCAGTTTGATGCCAAATCTCAGGGCGCTCGGCAGGGGGTAGCTTGGAAAGCGCTTCGGGAACCACTTCGTTCAACGCTTGCGCGCCTAAGCTGCCACCTAGAATTAATAAGCGAAAAGGAGAACGCGCCGGATCAAGGCGAATGTTGGGGGGTGGTAAGTGTTCAATTTCAGCGCGAACAGGATTACCGACGGTGATAACGTTGGATTTAACGGGAAAAGCACCCGGGAAGCCTTCTAGCACATTTTTAGCCACATGCGATAATAGCTTATTCGTAAAACCAGCCTTAGCATTTTGTTCATGAATAATTAAAGGACATCGTATCAGCCAACTGGCGACTCCCCCAGGACCACTAGCAAATCCTCCCATGCCGATGACGACTTGTGGAGTAAAGTCGCGGATAATACGTTTTGCTTGGAGGATGGCCATGGAAATCTTGGCGGGTGCCATTAGCAATGGCTTGATGCCTTTACCACGTAAACCGCTAATCGTGATGAGATGCAGCGGAAACCCAGCCGCTGGCACTAATCGGGCTTCTAATCCTTGCGAAGTGCCTAGCCACTGTACCTCTATCCCAAGATCACGTGCACAACGCGCAACTGCTAAGCCCGGGAAAACATGCCCACCCGTGCCACCTGCCATAATCAAAATACGTTTTAATTCACTCATATATTCCCAGCGCTCTTAAGCGATTTTCATGATCGATACGAAGTATCATCGCAATCACAATGCAATTCACCAAGATGCTGCTACCGCCATAACTCATCAGCGGCAAAGTAAGGCCCTTAGTCGGCAACAACCCGGAATTGACGCCAATGCTAACGGTAAATTGGATTGCAATCCAGAGGCCAAACCCATAAGCAAGCAAGGCTGCACCATATTGGCCTAACTTTTGGGCGTGGCGGCCGATGTAGAAGGTACGGATGACGAGTAATGAAAATAAAGCGAGGACAATAAACATCCCGATAAGACCGAGTTCCTCGGCGATCACCGCAAAGAGGAAATCGGTATGGGCTTCGGGGAGATAGAACATCTTCTGGATGCTGTTACCTAAACCGACCCCCAGCCAGCCCCCGCGACCGAAGGCAATGAGGGATTGAGTTAATTGGTAACCGGTATCAAAGGGACGTGCCCATGGATTTAAAAAGGTGGTAAGCCGCACGATACGATACGGGGCAGAAATAGCGATTACTGCTAAGGCTCCCGCAACCAAAATAAATAAAGCGAGAAAGTGACGTAGACACATGCCGGCTAGAAACATCATTCCTAAAGCTGTAGAAATGACAACAACCGTTGCGCCGAAGTCAGGTTCCCGTAATAAGAGGACCGCGATGCCACCCAGGATGAGCATGGGTTTCAAAAAACCACTTAATTGGAGTTGAATCTCTTGATGCCGACGTACTAAATAACCCGCCATGTAAACGACAATGACAAATTTGGTTAGTTCAGAAACTTGGAATGTTAAAGGCCCGTAGCCTATCCAACGTGCACTCCCATTTGCACTGTGACCAATGCCGGGAATAAGCACGAGGGCGAGCAAAAACATGACACCAAGTAGCAGATAACCACCATATTTTTCCCATTGGATAATTTCAATTTGCAAGACCACACTGCCTAATAACGTCCCGAGAGTCAGATAGATGAGTTGTTTATAGAGATAATAAAAAGGTTGATGTAATTGTTTATCCGAAATCACGATGGACGCAGACGTCATCATCAAGAGACCAAAGGCGACGATACATAAGACGGCAAAAATAAACCACTTGTCGTACAAGGCAGGCGCAGCGACAGCTTGGTGGGTAACGGAATTAGAGCGCATAGGTTTTCCTAAAATAATTGCTCATGCTTGGAAAAACTATAGCAGATTGTAAAAATAAGGTGAAATTTTAGTTGCATAATATGCATAAGGAGCCATATTTTTATTTATGGCTTTGAAGCTATAATTTGGAATGCGACAGATTAAAATGGTTGCATTAAAAGTTTCTAGCGTATTTACAGAATTTTAATTTATGCTAATCTGGTTTTATAAATAACACTAAATATAAATAAGGAAATTTATGCGATCATCTTTACCTCCAAAAAACACTGAGAAAGCTCTCCCAACTAATCACTCTGCCACAACTATACCGCTTAAACCTGTTGGTTTCAGTGTATCAAAACTAAACCGTGAATTAGATGCTCTTGAGAATGCGATATGGATTTCTACCCAACATCCGTTATCTAAACAAACGTGTATCGTTAAAATTAGATCTACTGATAATAATTCACCCTATCAATTAACTTATCCTGTTAAATTTAGCAATGAAATACCACTAGAAAAAGTCGGCATTTCAGGCCCTATTCGTTTAGCCATGGGTTATATGCTCAATCAGAACCTTGAGCTCGATATTTCTTCTATCGAAAATACTAATCTTTCTCCCATAGCGTTAATTTCATTAGAAATACAAGCTATTAAACCTAGTAGGAAAGAAAAAATTCATCTAAAAGCGGATGTTATTAAAAAAATATTTCTTTCCCTGTTTAAAGATTACCCTATAAGCGAAGGACAGGTTCTTTTATTTTCTTATGAGGACTACACCCTAGAAATTAAAGTACAGAACATCAAAGCTAATCAACAAGAACTCCCCACCGCTTCGCCTCTACCTCTTTTATATCAATTAATCGCTGAAACTGAAATGGAATTCAGTTTATCTCCTAAGGTAACGAATGGTTCTTTATCAGGTACCAACTCTCTACCAAAAGCTTTTTCACTCGATTTTCAAACCAAAGGCATTGGCGGTAATAAAAAAGAAATTGAGCAAATTATACGAAATGCATTTCTACCCAGAGCACTCCCTGACGACGCATTAGAGAAATATGGTGAAAAAAATCCGACTAAAGGTGTTTTGCTTTATGGGCCACCAGGGACGGGCAAAACTCTTATCGCAAAAGTTATCAGCGGTTTTTTCACTAACGATAAGATAAAACTTGTAAGAGGTCCCGAGTTAAAAAATAAATATGTAGGGCAATCACAAGAAAATTTGCGAAATATATTTGCAGCAGCAGAAGAAGAATGGAAAAAGGAAGGTAAAAATAGTCAGCTTCATGCCATCATTTTTGATGAAATTGATGCCCTATTTCCACAGCGTGGCACACGTAGCGGTGCAAATGTCGAAGACGACATGGTGGCACAGATGTTAACTTTAATGGATGGAATAGACTCGCCCAAGAATTTCATTGTGATTGGTACGACAAATCGAAGAGATCTTCTTGATCCTGCTTTATTACGGCCAGGTCGTTTAAGCGTGCAAATTGAAATTGGGCTACCCGATGAATCAGCACGTGAAGAAATATTGAGGATTCATGCGAAAGAACTAATCGAAAATGACATGCTAGAGCCAGATGTGAGTTTTGCAGATTTAGCGAAAAAAACCAAGAATTATACGGGGGCAGAACTAGAGGAGCTTATTAAGCGTGCTCGCCAGTATGCCATAGCAAACAATTTCGATCTAACGCCAGAAACGACTAAAGTTACCCTTAAAGAAGAGATTTCAAAAAATAAACAATATGCAAAAGTATCTGCATCTCATTTAAATAGGGCTTATAGTGAAATTAAACCAACTTTTGGAACTGACCCCAGATTTAATAAATTCAAAGAAGAAAATTTTGTTGTTTATGATAAAAAAATCGAGAAAATAATCGCTGATTATCACCAAGCATTATCGGCCGTAAAACAAAATGATCGTATAAACAACTTACAAATGCTGATTTGCGGGGAAGGTGGTACTGGTAAAACCCATCTGGCAATGTATCTTGCACTACAGTCTGGTGCAAATTATATAAAAGTATTATCCCCTGATATGTTGTTAGGTTTAACAATTGATAAGAAATTAAATATTATTCAAGAAGAATTTGAGAATATACAACGGACTGGCGGAGCGCTTATCCTAGATAATTTAGAAGCATTGGTAAACGCCGATGCTGAGCTGCAAAGTTATAGTAATGATTTACGATTGAAATATGAATCGATGTTAAAAAATTCGTTTGAAGCTGATAAGAAATATATTATTATCGCGACTGCAGCAAATAGGACGTTTATTCAGAGACTTAAGTTAGCGGCATTATTTAATGAGCATGCAGAGGTATCTTCACTTCGTTTAGAGCTTCGTTCAGAAGAAACTTTTAAAGTTTTAAAACAGCTAGGTGAAACATTAGGTTACCCCGTGATTCCTAGTCATTTAAACGAGAATGATCATGATCAGCGAGAGATTAATCTGCCTATTCGAGATCTTCTTTATCAAATAAATAAATTTTGTTCTTCTGAAAATAATAAGACACTCACGATTGATGATTTTTATCAGTTTGTTTGTCCTCAGAGAATAAAGTCAGAGAAAACAAAAACATCAGCCATAGGGATATTTTCCCTAGGAAATAAACCTACCTCTGAGCCAGCTTCTCCTCAACAGCTGTTTCATCAGCCAGGAATATAAGGGTTATGAATGGCTTATTTTTATAATAGACTCATCCTTAGCCATCGTCATTTTATTATCAGACATGGCTAAGTTTTCTCTTTTAAAATTAGCAAGGCTACCAAATATACCCAAGCAAGCAACGCTTTCATCAAGACTTTTCATATATAGTTTTGCCCGTTCAAGAATTATTCTTTCATATTGGGTATGAAGGAAGGAACGGTAATCACCTATTCTAGCATAAGGTAACGCACGTTCCACTAGAGGTGCCTCGATATAAAGCTTATGAGAAGAATTAGCTGTAAAAATATGCTTTGGAAGTTTATCAGCATGATAAATAGCCATGTAATCCAATAAGCGATTCCATATTTCTATAACCTCTAAAAAACTATGATGTCCACAAAAAACAAAATATCCCATTAAGCAATTAGCAACGATTTGTGCTTTGTCCAGGTCAAAGGATTCATCAGGTTTGTTAAAAAGATCAAGATGCAGTAAGGTAATAAGTAATCTGGCGGTGGATGAGGAGGTACTCGCGATAAGTGGTAAGGAATCTGTTCCATTTTCTTTTGATAATTTTTTAAACCATGGCATATGACGTTTAGCATACACACTCGATGATTCACGGTCAGCTTTATTTAAAGGGATGCCATAATAATTTAATTTATCCGCTAAAGCATTTTTTGCTTGGCTATCGTTATTTGATAATGCGTCAAATTGATTAATAAGCATTTCAAACCGTTTTTCAGTGGATGGTATAAAGAATTTTGCTTTGCCGGAAAAACATCCTTTTACCTCTGTATCCTTCGAAACTAAATCTTTATTTAATTCAGTGCCAATACCATACGTAATAGCCAGCATTTTTTCGCTACGCGGGCAACGCATATCAGATTCTTCATTGGTTGGAAAGATCATATTTTTGATAATTTTCTACTCTTCAAGATTTGACTTGGTCTCAGCATCATAAAAATAGCAATATCCCATATCGTCTAGCGTCTTAATAAAAGCAATTACTTCTTGAAGGGTACTAATTTGTTTAATATTTTCAGGAGAAAGATTTTTATCTATGGCAGTCAAAAGCATAGCACGTCCTGATGCCGTCTTCATTAATTCATCGAGGGAATAATCAGGTAACAATGCTCCTAGAAAAGCATCTTCTTTAGAATGTTTAAGGGCCCACGAATAAATTACTTCTTTCAGGAAGGGACTTAGGTCATCAAATTGTTCATTGTTTTTCATTATCTCAATGATGGGCGATAATACTGTAGAACGTAAATGTGCAGCTATCTCGGATAAAATCTGCTTGATTTTTTGATTGCCTTGTATTTCCTCAAGCATCGCTTTCGCAATAGCAGTTTCGAAATGAATACGATTTGTTCCTTGCATGATGATTTATCCTGAAAAAATAATAATAAAAGATTCAAAATTATTAGATTGCGAAGATTTCGTCAATAAATTTAGCCAAAATCAACAAACTGGGGGGGGGATAAAATTTGTAGCTACATCTATAAGGGGAATAGGCCGCGGAATTAGAGCCCATGGTTTTCCTG
>Ga0070738_10001382_pt1 | contig 49577 bp, 55 predicted proteins | sample Coa_R2_2_FD_66446 | JGI IMG/M metagenome (GOLD analysis project Ga0070738, IMG submission 66446) | Surface soil microbial communities from Centralia Pennsylvania, which are recovering from an underground coalmine fire - Coalmine... | ecosystem: Environmental > Terrestrial > Soil > Unclassified ... | reverse complement strand
CGTCCGTATGCGCGTCAAGAAGTTCGCCGACATCGACCGCGAGTTTGCAGCCGCGGCCCGGAGGCGCGAGGATAAGGCCCGACGCTACGAGAGCGCCGGCGGGCTGGCCTCGGCGCGGGAGAGCTACTTCATCGCCGCCCAGCTGTGGGGCGCCGCCCGCTGGCCCATCTTCGAGAACAACCCGACTGTCATCGCCTACAACGACCACATGAACCAGTGCTACGGCAAGTTCGTGGAGTATGCGCCGCATCCCATTGAGCGCGTAGAGGTGCCGTTCGGGGACAAGTCCCTGCCGGCTTACCTGCACCTGCCGCACGAGCCGGCTCCGGGCGAGAAGTTCCCGTGCGTGCTCAGCGTCGACGGCATGGACGCGTCCAAGGAGATCATGTGCTCCATGTACGGCGACAAGCTGCTGGAACGTGGCCTGGCTTCGTTCTGCATGGATGGGCCGGGCCAGGGCGAGTGCTGCATCCGCAACATCCACGTCACGGCCACCAACCACATGGACTCCGGCCGCGCCGCGTTCGACTGGCTGAGCCAGCATCCCCACATCGATCCTGAACGCATCCTCGTCAGCGGCGTGAGCTTCGGCTCGTACTTCGGCACGCAGATGGCCGCCGCGCTGGGCGACCGCGTCAAAGGCTGCGCGGTCCAGCTCGTCTGCCACGAGCCGGGCGCGAACACCATCTTCAACCTGGCCTCGCCCACCTTCAAGATGCGCTTCATGTACATGGCCGGCATCGCCGACGAGGCCCAGTTCGACCGTTTCGCCCGCGACTTCAACCTCCTGCCCATCGCCGGCGACGTGAAATGCCCGTACCTGGTGATCGCCGGCGGCGACGACGAGCTGAGCCCGATCGAGCACACCTACCGCCTGCTGGACGCGATGCGCTGCCCCAAGCAGCTCGTGGTCTACGAGGGCGAGAAGCACGGCATCGGCGGGGCTCCGTCGGCCCAGATGGGTGACAACCCGGCTGTGATCCTGGCCGACTGGCTGCGCGACCGCGCGGACGGCAAGGAGCTGACCTCGGCCAAGATGCTCATCGACTCCACCGGTCGCGCCCACATCTCATCCTTCGAGGAGACGCACTGATGTCATTTGCCAGCTGGCGGGGAACCGTCGGCGTGATCAAGCCCACGTTCCGACCGGGCTCGCTGGAGGAGTTCATCAAGCTGATCCCGGACGGCATCGCCTGCATTCCGCTGTTCATTGGCTTCCAGCAGGGCACCGTCGACGAGTTCAAGGGCGCGCTGGACGGCATCGAGGCCAAGGTCGCCGAGCTGGTGAAGATTGGCGTGGACCTGATCCACCCCGAAGGCGCGCCGCCGTTCATGGTCCACGGCGCTAAGAAGGAGCGCGAGCTGCTGGACGGCTGGCAGGCCAAGTACGGCGTGCCCGTGATCACCAGCGGCTCGACCCAGGCTGACGCCATGCGGACGCTGGGGCTGAGGCGCATCGTGGGCGTCACCTACTTCAAGGGCGAGATCAACGATATGTTCGCGCAGTACTTCACCGACCACGGCTTCGAAGTGCTGGCCATGGACGGCATCGAGGTGCCCTTCAAAGACGTGGGCCTGCTCTCCTCCCAGCAGGTCTACGCCCACACGCGCGAGGCCGTCCGCAAGCACCGCTACGTCGACGGCGTCTACATGCTCGGCGCCGGCTGGCGCATCCTGGACATCCTCGAGCCGCTCGAGCAGGACCTGGGCATGGCCTGCATCCAAGCCACCCCCGCCCGCGTGTGGGCCGTCATGAAAGCGTTCGGCGTGCGCCAGCCCATCCACGGCTACGGCAAGCTCCTCCGCGAGCTGCCGGGGTATTAGGGAGTCAACATCAGCTCCCTCCTAATCCACGACATTGGCCAGATCGCCTCCGGCCTCATGGACCGCCCGCGGCTGGACGCCGACTCGATCTACGCCGAGGACGGCGTCATCAAAGAGATCGGCTCGGGGCGAGCCGCGGCTGACGTGATCGTGGACGCCAAGGGCACGACCGTGATGCCCGGCCTGATCGATGGCCACGTGCATCCCACGGCGGGCGAGTACACGCCCGCGCAGGACGCCATCGGCTGGCTCTCGAACTACGTCCACGGCGGCACGACCACAGTCGTTTCGGCCGGCGAATTGCACCATCCGGGGCTGCCCTTCGAGGCGCTCACGCCGGAGCTGGTGCTGTCGATCGCCACCGTCGCCCGCCAGACGATCGCGCGGCTCCGCCCTCTGGGGATGCATGTCGAAGCCGGCACCCTGCTGCTCGTGCCCGGCTTGAGCGAGCAGCACTTCGACGCTGCCGCGGCCCAGGGCGTGCGCAACGTGAAGTTCATCTTCTACGACTGGTCGACCGGCGAGCCTGGCGAGGCCGAGCAGTACGTGGCTTGGGCCCACCAGCGCAATATGACGGTCAAGATCCACAGCGGCGGTGTCTCGCGATCGGGGGCCAGCGTGGTGGCTGGCTACGACATCGTGCACCGCATCGAGCCGGACGTTGTGGGCCACATCAGCGGCGGGCCCATCCCTATGCCGGACCCGGAAATCCAGCTGACGGTGCGCGAGAGCGAGAGCTTCACGGAAATCTGCAGCTCCATGAACTACCGCGCCAGCCTGGTGGCCCTCGAGGCCCTCCAGGAGGAGGACGCGCTCGATCGCCTCACGCTGGGCACCGACACGCCCGGCGGCACGGGCGTCATCCCGCGCGGCATGCTGCGTAACATCCTGTTCCTGAGCGGCGTGGGCGGGCTCGATCCGGCCCTGGCCATCGCCGCCGGAACCGGCAACACGGCACGGGCGCACAAGCTGCCCAGCGGGCGCATCGAGGTGGGCGCGCCGGCGGATCTGATTGTGTGCGACAAGATCTTCGGCGCGGCCGGCACGAACGCGCTCGAAAGCATGGCCAAGGGCGACCTGCCCGGCATCGGCCTCGTGATCGTCGACGGACGCATCCGGGTGGCGCCGCGAAGCCAGCAGACACCGCCGCCCATGCGGCCGCCCGTCATCGAAAAAAAGTCCCCTCTCACTTTGGGAGAGGGTTAGGGAGAGGGTCGGACGAATGATCACCAGAGGAGTCGGCCTGTTCCCCACGGCCGATGTTCCCACGATGCGCCAGCTCGCGAAGCAAGCAGAGGATCTCGGCTACGCCAACGTCTGGTTTGGCGACTCGCCCAACATCTGGCGCGAAGGCTACGTCACCATGGCCGCGTGCGCGGTGGACACCGAGCGCATCATCATCGGCACCGGCGTGACCAATCCGGTGACCCGCCACCCCAGCGTCATGGCCTCGACCTGGGCCACGCTGGCCGAGTGGCTGCCGGGCCGCGTGGCCCTGGGCATCGGCGTGGGTGACAGCGCGTTGGAGACGATGGGCCGCAAGCCCGCCACGCTGGCGACGCTGGAGCGCTGGGTGGCGAACTGGCGCAAGCTGCAGGCGGGCGAGGAGGCACTGGAGGAGCACTCGGGTAAGCCCTTCCACCTAGCCTATCCCGTGCCGGGCAAGGTGCCGGTGTACATCGGTGCGTCGGCGCCCAAGATCCTCAAGCTGGCCGGCCGGATCGCCGACGGCGTGATCATGCTGGTCGGGACCGATCCCATCTTCATCGAGGCCGGACTGCGCACCATCGAGGAGGGCGCCAAGGAGGCGGGACGATCGCCGGCCGACATCGATGTCGTCCTCTGGACGCCGACCTCCATCCTAGACGATCGCAGCGCGGCCCGGGACGTCGTCCGCGCCCACGTAGCGCGCATCGTCATCCGCCCCCTGCCCGCCGACCTGCCGCCAGATGAGATGGACCAGGTCCGGCGCATCCGCGAGTCTTACGACTACTACCAGCACATGGTCAACGTCGCCGACCACGGCAGCCAGGTACCGGACTCGCTCGTGGACCACTTCGCTCTCGCGGGGACGCCTGACGAATGCGCCGCCCAGCTCCGCCGGATATCGGAGACCGGTGTCAACCAGGTAGCCATTGTGCCTTTCGTCACTCCCGGCGACTCACGCGCGAGAGTGATCGAAGCCTTCGCTCAGCTGCCGCTCTAAACGCGCTCTATTGGCAGCGGTGGTTCGCCAGGAACTGGCGCAGCCAGTCGGACCAGACGGTGGCGCTGTTCTCGACGGCGCCGACCTCGCCCGCCTCCGGAACGAGGGCCACGATGCGCAGATCGAGGCCCTCCAGGTGCGGGTCGGGCGGAGGGTAGCTGGAGACCAGGACCGAGTTGGCCGCCTGGAGCTCCGCCAGCGCCGGCTCCAGCTCGGGCGAGCGGACCTTGGCCGCCAGCTCGCTCACGAAGAGCGCTGGCGGGTGGCTGCGCTGGAGCGTGGTGAGAACCTGCTCGCCGACCGCGCTCACGAGGAGCCGTCCTTGGAGTAGTAGCGGTAGCCGATGATGCCGGCGAAGACCACGATCGCGACGAGCAGCAGTAGCGAGATGAACCGCAGGAACAGGAACATGCGCCCCAGCACCGAGACCATGAGCATGAACAGCAGCAGGATGACTCCGCCCGTGACCAGCAGCGGGTCGCGCCGGTTGAGGTTCATACGGGCGGGCTAATACGGGACGGTGGTGGTGCTGTTCCCGTTGCCGCCGCTCGGGATCGAGAGATAGATTTTGCTGCACGAATCCTGCCAATTGGCGGACGCGCTGCCATCGGGCGGCCGCGCATCGGGACTGCAGTACCAATCGGCTGTACCCACTTGCGAGCCGATTTGGCCGTTCACCTCGCTGAAGGCGGTGATGCGCACCTGGCCCGCCTGCGGGAAGCTCTGCCGGGCAGCCACAATGCCGTGTCGCAGCGTATCCGAGATCTGATCCGGCGAGGGGTTGTCCGATTGCAGGCCCACCTGCAGGTTCACCGAAGCCGGCGCGTTGTTGCGCGTGGTCACGTTCTGCCTGATGACGTCGAAGTTGAGGATGTGGGTCAGCTGCTGCGAGCTGTCGATGGGCTGGTACAGCTCCGGATGCGGGGCGACCGCGAAGGCGACCTCGTCCTGCATCTGGTTCAGCATGCCGTCGAACTCGGCCGCCAGCAGGATAGCCTGGACATTGTTCTTCTGGTTGGTCGCGTCCTTCAGCTGGTTGACGTCGGCCTGCATCAGCGGCACGGCCTGCACCAGCGTCGCGTGCTGCTGCTTGAGGTTGTTGGGCGGAGGGGCGTCGTTGAGGTGCTGGCCCAGGTCCGAGAGCGCGCTGGACAGGTCGCCGAGGTCCTTGCCAGGGTCGTTGTTGACCTTGAGGTCGTTCACCGTTGCGCCGAAGGTGCGGACGACGTTCGCCAGCCGGCCGCCGACAGCCTGGTAATAGGCCTTCTCAACGCCCGTTTGTTGGCCTGAACTGGAGGCGCTCGGTGCGGCGCTGGCTGCTGAGCTGGGCCGGAGTTGCGCCCGCGCGGACGGGTTGGCCGATGGCTGCGCCCCAGCCCCCTGGCTGGGCGCGGCTGCTGTCGAGGCGGCGGCCCGCGCCGACGAGGAGCTGCCCGCTGCCGAAGGCTTCGGCCTGGCGCCCAAACTTGGCGAAGGAATGGCTGCCGGCGCCGCCGTCTTGCCGAAGCCGAGCGCCTGCCACGGCCATTGCTGCTCGACCACGCGGAAGCCGCCGATGCCGCCACCGATGACGATGATGCCGATCATGAAGCCGATCACGCCCGCCACCGGACTCTTCGCACGCGGCGGCGGTGGACCGCCGGCCGGAGCGCCGGACGGCTGCTGTGCACCCGTCGACGGAGGAGGGGCCACGGCCACCGGGGGGCGGCTGCGGATGGCGGCCAAATCCTCCTGGTCCTTGCGCCTGCCGCGGACCACCACGTTGTAGGCGCCGGCTCGGATTGCGCTCAGCTCCGAATCGTCAAGCTCGTAGCCCTGAATGGCGCGATCCGGATCGTTCCGCAACAGCTCGAAGAAGCTTTCGTCCGCTACTGCGCGGTCGATGATCTGGTTGACGGCTTCGCGGCTCATACAGTCAGCATTTCGGCGATTGGCGAGGCTGGAGTGATGATAGCGTCCGCGCACCGGCAATCACTTTCGATCCGTCGCCGCTGGTTACGCTTTAGTCCGTGCGTTTCCGGCTCGCCCAGTGGGACGTTCCCATGATCACGCTCTGCTACTTCACCGCGTTCGTCCTGTTCGCATCGCCGCTGGTGCCGTACGATTTCTCGCCTGCTCAGCTCGGGGTGGTCACGGTCGCCCTGGGGACACCGCTGGCCGCCATCGGCGTCTGGCTGAATCATTTGGTAGAGAAAAATTCCAAGAAAGAGTAAGAAGCTCTAATCTAAAGCCGTGCACTTCCGCCCAGTGAGATGGGATGGGCCCATCGTGCTGCTGTGCTACTTCTGCGCGTTCTGGGTGTGCGTGTCACCGCTGATCAGCCAGTTCTACCAATGGCAGACGGATGTGCAGCTCTATCTCGGCACCCTGGCTATCGGCACCCCCCTCGCCGCCATCGGCGTGCTCCTCAACCACCTGGCTGAAAAGAGCCCCAAGAAGCCATAAGCCGTCAGCGTGCCGCGAGCTGCTTGACGTAATTCAGCGCATCCCAGATCTGCTGATCGGTTAACGTCCCCTGCCAAGCGGGCATGCCGCCCGGCACCCCGTCGCCATGCTGGATGACCCAGTAGTGCGCCCCGTCCATGCCCGGCGCCAGGAAGTGCTGAGGGTTCCGGAAGCTGGGCGGCTTGATCCGCAGCCCGGCAACCGCCGGCCCGTTGCCGTCGCCATTCAACCCATGGCAGGTGACGCAGTACTGCTGGTAGACCTGCGCGCCGCGCTGGGCTGAGGCCGGATCGTTGGCGTAGGGATTGGGCGTGGTGGTGGCGCTGCGCGGCACGGCCAGGGTGGGCGACATGGCGATCTCGCCCGTGGAGGCGGCCGCGCTCACGGCATCAGCCGCGCCGGCCGTCGCTGCGCCGGAGCACACCAGCAGCACCGCGGCGCTGACGCGTGCCAGCTCCTCCGGCTTCCTGAGGCGCCACATGCAGGCCGCGGCAGCCACGCCGAGCACGAAAACGGCTACGGACAACCCGCCGTACGGGCTGGCGGCGACCACCGGCAGCACCTGCAGCAGCCCCGTGAACGGGTCGGTCGCCGCCTGCGCCTCCAGCAGCAGCTGCGCCATCGCCAGCAGCGCCGCCAGCAGCGGGACCAACGCCTGCCGCCTGCCGGCCAGCCAGGGCCGGTAGAAGCGCCACGCCAGCCATGCGGCCAGCATGCTCAGCTCCACGAAGCGCAGCCATGCCGGCAGGTTCATAGGCTTATCTCCGGACTCACGTTTTCGCCACCACGTCGAAGGTGGTGCGCTGGTCCAACTGGCCGGGAAGCCGTAGGAGGAGATCGATCTGCCAGCGGCCGCTCATGCTCATCGTGTCGCCTTCGGCGGAGTAGACGCCGTTGCCCTTGGGCTGCAGGTCGATCACGCTCTGGCCCATATCCATGTCCAGCATGGTCAGCTGCAGCTCAACCTTCTCGGCGTTGTCCACCGGCTTGCCTTTAGATTCGAGCGTTACCTGGAAGAGGTTCGGCCCAACTCGCAGCGGCACGATCTCGAACATCACCCGCGTGTCTCCCATGGTCTTGATCTGCGCATCCGGGCTGCCGGCCGCGTTCGCGGGCGGCAGGTTCGTCAGGAGACCGGTCACGGCCAGCACCGCGACCACGAGCAGCGCCTCCAACGGCAGCGTGCGGCTCAAAAACCGGCGCGCCCGGGTCGCCGGCGCACGGCCGGGATCGCGCAGGGATGGCACGAGCATCCAGCGATGGAAGGCCGCTAGCAGGAGCGCCAGCGCGAAGATCGCCGTCTTGAGGATGAGCGCCTTGCCGTAGTCGGTGTCCAGCGCGTTCTCCAGCGTGCCGACGTGCGCCAGCGCCTGATAGAACCCGGTGGCCACCAGCCCGACGGCAGAGATGAGCGCCACTCGCGAAAACCCGGAGACCACCGGGCCGAAGAGCTGGTTGCGGGCGAGGTCATCTGGCAAAATACCCGCCTTGGGCGCGGCCCGGCCACCGAAGGCGGGCACCACCGCCAGTGCCAAAGCTATCAGTCCGCCGACCCAAACGCCGGCCACTGAGAGGTGCAGCCAATCGTTCATCAGCGCCAGCTCAGGGGCATTCGAGACGGCTAGAGCGTGGCTGCTGAGCGCATACAGCAGCAGCTCCGCCAGCAGCCCGGTGACTATGGCCGTGCGCGGCCAGTTCGCTGGAACGCCGGCGACCGACAGCTCGCCCGCCGCGGCCGCGCCCAGCGATCGATGGGGCGAAAGCCCGCGCACCTCCATCGCCCGCGGCCACACCAGCAGGACCGCCAGCACGACGATGGCGATGCCGAGCCGCGCCACCAGATCGATCCCCAGCCCGGTGCCCAGCACCGCCTGAAAGGCCCCGGGCGACAGCCGCCCGCCGGACAGCCGCACCTGGTCCAGGAGCGCGGCGAACACCGAGACGACCAGCAGCCAGCCCAGCCCCACGCCTGCGCGCGTCAGCCGCCGTTGGAAGTCGGCCAGCCGCTCACCGGCCGTACCGGTCGGGACCAGACCGCCCGCCGGCTCGACGACAAGCATCCCGAACAGCGCCAGCCCCAGCAGACCCACGCCGGCCAGGTACTCCAGCCAGCGGATGACGACCGAGATGGGGCTGGGCGGGGGCGTGGTCGTCGCCTGCTGCGCTGCCGCGAGGTCGGCAGGCGTCGGCGCCACGCCAATCCCGAAGGCGAACGCGCCGGCGGTCACGTGGCCGTCGACCGCCGAGGTGGTCTTCCAGCTCACGGTATAGACGCCTTGCGGCAGGCTCGGCTGCACCGCCTCGGTCAGCGACAGGGGATCGTCGGTGACGGCCTGCGGCGAGCCCAGTTCGACCTCCTTACGCTGGGCATCGAACACCTGGATCTGCGTCAGCGACACTTCCGGGCGCTCGCTGAACCACAGCTGCACGCGAGCTGGCGCCTGCGCCAGGTTGGCGTTCGTCTGCGGGTCCGAGCGGACCAGGTTCGCATGAGCCGCGGCCGTGGCGGGGAGGGCCAGCATCGCCCCCACCGCCAGCCCGCGCGCAATGAGCCGCCAGAAGCTGCGCTTACGCATGCCGGTTGCTAGCACCCCGGCGGCGGCCAAGGGCACCCGGAGCCCTCCAGGCCAGCCGGCCGCCCGACGGGCCTCCTCTGCGCGTTTTCCGCCATGCTCCTACGCCTGGCTGGGTGAGGTCGTGCCCGTGGGAGCGCGCCCCTCGCGCCGGCGGGCAAATCCGGCCGCGCCGACGGCGACGCCGATCAGGCCGACGACGACTCCGGCGATGCCGAGCGCCCGCCCCTGATTAGCCGCCGCCTGAGCATCTGCGAGCTGCGCCTGCACGGCTGCCGGATCGTCCAGCTTCCGCGGGAACTGCAGCGGCGCCAGCGGCTGCACGTCGTCGAACCGGCCCGGGCCGGACTCGAAGCGCTGGTCGATAGGCTGCCCGTCGATGGTGCCGCTGAAGTGGAAGATGTACGACCCCGCCATGGTCGGGATGAAGTAGCCGGCGTACTTGCCAGGCATGCCGAAGCGCGCCTGGAGGCTTATGGGCATCGACCTGGCGTTGCCGCCGACGATGACCTCGGCCTTCAACGTCTTGTCGAGCCCGTCGACCGGCTTCTTGTCGGCCGCGGTCGTGACCGTGAGGTCGATGCCGTTCATCTGGTCCACGATCGACGGCTCGTTGAGGAAGCCGACGGCGAAGTGATATGGCCCAACGTCCCGCTGCTCGTGCGCCGATGCAATGCCGGGCACGGCCAGCGAGATGGCCAGCAGCGCGCCGCCCAAGGGCAGCGCCAGGAATCTGCGCATGCTGATCCTCCGAGAGGTGTTCTGGAATGACTACGTTTGAACGCGCCTACCAGACTCGGGGCGGAGGATCGCTTGGGCTCAGGTCGGCGCTGGCGGGCTCGGCCTCGTCTCCGGTCGGTGTAGCCGTGCTCCTGGACGGCGGCACGAACGGCAGCTCAGCCTGCAGCGCCTGCGTGAACGGCGTGCCCCAGCTCAGCCCGGCGCCCGTGCTTTGCAGGACAGGCGCCTGAGGTTGCGCGGCAGCCAGCTGCCGGACCGGTGGCGGCGCATGGTGATGGTGGTGTGTGAACCCATCCGCGATGAGCGCCGCGTGCATCGCCGCTTGCGCCGGCGTCACGTGGATGCCGCTGTCCCAGGCGCGATCCTCGATCTGCGGACCGAACACGAAGGCGAAGGCGAACAATCCCACCAGGCCGGCTCGCGCCAGCCACGTTCCCAGCGCCGTCCAGGACCAAGCGCTCACTCCACTGAGCATAGACGCTGGTCAGGTGCTCCTAGCGGGTAAGGGCCTCCGTCAGGTCGGCTACGTTGCCGACGTGCGTCCCGGCCCAATCGACCTGGCCGTCGCCAAGCGGCGGCGCCCCGCAGAAGAAGAGGCGCTCCACCTTGCCGCGGCCCGTCCACCACAGGATGGTCGTCCAGCCGGCCGGCGGCTCGGTGCCGGTCTCGGTCACGTGGCAGAAGTTGAGGCCGCACTGGAACTCCTTGCGGCGCGGCTCCAGCATCTGCATCCACAAGCTGTCGTACCGGACGTGTTTGTCCTCCAGCTGCATCAGCGCATCCTGGATGGACTGCGCCTGCAGCTCGATTGGCTCGTCGCCGGCGAGGGCGATGAACTTGGTGTACGGCATGGGCGTTCGCTGCGGCGCTGAGCCGTGCTGCAGCAGCGCCACGCGCGCGTGGGCCGACATGTCCGGAATGACCAGCGCATGGTCGCCCGAGCAGGCGGCGTACTTCTTGCCGGTGCCCTTTTGCTGCCAGCAGACGATGGTCAGCCAGGCATCCGGCGACCAGGGCAGCTGCTCCGTCTTATCGCCGGCGGCACAGATGTAGGACGCGACCGGCGGCTTCTGCGTCTTGGTGAACAGCGTCCCCTCGAGCTCCAGCGCGTGGCGGCGAGCGTCGTCCAGGTCGTCGGCCGAAACGGGGTGCACCCGCCGGCCGTCGAAGATCATCAGCTCGCTCATCCGCGCAAGAGAATACCGAGTCCTGGCGTAGAACGTTCAACCCGAGAGGACTATTTCCCGATGCAGAAGCGGCTGAAGATCTCGTCGAGCAGGCTCTCGCTCACGTCGTCGCCGGTGATGGCGCCCAGCGCCGCCAGCGCCGCGCGCACATCGATAGACACGAAGTCGGCTGCGCGCTGCTCCTCCACGCTCCGAATGGCGTCGCGAACATGCTGCGCCGCCTCCTCCAAGAGGGTCTTGTGCCGCAGGTTGTTCACCAGGATGTCGTCCACCGCCGTACGCGGCGCCAGCCGTCTGCGCAGCTCCGCTTCGAGCTCCGCCAAACCCTGGCCGGTGAGGGCGGAGACCCGCAAGTGCTGAGTGCCGAGTGCTGAGTGCTGAGTAGGCTCCGCCGACCGCGCTGGCGTGATTGCCGGCAGGTCGCACTTGTTGGCGGCAATCAGCACCGGCTTGCCACGCGGCAGGAGGGCATCGTCCGCGTCGGTCCATCCGGCGGTCGAGTCGTAGACGTACAGCACCAGGTCGGCCGCCTCGACCGCCTGGTGCGAGCGTTCGACACCAATGGCTTCCACGGGGTCGCTCGTGTCCGTGATGCCGGCGGTGTCCACCAGCACCACCGGCAGGCCCTGCAGGTTGATGCTCTCCTCGATCGTGTCCCGCGTGGTTCCGGCGATGGGCGTGACGATGGCTCGGTTCGCGCGCAGCAAGGCGTTCAGCAGGCTGGACTTGCCGGCGTTGGGCCGGCCTACGATGGCCACTCGCGCCCCGCGGCGGTAGAGGATGCCTTCGTCCGCGGCCCGAAGCAGTCCGCACAAAGCTTCCTCAGCCTGCGTCAGCTCGCCTATGAGAGCGCTGGCCGCGGCGGGCGGCACGTCGTCCTCGGAGAAGTCGATGTTGGCCTCGAGCTGGGCCATGACTCCGAGGATTCTCCGGCGCGCCTCGTCCACAGCCTTGGAGAGCCGCCCGCCAAGCTGGTTGACCGCCAGCCGCAGCGAGGCATCGGACTGCGAGTGGATGACGTCGGCCACCGCCTCCGCCTGCGCCAGGTCGAGCCGGCCGTTGACGAACGCTCGGAGCGTGAACTCGCCCGGCTGAGCCAGCCGCGCGCCGTGGGCCACGCATAAATGGAGGATGCGCTCCAGCGGCACCGGCCCGCCGTGCCCGTGGATTTCCACCACGTCCTCGGCCGTGTAGCTTCGCGGCGCTTTCATGTAGGCCAGCAGCACCTCGTCGACGACAGCCTTGCCGTCGACCACGTGGCCGTGGTACAGGCGGTGGCTCTCATACCCGCATCTCCTAGCGCTTGGCCGGAAGAGGCGCTTGGCGACGGCCAGGCTCTCAGGCCCGCTGAGACGCACGATGCCGATGCCGGCCTCGCCCGCGGCCGTGGCGATGGCGACGATGGTGTCGTCATACACGGCTGCGATTATGTCGCGGTGAGGCTGCCCTGGCGGACGGTATACGCCGCGACCGCCGGCATGTCCGGACGCTCGGTCGTGGTCAGCAGCACCTGCTCGTGGCTACGGATGACCTCGCGCAGCGCCGCGCGGCGCGCCTCGTCCAGCTCGGACAGCACGTCGTCCAGCAGCAGGATGGGCGTCTCGCCGGTGTGCTCCCGGATCAGGTCCAGCTCGGCCAGCTTCAGCGCCAGAGCCACGGTGCGCTGCTGCCCGCGCGAGCCGAACTTGTCCACGGACTGGCCGTTCAGGCTCAGCAGCAGGTCATCCCGATGCGGGCCAACCACGGTCGTACCCTGGGCCATCTCGCGGTCCGCCTCGATGGCCAGCCATCGCCTGAACTCGCTCTGGAGCTCGCTCGTCGTGGCGGTCAGCAGCCGCTCCCAGCCACCTTCGCCGCGGAACAGCTTGGTCTCGTACGCCAGCGCCAGCTCTCCGCCGCCCGGCGCGAGCTGCTGGTGGTGCTCGGCGGCCAGGCCGGCCAGCTGGCGCAGGCACACGGCACGGCGCTGCGAGATGACGCTGCCGGCCTCGACCAGCTGCAGGTCCCAGTACACCAGCTCCTCCGGGTTCAGCTCGCGCTCGCGGAACTGCTTCAGCAGCTGGTTGCGCTGGTGCAGCGCCCGGTTATAGACGCTGAGCGCCCGGAAGTACGTCCGGTCCGTCTGCGACAGCGCACCGTCGAGGTAGGAGCGCCGGTGCGAGGGCGAGCCGGTCACCAGGTCGAGCTGCTCGGGGCCGAAGAACACCGCCGGCAGGCGGCCCACGAAGTCGGCCAGCCGCTTGCCGGCGCCATTCAGCAGGACGCGCTTGGTGCCAAGCCCGGGCATGTCCGGCACCAGCACCTGCAGCTCCAGCTCGCCGCTCCAGCCGGTCACCCGGGCCACGCGCTCGCTCTCCGGCGCGCCCCAGCGGATCACCTCCTTGTCCGAAGCTGCCCGGTACGACGAGCCGCTGGACAACAGGTAGATGGCCTCCAGGACGTTGGTCTTGCCCTGCGCGTTCTGGCCGAAGAGCACCGTGAGACCCAGCTCGAGCGTCAGGTCGAGCTCCGCGTAGTTCCGGAAGTTGCTCAGCTCCAGACGGGACAGGTGCACCGGCCAATGCTAGTCGCCGGAAGCTGGTAGCTGGTAGCTGGAGGCGTCTTGAAGTGGCGCTTAGGCTGCAATGCTCGCAGGCAGCCGGCGCTCGATCGCGGACCTGATCCGCTGAGCGCACGCCTTATCGAGCCCGCGGATCAGCACGCTGTCGGTCGCGTCGCGGCCGGTGACCTGCAGGTCGTCGCCAAACGGCCCCCACAGCACCTCGACGTGAGCGACCTGCGAGAACGGCAGCATCCGCTTTACCAGCCGCCGGAATTGCCACTCGTCCCACTCGAGCCCCAGCTCCGTCACCACCAGCTCGCGCCGCAGCCAGTTCGTCATCCCCGCCGTCTGAATGCGCATGAGGATTCCGTCCTGCGTCGCCGCCGGCCCAATCCCTCGCACGCTTCCCGCCGAGCTGCGCCGAGGAGTCCGATACAGATCCAGCACGCTTGATTGTCGGCAAACAAGCGTGAGTTGATTACGTGCGGCGGGCTACCTGCTGGTCGCCATGGGCATGATGATGTGGGTGTAGTCGGTCGAGTCCACGGGGCGGATCACGCCGGGGGAGCCGGGGCTCGTGATCTCCAGCTTGATCTGCTCGGAATCGACGACGTTGAGGGCATCCGTGAGGTACTTGGCGTTGAAGGCGATGTCGGCGCTCGGCTCGCCTTCGACCACGGCGTCGATCTTGGATTCGTTGTCGCCCAACTCGGTGGACTCGGCGCGGACGGTCAGCTCGCCCGATTCCATGTGCAGGCGCACGATGTTGGCGCTGTCGCGGGCGAAGAAGGACGCCGTTTTAGCCGCGTTCAGGAACTCGCTGGTCGGGACCACGACCTGCGTCTTCCACTCCTTCGGCATGATCTGCTTGTAGTTGGGGAACTGCCCCTCGATCAGCCGGGACACCAGCTCCACGGTGGCGGTGCGGAAGATGACCTGGTTCTTGTTGGGCGTGAGGGCGATCTCCACCATCTCGTCCTGCCCCTTGCCATCCGGCAGGATGCGCGCCAGCTCCTGGAGGGACTTGGCCGGGATGATCAGCGTGAGCTCCTGATCGGGCCCTCCCTCCAGCTCGGAGCTGCGCAGGCCCAGCCGAAACCCATCGGCGGCCACCATGGTGATGTTGGAGCCGATCATGGTGAGCACGCCGGTGAAGATGGGCCGGCTGTCGTCTGTGGCGGCGGCAATGGCCACCTGGTTGATCATCTCCTTGAGGACATGGGCGGGCTGGTGGAAAACAGTGTCGTCCTCGCCAACGGTTGGGATGGCCGGGAATTCGTCGGCGTTGACGCCTCGGATGTTGCCGTCGGTCCGCAGACAGTGCATCTTGACCACGCGATTGGCCGGGTTCAACTCCATGCGCACTGGCGCGGAGGGGAGCGAGTTCACGAACTCCTGCAGCAGCCGGGCGGGGGCGGCCACGCGGCCCTCCTGCTCGATCTCGGCCTCGATCCAGCAGTTGATGCTGAGCTCCAGGTTCGTGGCGGACAGGCGGAGGCGCCCCTGGTCGGTGGCGAGCAGGACGTTGCCGAGGATGGGCATGGTGCTCCGCGTGGACACAGCCCGGCTCACCACCGCCAGGCCCTTGCTCAGGTTGTCCTGCCCGCAGCTGAGTTTCACGCCCGCCCTCCTAGCGCTTTTCGATCACGCGATCAGGACAGCATGTTAACAGGCAGTCGCACTGAGCGGAAGATCGTAGCCGCTAAATGTCGATCAGCGTGGGGAATTGGGCCAGCAGCTCGTCGTTGGTGAGCGGCTCTTCGTCCCCGTCGGGCACCCACACCACCTCGGCGGCCTCCAGCGCTTCGGTGGGCGCGCCGGCCATCTGGCGCAGGTAGCCCTCCACGATATCCGCGCTGATGTCGTTCTGCTTTGGCAGTGGGGCGAGCACCGCCGCGATGAGCGTTACGACGATGTAGCGCCCGCCGCTGTCGTCCGGCATCGCCGGGGTGCTGGAGGCCGGCGCCGAGCCGGTGCGTACGCGCCCTCCAACGTTGGTCAGCGTCTCGAAGCTGAGGCGCTCGCGGGCCGCCATGGTGCGCTGGTTGTACGCGCCCTCCGCCTGCTCGTAGCGCACGACGTTGGAGTCGAAGGCCGCCGAGTGCCAGTACTGACGGTTCCGGAGCAGCAGCAGCGCAGCGTCCTGCACGAGCCCGGCATAACCCGCCTGCGTGGACGTGTCGGCGCTGGCGACCAGCCGGTGCAGCTCGGCCGGCACGGACGAGGCCGAGCCCAGCAGGGCCAGGTCAAGCTGCGCGACCGTCACGTTGCTCTGGCGGGGCGCATACCCGCCACCGCCGCCGCCCATGCCGCTCAGCAGCCGCCGGCCCCAGATGAACAGCAGGATGATCAGGAAGATGCCGAAGAAGCCGCCGCCGCCAAAGCCGATGAACGGCAGGAACAGCCACGGCAGGCCGAAGCCGCCGCCGTAGCCGCCATAGCCACCGCCGTAGTAGCCACCGCCGCCGCCAAAGCCGCCTCCCCCGCCTACGCTGCCGCCTCGCGCTCCGCCGCCGCTGCTGAAATGGCTGCCGCCGCCGACCCCGCCCCCCTTGGCCAGCGCCGGATCCGCCGCCAGTACCAGCAGCAGCACCAGCAAGCCGACAATGCTCAGCACGCGCAGCAGGCGAGGGTCGAGCAAGCGGCGGAAATATTGCATACTGCTATATTAGCCGTGGTGAGAGGGGCCAGGACCGCGTGAGACGGCTCACCGAATCGACGGTCGGGCTCGGCCTGGTCATCCTGGCTGGCGCCTGCGCCGCCGTGGGCATTGCCGACAATATGGCTGACTTCTCCGAGCCGGAATCGTGGCTGCTGACCGGCTTGGTGTTCGGCATCCTGGCCATCGCCGTGGCCATCGACGAGCAGCGCCTCTCCCGCCTGCCGGTGCATCATCCGGCTGAGGAGTGGCTGGCGCGGTCCGTTATTGTGCTCAGCATTCTCTGCGCTCTCACCGGCTGGGTCTACGGCGTGCTTGTCGACGGCGAAGACGTGCGCGACCTGTGGAGCGTAATGGGCGTCATCCTGGCACTCCTGGCCGTGAGCGTGACCATCGACGCGCATCGGGTGGCGGTGGCGCGGCACACGTTATTGGAAGTGCGCCACGATCGCGACGCTATCGGCGGCGTGATAGCGGCGGCGCTGGCCTTCGGCCTCGGCATCTTCGGGCTGTTCACCGGCATCTTCGGTCTGCCCCACGCGCAAGCGTGGCTGTTCGCGGGTGTGGTCTTCGCCGTCATCGCGGCGGCGTTCATGTTCGACGAGCAGGTGCACGTGGCGCATCGCGCCCGCCGCGCGACCCACACGCCCTTCAGCCGGGCTCAGTCCTCGCCGAGGTAGGTCTTCCGCACCAGCTCGTTACCGAGCAGGGCCTTGCCGGTATCCGAAAGGACGATCCGGCCGGTCTGGATAACGTAGCCGCGCTTGCAGATGGCCAGCGCCAGCCGGGCGTTCTGTTCGACCAGCAGGATGGTCGTGCCCTGGCGGTTGATCTCGATGATCGTGCGGAAGATGGTCTCCGTCAGCACCGGCGAGAGGCCCATGCTGGGCTCGTCGAGCAGCAGGACCTTGGGCCGGGCCATGAGCGCTCTGCCGATGGCCAGCATCTGCTGCTCGCCGCCGGACATTGTGCCGGCGAGCTGCTTGTGCCGCTCTCGGAGCCGGGGGAAGAGCTCGAACACACGGTCGATGTCGGCCTTGACCTCGCCGTCACGCCGGGAGTAGGAGCCCAGCTCCAGGTTCTCGAACACCGACATCCGCTTGAATACGCGCCGCGCCTCGGGCGCCTGCGAGATGCCCTTGTTGACGATCTCATGGGCCTGGAGCTTGTCCAGCCGCTCGCCCGAGAGGCTGATGCTGCCCGCTCGCACCGGAAGCAGGCCGGAGATGGTCCGCAGGGTAGTGGACTTGCCAGCGCCGTTGCCGCCGATCAAGGTGACGATCTCGCCTTGCTCGACGTCCATCGAGATGCCGTGCAGTGCCTCGATATTGCCGTAGGACGCGCGGACATCGCGCAGTTCAAGCAGCGCCAGGCGTCTCGTCCTCCAGCATGAGTCCTTCGATGCCCCGGCCGAGGTAGGCCTCGATCACCCGCTCGTTGCTCTGGATGGCGGCTGGCGGCCCCTCGGCGATCTTCTCGCCGTAGTCCAGCACGGCCACCACGTCCGACACGCCCATCACGACTTTCATGTCGTGCTCGATCAGCAGGACGGTCAGGTCCAGCTCGTGGCGAAGGTGGCGGATGAAGTCGGTGAGCTCGCGGCTCTCCTGGGGGTTCATACCGGCCGTCGGCTCGTCCAGCAGGAGCATCTTGGGATCGGTCGCCAGGGCGCGGGCGATCTCCAGCCGGCGCTGGTCGCCGTAGGGCAGGTTGCGGGCCAGCTCGTCGGCTTTGCCGCGCAAGCCGACCAGGCTCAGCAGGTCCAGCGCCCGCTCGGCGGCACGCTGCTCCTGGTGGACGAAGGCGGGCAGCTTGAGGACGGCCTCCACCGGGTTGAACCGCAGCCTGACGTGCTGCCCAACCAGCACGTTCTCGAGCGCGGACATGTTGGCGAACAGGCGGATGTTCTGGAAGGTGCGCGCGATGCCGCGGTCCACGATCTGGTGCGGCTTCAGCCCGATGATGCTTCTCCCGTCGAACAGCAGCTCGCCGCTGGTCGGCGGGAACAGCCCGGTGATCACGTTGAAGAACGTCGTCTTCCCGGCGCCGTTCGGCCCAATCAGCCCGAACACCTGCCCATGCTCGATCGTCAGGCTCACGTCGTTCACCGCCCGCAGGCCGCCGAACTGCTTGACGATCTGTTTTGCCTCCAGCAGAGCGCTCATGCCGACTGCGCCTCCGTCGAGACGTCGTAGAGCTCCTGGCTTTCGGAGGCGGCGACTTCGGGGGTGGCGTGGAGCTCCATGCGGCGGCGGGCGCTGGGGAGGAGACCTTCCGGCCGGAAAAGCATCATCAGCACCAGCGCGAGGCCGTACAGCAGGAACTTCAGGTTCACGAAGTCGAGCTGATCCAGGAAACCGATGTGTGTGAAGGCGCCGAGCTGGTGCGACCAGATGGTCATCTGCGTCAGGATCAGCGACTGCAGCTCGAAGAGGATGACCGCCCCCAGGATCACGCCGGGGATGTTGCCCATCCCGCCCAGCACCACCATGCTCAGGATGAAGGCCGAGGTGCTGAAGCGAAAGTTGTCCGGCGTCACCAGCCCCAGCTTGCTGGAGTAGACCACCCCGCCGATCCCCGAGAACGACGCGCCGATGGCGAACGCAAACAGCTTCGTCTTCACGGTGTCGATGCCCATTGCCGCCGCGGCCACCTCGTCCTCGCGGATGGCCATCCAGGCTCGGCCCAGGGGCGAGTCGCGCAGGCGCCTGATGATGATGACGATGAGGGCGATCAGGAACAGGACCACGAAGTAGTACGGCAGCGGGTTGTGCCCGAAGTTGTAGGAGCCGACGACTGGCGGGTCGAGGGCGTTGATGCCGTTCGGCCCGTTGGTGTACTTGTCGGCGTTGAGGAAGATTACCGGCACGATCTCGCCGAAACCGAGGGTCACGATGGCCAGGTAGTCGCCGCGCAGCCGCAAAGTCGGCGCGCCCAGGATGATGCCGAAGATGGCGGCGATGATGCCGGCGATCGGCAGCATCAGCCAGAACGCCAGGTGGATGCCGAAGCGCGGCGATGCCAGGAAGCCGTAGGCGTAGGAGCCGATGGCGAAGAACGCGGCATAGCCCAGGTCCAGCAAGCCGGCGTACCCAACCACGATGTTCAGCCCCAGCGCAAGCAGCACGAACACGCCCGCGTCCGCTGCCGAGCTGACGTGCGAGGCGTTGCTGTCGAGGATTGGGTAGAGGATGGCCAGGACGATCACCGCCCCGAGCAGCGCCTTGGATTTCAAGTCAGAGCCGAACCGAGGGAACATCGTGGCCTTGGCCACGGCCGCCGGCTCGCTCATCCGGCGGACTCCGGCAGGTGCTGGCCCAGCAGGCCGGAAGGCCGGAACACCAGCACCAGGATGAGGATGGCGAACACGATGGCGTCCACGTAGCGCTCGGAGACGTACTGCGCGCTCAAGGCTTCGAGCAGGCCGATGAGCACCCCGCCGATCATCGCCCCCGCGATGTTGCCGATCCCGCCCAGCACCGCCGCGGTGAAGGCCTTGAGCCCGGCGATATAGCCGTTGATGAACCACACGCTGTTGTAGTAGACGCCGAACACGAACCCGCCGGCGCCGGCCAGCGCCGAGCCGATGAAGAACGTGAGGGCGATAGTGGAGTTGATGTTGATGCCCATCAGCGAGGCGGCCTGCCGGTCCTGAGCCGTGGCGCGCATGGCCCGGCCGAGGCGTGTCTTGAGCACGAACCACTGCAGCCCGGCCATCATGGCGATGCTGACGAAGATGATCATCAGCTGCTTGGCGCTGATGATCACGTTCCCCGCCAGGATGACCGGATTGGGCATGACGTCCGGGAACGACACCGGCGACGGTCCGGCGCGCAGCTGCACCACGTTCTGCAGGATGAACGAGACGCCGATGGCGGTGATCAGCGGGGCCAGGCGAGGCGCATGGCGCAGCGGCCGGTAGGCGGCGCGCTCGATGAGCATGCCCAGCAGGCCCGTGGCGAGCATCGAGCCCACCAGGATGACGAACATCACCACCGCCACCATGGGCCCGGAGACGGTACCGGTCACGCCCAGGCCGCCGGCGATCAGCAGGGCCACGAAGGAGCCCACCATGAACACGTCGCCGTGGGCGAAGTTGATAAGCTCGATGATGCCGTACACCATCGTGTAGCCGAGCGCGATCAGCGCGTAGATGGCCCCCAGCGAGAGGCCGTTGATGAGCTGCTGGACGACTAATTCAAAAGGGGACATAAGAAAAGGGAGTGAGCGTTGCGGCTCACTCCCTCATCCTTCGTCTTACTTAAAGGCGAACTGGTCTTTGGCGACCCAGGCGCCGTTGTCGACACTCCACAGGCTGATGATCTTGTCTGTGGTGTCGCCGAACTGGTCGAACCCGTAGGTGCCCAGCGCGCCCTTGAAGTCCTTGAGGCCCGCTACGTACGCGCGAACGGCCGGACGGCTGGCGCCGGCGTTCTCCACGGCCTGGATGATGATGTTGGCCGCGTCGTAGCCGGAGGCGCTGTAGGCGCCGATCTTGTCGGCCGGCTGAGTGTACTTGGCGTTGTAGGCCTTGATGAAGTCCTGAGCCTCGGGCAGCTTGTCGGCGATAGGCGCTGCCACGGTGCCCCAGGTGCCCTGGCCGGCCGAGCCGGCTTCCTTGATGAACTCGTCCTCGACGATTCCGTCGCCGCCCATCATCGTGATCTGCTGCATGCCGACGTCGGTCATCTGCTTGCGCAGCAGGCCGCCGCCCGTCGTGGTCACGCCGCCGTAGTAGATGAGGTCGGGATTCGTCGCCTTAGCCTTGGTCAACAGGGCCTTGAAATCCTGCTGGTTGGCGCTCAGGTGCTCGTGGCCGAGGACCTTGCCGCCGTCCGAGGTGAAGCGCTTCTCGAACTCGTCGGCCAGGCCCTTGCCGTACGTCTCGTTGTCGTCGACGATGAACACCGCCTTCTTGTTCAGCGTCTTGAAGGCGTAGTCGGCGCCGGCCGGGCCCTGGAAGTCGTCCGTAGTGCAAACGCGGAAGTAGGAGATCTGGTCCGGATGCGCTTTGCGCAGGTCCTTGGCCGCGTCGGTCTTGGTCAGGTCGGGGTTGGTGTTGGCCGGGCTGATCTGGACCAGGCCAGCCTCATTCGTGAGCGGGATCTCGGCCTGGGCCACGTTGCTGTTGAACGGCCCCACCACGCCCATCACGTTCTTGTCGGCGATGAACTGCTGGATGTTCTTTGCGCCCTGGGCGGGATCGTGCTTGCCGTTCACCGCATCGTCCAGGATCTGGACCTGGTACTTGTATTTCATGCCGCTCTTGGCGTTCGCCTGATCGACGGCCAGCTTCACGCCGTCAGAGGTCGGCACGCCGTTCGCCGCTTCGCCGCCCGACATCGGCAGCTCGACGCCGATAGTGACGGTCGAACCCGGAGGCAGGGCCGCGGCGGCTGCCCCGCTGGCCGTCGCGCCACTGGCGGCAGGTTTCGCACTGGCGGCGCCGCTGGCGGCGGGCTTGGCGCTTGCGGAGGCGGCCGTGGATGCGGCCGCTGGCTTAGATGCCGCCACCGAGGCGGCTGGCGGGGCTGCGCTGGATGCAGGCGCAGCCGATGGCGCTGCGCCGCCCCCGCAGGCTGACAGCAGCAGCAGACCGGCGCTGCTGGTTGCCAGGAATGACAGGAATTTCGATCGCATGACTTCCTCCTCCACGAAGATCGGCCACAGGCGCTGTGGCTCTTGCGATATTGCGGCGATTATAGGGGAGATCAAGCAACCCCCGGCGACATGGCCGGGGGTCGCTTGAAACGCTGGGTTGGTCGGGGGCTACGCGGCGGGCTTAGCCGAGGCCGCGGCGCCACCGGTGGCTGCGCCTGACGCGACAGCCGGCTTGGAAGCCGCTGCGCCACCGGCCGCGCCTGAGGCGGCAGCCGCACCTGAGGCGGCAGCGGGCTTCGTGGATGCGCCACCCGCGGCTCCGGCAGCGGCGCCTGAGGCCGCGGCGGGCTTGGCGGATGCGCTGGCGGCGCCGGCGGCAGCAGCGGGTTTGGATGCAGCAACGGAAGCCGGGGCGGCGCTGGAAGCGGGCGCTTGAGTCCCTCCACAAGCTGACAGGACGGCAAGAGCTACGGCAGCAGACCCGACGATGGACGCGACTTTACGCAAATGACTCTCCTTCTCTTGGCGGGGATTGATTGGGCACGCAGAATCAGCGTCTGCATGCTCCAGGACGGAATTATAGGACAAATGTACCCTGAGGTTAAGGCAAGCTGGCTGTGAGAGCTAGAGCAGCGCCGGCTGCCCGGGCTTCACCGGCCGGCCCAGGTGCTGGTGTGCCAGCGGCGTCGCCACACGTCCGCGAGGCGTGCGCTGGATGAAGCCGAGCTGCAGCAGGAACGGCTCGTACACGTCTTCGATCGTCTCCGGCTCTTCTGACATCGACGCGGCCAGCGTGTCCAGGCCCACCGGCCCGCCCTGGAACTTATCGATGATGGTCGCCAGCAGCTTGCGATCGACGTCGTCCAGCCCCAGGTCGTCGATCTCCAGCATCGCCAGCGCCTGCTGAGCGGTGGGTCTGTCGATGATGCCGCTGCCGCGCACCTGGGCATAGTCGCGCAGGCGGCGCAGGAGCCGGTTGACCACGCGAGGCGTGCCGCGGGAGCGGCGGGCGATCTCCATGGCGCCCTCGTCGTCGATGGGCACGTCCAGGATGGCCGCCGAGCGGGTAGCGATGTGCATCAGCGCCTGGTGGTCGTAGAAGTCCAGCCGGTAGGTGGCTCCGAAGCGGTCGCGCAGCGGCGAGGTCATGGCGGCGTAGCGGGTGGTGGCGCCGACGACAGTGAAGCGCGGCAGCGGGATGCGCACGCTGTGCGCGCCCGGCCCCTTGCTCATCATGATGTCGATGACGTAGTCCTCCATGGCCGGATAGAGGACCTCTTCGACCACCCGCGGCAGGCGGTGCACCTCGTCGATGAAGAAGATGTCGCCCTTGCCCATCACCGACAGCATCGAGGCCATGTCGCCCGGGCGCTCGATGGCGGGGCCAGAAGTGGTCTTGATCTTCACGCCCATCTCGTTGGCGATGACGTTTGCCAGCGTGGTCTTGCCCAGGCCGGGCGGGCCGTAGAGCAGCACATGGTCGAGCGCCTCGCCGCGGTTCAGTGCGGCCTGAATGAAGATGGACAGGTTCTCCTTGACCTTGGCCTGGCCGATGTACTCGCGCAGCGTCCGAGGCCGAAGGCTGAGCTCGACCCCTCCGTCGTCGGCCTGCGCCTCAGCGCCGATCAGGCGGCTTTCGGCGGGAGTACTCATGTACGTCCGCGAGCGCCGCGGTTCGGCGTGATCATGGCTCCGGCGGCTCGCCGTCCGCGTAGGACGACGCGAAGAAGCGGAGGGCACGGCGCAGGCGCTCCTCGAGCGGCAGGTCCAGGCCCTTGAGGTACCCGAGGGCGGAGGCGGTTTCGGCCGGACTGTAACCGAGGGCGTTCAAGGCTTCGGCCAGCTCGGCTTCGGGGCTGCCGGTGGGCGCGATCTCGGCGACGCCCGGCGCAAGCTTGCCCTTCAGTTCCAGGATGAGCCGCTGGGCCGTCTTGGCGCCGATGCCTGGCACGCGCTTGAGGACGTCCACACTGCCGGCCTGGATTGCCTGCCTGAGGGCGGACGGCGCCATCGAGCCGACCAGTGCGAGGGCGCTCTTGGGTCCGATGCCGCTGACTGCGAGCACCTCCTCGAACAGCTCCTCCTCCTCGACGGACGCGAAGCCGTACAGCTGGAGGGCGTCCTCGCGGACGTACAGGTACGTGGCCAGCTGGACCCTGTCACTTTCCAGGCCAGCGAGGGTCTGCGGCGCGACCGTCGCCTTGTAGTGCACGCCTCCGACGTTCAGGACCACGTAGTCGGCCCCGCGGCGGACGACGCTGCCCTCGATGCCGGCGATCATGCGAACGTCAGCCGCATGCGTTCCTCGGCGGCTCTCCGCCGGGCCAGCGCCTCGTGCGAGTGCGCGTGGCACAGCGCGATGGCCAACGCGTCGGCCGCATCGTCAGGGCGCGGAATCTCGTCCAGCCCGAGCAGCAGGCGGACCATCTGCTGGACCTGCTGCTTCGTGGCGCCGCCGTAGGACGCCACAGCTTGCTTGACCTGAATTGGCCGGTAAACCTCCACGCTCAATCCGTGCTCCGCCGCCGCCAGCAGCGCCACACCGCGCGCCTGCGCCACGCTGAACGCCGAGCGCGTGTTCTTGCCGAAGAACAGCTCTTCGGCCGCGCACGCCTCCGGCCGGAACTCGCCGATGATCTCGCTCAACCGCTCGTGCAGCGTGAGCAGCCTGCGCTCCAACGCATCGCCGGCCGGCGTGAGGATTACGCCGTACGTGAGCGCCCGCTCCCCGTCGATCAGGCCGTACCCGGTTGTGGCCAGCCCAGGATCGATGCCAAGGATCCGCATGGATTGCGCTGAGTGTAGCTCATCTGTTCCATACGGAACCCGGCCCGCACCTTCAGAGGGATTCGAGAATCGCTTCCGGAATCTCCACGTTCGTGTAGACGCGCTGGACGTCGTCCAGCTCTTCGAGCCGATCGATGAGCTTGGCTACCGCGGTGGCGCCGCGCTCGTCGAGGTCCATCACCGTCTTGGGCACCATCACCAGGTCGGCGGAGCTGATCTTGAAGTGCTGGCTGTCGAGGGCGCGACGTACTGCGTCCAGGTCGGCCTTATCGGTGTACACCTCCAGGATCCCGCCATCCTCCTGGATGTCGTCGGCGCCGGCGTCGATGGCGGCCATCTCCACCTCCTCGGCGTTGGCGCCGTCCAGCTCGATGGAGATGAGGCCCTTCTGGTCGAACATCCAGGCGACCGAGCCGGACTCGCCCATGTTGCCGCCGCCGCGGGTGAAGATGTTGCGCACGTCCGCGGCGGCGCGGTTGCGGTTATCGGTGAGGACCTGGATCATCATCGCTGCGCCGCCAGGCCCATAGCCCTCGTACAGCAGCTCCTCGAGCTGGCCGCCTTCCTTGTCGGCGCCGGTGCCGCGATTGATCGCGCGCTGGATGTTCTCCTGCGGCATGTTCACTTCGCGTGCCTTCTGCACCGCCAGACGCAGCCGGAAGTTCGCATCCGGGTCGCCACCGCCCTCGCGTGCCGCGACGGTGAGCTCGCGTCCAACCTTCGTGAAGAGCTGGCCCCGGCGAGCGTCGTTGACGCCCTTCTGCCGCTTGATCTGGGCCCATTTAGAATGTCCCGACATAGGTCTTCCCTCGGCCGATTTTAGCTTGGTATGTCAGTGGTCCCGCCCGGAGTTCGCCGTCCGCGCAGGACTCAGTGGGCGGCTGCGAGCTGGCGCTTCCAGGCCGGATGCTGGTCGCGCATACGTGGCATGACCTCGTTGGCGAACAGCCGGATCGATCGATCGGCTTCCTCATAAGTCATGCCACCAAACAGGAAGTTGCCGTCAACGACCGTCACGCCCAGCTCGTCCTGCGCGCGCTGCAGGACGGCCAGGCACTCGTCCGGTGTGCCGACGCACATCCGGCCCTGCTCCACGATGTGCTCGATGTCGACGTCCTCGGCGGCCGACTGGCGCAGCGCCTCGTTCACGTTCTTGGCCTGCCGGAGCGATTCCTGCAGCAGGCCCGTGTAGCGCTCCAGCGCCTGCTTGGCGCGCCTGCGGGCTACGTCCCCGTCCTCGTCGCAGACGATCTGGTAGTGGGTGCAGATGTCGCAGTTAGCCAGATCGCGCCCCGAAGCGACCCAGGCCTCGCGGTAGAGCTGCGTGTTCGCCGCCAGCACCGGCAGTGGCTTGACATAAGCCACCGTCAGCAGCTTGTAGCCCTGACGGGCCGTCCACTCGAAGGATGCGGGCGTGTTGCTGCACGCCATCCAGATGGGCGGATGTGGATCCTGCTCCGGTTTGGGCCACACGGTCAGGTTCTCGTACTTGAAGTGCTTGCCGTGGTAGGTGAACGGCTTGCCGGTCCAGGCTTTGAGGACCACCTCCAGGCCCTCGGTCGTGAGCGCCTGTCCGTCGGCGATGTCGATACCGAACGTCTCGTGATCGTGGACCACGAAACCGCGGCCCAGACCCAGCTCGAGCCGTCCGCCGGACATGAGATCGACCATCGCCAGCTGCTCGGCCACCTCGATCGGGTTATGCAGCGGCATGACGATGATCGACGAGCCCAGCCGCACCCGCTTGGTGCGCTGCGCGAGCGCCGCCAGGAAAATGGGCACCGAGGGGATGTGCCCGCCGTACGCGTGGAAGTGGTGCTCGTTGGCCCACAGCGCGTCGAAGCCCAGCTCCTCGCTGCCGGCCATGAAATCCACCAGGTGCCGCATGTGCGCGGCGACGCTGGGATACACGTCCGGGTAGTAGGTGGGTAGGCAGAAGTGACCGAATTTCACGCGCGATTTCCTTTCTCGGGCCGGCTGACCCGAAGATTCTAAGTTAGACGCTCAGGCGTGGGCGAAAATAATGTCGCTATGCCTGAACCAATCGAGCTGCTCGAAGCGCAGTCGGCCGCGACCCGCCAGGCCGTCGCCGCCGTCCCCGAAGAAGCCTTCTCCAAAGACGCGCCTGCCTGCCCCGGCTGGCGCGTGCACGACGTGGTGGCCCACCTTACCTCGGGCGCTCAGATGTTCGGCGGCATCGCCCGGAACGAGTTCTCGGGCGACCAGTGGATGGAGGTTCGGCAGAAGCAGCTGGCCGAGAACGGGGCCCTCTCGGCCGCCGAGCTCAAGCAGCGCTTCGCTGAAGCGGACGCCGCGCTGGTGCAGACGTTCAAGAGCCTCTCGCCCGAGGAACTGCAGGCCAAGCGCCGGCATCCGGCCATGGGTGAGATCCCTGTGGGGCAGTTCGTCAATATGCGCATCTCGGAGGCGCTCATCCACGCCTGGGACGTGCAGTCCGTGCTGGACCCCTCGGCCAAGCTGTCCGGGCCCGCCACCGGCCCGGTGCTCGGCTTCATGCTCAATGTCTGGCCGAGCTGGTTCCTTCCAGAGGCGATCGAGGGCTTGCAGCGCACATTCCGCTTCGTGATCGGCGGCGCCGCCAACGAGGACCGCACGCTGGTCATCTCCGGCGGCAAAGCCGCCTGGGGCTCCGGCACCCCGGACGCCACCTTCACCCTCGACCCCGGCGACATGCTCCTGCTCGTCTCCGGCCGCCTGTCCAGCGAAGCCCTCATCGCCGGCCGCGCCCAAATATCCGGCGACGCCGAAGTGGCCAAAGGCCTCTCCCAGCTCTTCAAAGCCTACGGCGGCCGGTAGCCCGTACCGGATAATGGTAAGCACATGGCAGTGAGCGCGAGCGAAGCCAGGCGACAGCTCTTCCCGTTGATCCAAAAAGTCAACGACGATCATGTGGCGGTCGAAATCACGTCCAAGCATGGGGACGCCGTGCTGCTGGCGCGGTCGGACTACGAGTCGATGCGGGAGACCGCGTACCTACTCCGCGTTCCTGCCAACGCCAAGCGCTTGCTGGAAGGCTTAGAACAGGCCCGCCGCGGCGAACGCGAGGAACATCCGCTGACAGCCGATTAGGTGCGGATCGTCTTCGCGCCAACAGGCTGGGAAGACTATCTCTACTGGCAAGCCACTGACCGATCAATGCTGCGGCGCCTCAACCGTCTGATCGAGGACGTCCGTCGGGCCCCGTACGATGGGATAGGGAAGCCCGAGGCGCTGAAAGACAACTTGCAGGGCTGCTGGTCGCGCCGAATCGACGAGGAACACCGGCTGGTCTAGCTGGTGGACGGCGACGATCTCGTGATTTTCCAAGCCCGCTACCACTACGGGCGGTAAACGCTAGTCGAACAGCTCCTTCTGCTCGCGTAAGGCGGCTTCGTCGGGATCGGCGGAGGCCGCCGGCGGCGACGCGGCGGGCTCCGCGGGCTGGGGTTCGGGCGGGGTGACGTCTTTCTCGGAGGTGACCGGCTTGGTGGTGTAGGTGCCATCGGGGCGGCTGAGGAGCTGGGCGACCTTCAGCTCCACGCCTTCGAGCTTCTGCAGGCAGTAGCGCGCCAGGAGCGAGCCGCGCTCATACAGGCGAAGGGTGTCGTCCAGCGAGAGCTGGCCCTGCTGGAGGGCCTGTGCCGTCTGCTCCAGCTCGGCGTAGGCCTGCTCGAACGTCAGCTCCTCGACCGGCTTGGGCGCCTGCCCGTTGCTCGAGCCGTCAGGCACGAGCAGGCACCGTGCGGCCGCTCGTCGCCTGGGCGCCGACCATGCCGTCCGCCATCTGAATGGCCAGCCTGTCTCCAGCCTCGATGCCGGCGACCGACGACAGCACGTGGCCGTCCTCGCCGTAGGTGATGGAGTAGCCGCGCTCGAGCGTCGCGTACGGGTTCATCAGCGCCAGCTGACGCTCCAGGCCGTGGACGCGCTCGCGGCGAAGGGCCACCGCGTGCTCGGCAGCGCTGCGCAGGCTGGCCTGCAGCCCCAGCAGGCGCTCGCGGTCGTGCCGCAGGCGGGCCACCGGCGAGTTCCGCTCCAGCACGCCCTGCAGCGCCTCCAGGCGGGAACGGAGATCGTCGATGCGGGCGGGAACCAGCGCCTCAAGCCGCGCCTGGTAGTCGCGCAGCTTGCGCATCTCGGCGGCCAGGTCCGGCACAGCCAGCTCCGCGGCGATCGAGGGGGTTGGCGCGCGCAGATCGGCGACGAGATCAGCGATGGTCACGTCTGTCTCGTGGCCGATGGCTGAGACGACAGGAACGCGAGAGCCGAAGATGGCCCGCGCCACGCGCTCGTCGTTGAAGGGCCACAGCTCCTCCAGCGAGCCGCCGCCCCGAGCCACGATGATGGTCTGCACCAGCTTGCTCTCGTTCAGCGCCCGCAGTGCGGCAACGATCGAGGGCGCGGCCTGATCGCCGGAGACCAGGGCCGGCGCGAGGATGAGATGGCATGCGGGGTACTTGCGCCGGACGACGTTGACCATGTCGTGCAGCACCGCGCCTGTGGGCGAGGTGACGAGGCCGATGCGCCGCGGCCACTTGGGCAGCGGCCGCTTGCGCGCCTGGTCGAACAGCCCTTCCCGCTGCAGGCGCTGCTTGAGCTGCTCGTACTGCAGGTGCAGCTTGCCCACGCCCTCGGGCTGGATGAGGTCCGCGACAAGCTGGAAAACGCCACGGGTCTCGTAGACCGTCACCCGGCCGTGGACGATGGCGGCCATGCCGTTGATCGGCGCCACCATGGCGGCGTCCATCGCCTGGCGGAAGAGCACGCAGTTGAGCTGCGAATCGCGCTCCTTCAGGGTGAAGTAGTAGTGCCCCTGGGTCGACCGCGTGACGTTCGAGATTTGCCCCTGCACCCACAGGTCCTGCAGCAGGGCATTGGAGTCGAACAGCTCACGCAGGAACTTGACGACCTGCTCGACCTTGAGGATGCGCACGCTCAGCCGCCTTTCAGAATGACCAGCGGCTGGCCGTATTCCACCGGCTGCCCGCCGGCGACCGCAATCTCGCGGACTTCGCCCCCTTCGGGCGCCTCAACCTCGTTGAAGATGCCCAGGGCCTCGATGTAGCCCACGATCTGCCCCTTCTCCACCATCTGGTGCAGGGCCACGGCCGGCTTGCCGGATTTCTCCTTGTTCCAGAAGAAGGTGCCAACCATGTTCGCTTTGACCTGCACCTCCAGGCTCGGATCCGGCGGCGGTTCTTCGGCCGGCGCCTGCGGGAGCGCGCCGTCAGCCTTGCGCAGGAACAGCTTGCGGCCATGCTGCTCGATGCTGAGCTCCGTCAGGTCGCTCTGTTGGAAGACTGCCACCAGCTCGCGCATGTCGTCCGCGATCACGGTCTTAGCCTAAGCGATTCGCCGATCGCGCGCAGCGCGATCGGCTCCATCAAGAACGATTCCGGGGACACCCCGGACCCCGGCAGGGCGGCTGCCCTGCACCTGCCGTGTCTATGCGCGCTCGATGTAGGAGCCGGTGCGGGTATCGATGCGAATGCGGTCGCCCTGGTTGACGAACAACGGCACCTGCACGGTCGCGCCGGTGGAGACTTTGGCCGGCTTGTTGCCGCCGGTGGCTGTATCGCCCTTGAAGCCGGGCTCAGTCTCGACGACCTCCAGCTCGACCGTGATCGGCAGCTCGACGTCGATGGGCTCGTCGCCGTAGGTCATCAGGTCCAGGGTCATGTTCTCGATCAGCCACTTCACGTTCTCGCCCAGGATGTCCTTGTTGAGCGTGAGCTGGTCGTAGGTTTCCGTGTCCATGAAGTGGTAATCGCCGTCGTCCTCATACAGGAACTGGACGGTGTGATGGTCCAGCCGAACGCGCGGGAACTTCTCGCCGGCCTGGACGGTCTTCTCGACGTTGGATCCGGTGCGGACGTTCTTGAGCTTCATCCGTACCTGAGCGCTGCCGCGGCCCAGCTTCAGGTGGTTGTACTCGACCACCTGCCACAGCTCGTTGTCCAGCTCGATGACGAATCCGCGCTTGAGCTCGCCGGTGCTAATCATTGCTTCGTTGCTTTCCTCATCTCACAAAAGGGTCTTTGCTGGCCCGGTTCACGACCTCCAGTCCATTGTGGCGCACGAAGCAGATGTCCTCGATGCGCACGCCGCCCCATTCAGGCAGATACACGCCCGGCTCGACCGTCACGGTCATCGCAGGCGCCAGCTCCAGCTCGCCCGACGGGCCCATGGTCGGCGCCTCGTGCACCTGCAGCCCCACGCCGTGGCCCAGGCCATGCCCAAATTTGTCGCCATAGCCGGCGTTGGCGATCACGTCGCGGGCGTACTGGTCGCCCTGCTTGGCCTCGATGCCGGGCAGAATCTGCCGCTCGGCGGTAAGCTGCGCCTCCAGGACCAGCTGGTAGATCTCGTCGAAGCGCCCGTCCGGCTGGCCGATGCAGATTGTCCGAGTGATATCCGAGCAGTAGCCCTCGTACTTGGCGCCGAAGTCGCACACGATGGGCTCGCCCGCGCGGATCTCGCGATCTGAGACACCATGGTGCGGCTTGGCCGCGTTCGGCCCGGACGCCAGGATGGTCGGAAAGGACAGCGCCTCGGCGCCCTCCTCGCGCACGAACTGCTCCAGCCGCCAGGCCGCTTCGCGCTCGGTCATACCGGGCTTGACCACCTCGCGGAATCTGGCGAAGGCATCGTCGACGATGCGTACCGCCTCGGCGATGATGGCCAGCTCGTCCTCATCTTTCAGCGCCCGCAGCTCTTCCACCAGCCCGTCAGTGGCGACGAGCTCGACCCCCGACAGGCCGCTCTCCTTCAAGCCCTCCAGCCAGGCGTTGTGACCGGAGACGGTCATGTCGCCGGCCTCGAAGCCAATCCGCTTGGCGCTGAACCGGTTCAGAACCGGCGCAAGGCCCTTCTTCGGAAACCCTCGCTCGACCATGATGAACTCGTACTCAGGCGCCTGCTGCGGGCCCTGGGTCAGGTAGCGGAAGTCGCTCAGCAGGAACGTCTCCGTCTGCGAGATCAGCAGGTACCCCGCCGAGCCGCTGAAGCCGCTCAGATAGCGCCGGTTCTCCGGCTGGCTGACGAGCAGCCCATCGAGCTCCTTCTGCTCGACCGCCGCGCGAACCCGCCGAATGCGGGAGGGGATGTCCACCCGCTAATTATGGGCGGCTTGGAGAACGCCGCCTACGGTCTACTCCGAAGCTACTTCACCAGGCCGTTAGTCTTGAGCCAGGCGGCTGCGACGTCTTTCGCGTCCTTCTTGTCGACGCCGACCTGCTTATCGAGGTCGGTGAGGCTTGCGGTCGTCAGCTTGGCGCTGACGGCATTGAGGGTCGTCTTGAAGTCGGGCGCGGCCTTCGAGAGCAGGTCGTTGCGGACGACTGGGGCGACGTTGTCGGCCTGCTGCAGGTGCTTGTCGTCCTCCAGCTCGACGAAGTTGTTGGTGATGATCGACGGGTCGGTCGTGAACAGCAGACCCACCTGAATCTGGTCGCCTTTGAGGGCGGCCACAGTGAGCGGGCCGCCGGCGTCAAGCGGCTTGAAGTCCTTGAACTTGAGGCCGTAGGTGTTCTGCAGGCCAACCTCGCAGAAGGGCCGCTGCGGGCACTCGGGCGGGCCGCCGAGGATGAACTGCGGCGCCACCGGCTGGAGATCGCTCATCTTGGCCAGCTTGTACTTGTCCGCATTGGCCTTGGTGACGGCGAAGCCGTTCGTGTCGACCGCCGGCGAGTAGTCGAGCACCGTCAGGTTCTTGGGCGTCAGCGCCGTCTGGAGGAGCTTCTGGGCCTCGGCGGGATCGGAGCTGCCCTTCGCGTTCTTGTCGACGAACAGCAGCAGGGTGCTCATATACTCCGGCACCATGTCGAGGTCGCCCTTCTCCAGGGCGGGCTCGACGACTTCGCGGCTGCCCAGGTTCTCGTGGCGATCCACCTTGTAGCCGGCGCCCTCGAGGGCCTGGCCGTACAGCTCGGCCAGCACGCTGGACTCAGGGAAGTTGAAGCCGCCGATGCGAACCGTCGGCTTCGCGCCGGCCGCTCCGCTCGCGGCCCCGGCGCCGCTGGCTGCTGCCCCACTGGCGGCTGGCTTGGCGCTGGCCGCGGTCGAGGCAGCGGGTTTTGCACTGGCGCTGGCGCTCGCGGCCGTGCTGGCCGCGGCAGGCTTACTGGCTGCCGGCGGCGGTGCGCTCGATACCGGCGCCGCCGAGGGCGCCGCTCCGCCGCCGCACGCGGCCAGGGCGAGAGTCGTGAGAATGGGCGCAAGCCATTTGGCTGATCGCATGAGGGGACTCCTTTGTTAGGGCTCCCGGCTAGCATACCAGCCAGCCACCGGCGGCTTTACGCGAGCGTGGCCGTCAAGGTCCGGCGGACACCCGGCGAGACCACGATGCGTTCGAGCAGGCTGAAGGCGATCTCGACGCAGATGGCCAGGAGGGCCACCAGCAGCGCGCCGGCGAACAGGCGGGCATATTCCTGGCGGGCCAGTCCGTCCACGATGTACCGGCCGAGGCCGCCGCCGGCTACGAGCGCGCCGAGGGTAGCCGTGGCGACGATCGCTACGGCGGCGTTGCGGACGCCCGCCAGAATCAACGGCGCGGCGATGGGCAGCTCCACCTGCCGCAGCAGCTGGCGGCCGCTCAGGCCCATGCCGCGGGCCGCGTCCACGACCTCGGGGTCGACTTCGCGCACGCCGGCCACGGCGTTGGTGAGGATGGGCGGGATGCCCAGCGGCACCATCGCGAACAGCGTGGGCCAGAAGCCGAGCCCCAGCCCGAGGGCAAACGCCACCGGCAGGGCGAAAGCCAGCAGCGCCAGCGATGGCAGCGCGCGCCCCACGTTGGCCACGTTGATGGCCGCGAAGTCGAACCGGCGGGCATGCCCCAGGTACACGCCCAGGGGCAGCGCCAGCAGGATGGCCAGCGCCGTCGCCGCGCCGGACAGCACCAGGTGCTCGGCCACACGCGTCGGGATGCCGTCGGAGCTGCTCCAGTGCGACGGGTCGGCGAACCAGGCCGCGACCTGGGAGAAGATGCTCACGGTCGAGCCCACGGCGTGACGGCGCGTTCGAGCCGCACCAGCAGCGCATCCAGCGCCACGGCCAGCAGGACCGACAGACCGGCGCCCACGATCAACGGCGTGGAGAAGAAGCGCTGGATGCCGTCCAGGATGAGGAAGCCGAGGCCGCCCTGGCCGATCAGCGCCGTCACGGTCACCAGCCCGATGGTGGTGATCGTCGCCACACGCAGCCCGGCGATGATCACGCCGGCCGCCAGCGGCAGCTCCACGCGCCACAGCACCTGTCGGGGCGTGTAGCCCATGCCCAGCGCGGATTCCCGCACCTCGGCTGGGACGGCCCTGATGCCGGCCACCACATTGCGGATGAGGATCAGCAGGGTATAGCTCACCAGCCCGATTTCGGCGGTGAGCAGCGAGAGTCCGGTGAACGGGATGAGGAGGGCAAACAGCGCCAGGCTCGGGATAGTGTAGAGCACGCCGGAGACCCAGGTGACGGGCGCGTACACCCGCGGCCGCCGCGCCGCCCAGATGCCCAGCAGCAGCGAGATGGCGAACCCGACGACCACCGCGATGGCCGTCAGCCGGAGGTGCTCTCCCAGCCGGCCGGCGATGTCCGGGATGTGCGACAGCACCCAATCCCAGCGGATGAGCGGCTCTCCCGGGCTCATGCGGGCACCTCGGGCGGCGATTCGATGGCGGCCCGCAGCGTCGAGGCGATCTGCTGCACCGTGACTGTCCCGGCGTAGCGGCCGGTCTCGTCGACCACCACGCCGGTTTGGACCGCGAGTCCGAGAAGCTGCGAGAGGGTGTCCCGCAGGGTGGTGTCGTATGTGAGCAGCGGCGAAGATGGCTCGGCGGCGCCGCGCGAGGCGCGCTCGCCGGCGGCCATGCGCAAGGTGTTGAGCCAGCCCAGGGGGCGGTCCTCGCCGTCCAGTAGGAGCCGGTACTTCGCGCCGGCCATGGGCACGCCGTCTTCAGGGGAGCCGAGCACCTCGTTCTCGTGAATCGTGGCAGCCTGTTCCAGGGCCACGTCCGCCACTGTCACCAACGCCAGGCGCTTGAGGCCGCGGTCCGCACCGACGAAGCGGGCAACGAACTCACTGGCGGGCCGCGTCAGCAGCTCCGCCGGCGAGGCGTACTGGGCGAGCACCCCGCCCTCGCGCAGCACGGCCACGCGGTCGCCCATCTTGATCGCCTCGTCGATGTCGTGGGTCACGAAGATGACGGTGGTTCGCTGCTCGCGGTGCAGCCTCAGGAATTCGTTCTGAAGCCGCTCCCGGACGATTGGATCGACGGCGCCGAACGGCTCGTCCATGAGCATCACCGGCGGCTCGGCGGCCATGGCTCGGGCCACGCCGACGCGCTGGCGCTCGCCGCCCGAAAGCTGCGAGGGATAGCGGTTGCGGACGCGCTCCGGATCGAGGCCGATGAGCTTGAGCAGCTCGTCTATCCGCTGCTGGATGCGCTCCTCGGGCCAGCGCAGCAGGCGCGGCACTGTGGCCACGTTCTGACCTATGGTCTGGTGCGGGAAAAGGCCGACCTGCTGGATCACGTAGCCGATCCGCCGCCGCAGTGTGGTCGGCTCCTCGGACATGATGTCCTGCCCGTCGATCAGGATCTGCCCGCTCGTCGGCTCAATCAGGCGGTTGACCATGCGCAGGCTGGTGGTCTTGCCGCAGCCGCTGGGGCCCACGAGGACGCAGATGGTGCCTGGCTCGATCGTGAACGACAGGTCGTTGACTGCGGGAGCAGCATCGCCGAAGCGCTTGACCACGTGGCGGAAGGCGACTTCGGCGCCAATCCCGGGCATACCCTGGCTATGGTAGACAGTGGTGCACATCAGCCCGGATCCCGCGCTTGGCAGCGGGCCGGACTCTATCAGCTGGAAGATCAACCGCGAGATCGTGGTAGTGCTGGGCTGGCCGGCGGCCATCCTCATGCAGCTGGCCCATCCTTTGGTGCTGGCCGGGGTGCTCGAGCACAGCGTCTTCGTCTCGGACCCGAGCCGCCGCTGGAAACGCCTGCGCAGTACGGTCGAGTCGATGCTGCTGCTGACGTTCGGCACGGCCGAGCAGGTGCAGCGCACGGCCGACAAGATCAACGCCATCCACGACTACGTTCACGGCAGGCTGGATTGCCGGCAGGGCATTTTCCCCAAAGGCACCTGGTACACGGCGCACGATCCGGAGCTGCTGCGCTGGGTCCACGCCACGCTTCTCGACGTCATTCCGCGGGCCTATGAGGCCTTCGTCGGCCCGCTGACGGATGCGGAGAAGGACCGCTACTGCGAGGAGGCGACCGTCATGGCTCAGCTGCTCCAGATGCCCGATGGCTGGCTGCCGGCCAGCATGGCCGAGCTCCGCGAGTACATGGACCGGACCTACGCCAGTGGCGCCATCCAGGTGACGGACCGCGCTCGCTGGATGGCCGGCGAGCTGCTGGCTGTCCCGAAGCCGCTGCCCCAGTGGCGGGCGCTCGGCTGGCTGAATGCGCTGCCGACACTGCTGCTGCTGCCGCCCAGGATGCGGGCAGCCTACGGCCTGAGCTGGGGCTTGAGCGAGCGAGCGGCATCGCGGGCCGGCGAGACTATCGCCAAGCAGTTGGTGCCGCGGGTTCCGGCGCTTATGCGGCACTGGCCGGCATCACGCCGGCCAGTGTGAAAGCGGCACTTTCTCGGCTCCGTTGCCGTTCTACCAAGCAAGGCTCGCATTGGCTGTGCCACTGCCATAGGCACAGCAAGAAAAGGGCCTGGCTTGGCACGCAACTTGCAAAAATCCGGCCACGAGAGGAACAGCCACGGCCGACCAACCTACCAGCCAAAGACCAGCCCCTGGCATGGGCCGCCGCATCCTGGTGATCGACGACGACGCTACGATCCTCGACCTCATTCGAGCCGTCCTCCTGGAGGAGGGCCACGATGTCGACGTGGCCCTCAACGGAGCGGAAGCGCTGGCCAAGGACAGCCGGCCGCCGGAAGTCTGCGTCCTCGACATGTTCCTTCCGGGCATCAGCGGCCCTGACCTGGTGACGGCCTTGAGGGACAAGTTCGGCCAGGATCTGCCCATCCTGCTGACGTCGGCCAGCATCGTCGAGCGCGAAGCCGAACAGCTCGGCGCCTACGAGTACCTGCCCAAGCCCTTCGACCTGGAGGAGCTGCTAGGCGCGGTACGGCGCGGGCTCGACGGTTCTTCCTCTTAGACCTTCACCTCGCGCGGGAGGGAATCGTCCATCACCGGCGGAGCCGAGTGGCCGTTGGCGCGCGGTTGGGCGATAGCCAGCTCCGCGGGCTCCAGCGCGCGAGGCTTGGAGACGCGATGGATCTGGCGTACCACGAACTCCTGCACGTCGTCGAAGATGGTGTACATCGCAGGCACGAACACCAGCGTCAGCAGGGTTGACGTAATCAGGCCGCCAATCAGCACGATAGCCGCCGCTTTCAGCAGCTCGGACCCCTCCTCGATGCCGGCGGCCACTGGCGTCAGAGCCACGATGATCGACATCGTGGTCATGACAATCGGCCGGAGTCGCGTCGGGCCGGCGTCCAGCAGTGCCTGGGTCCGGTTCTCGCCTCGCTTGCGCAGCGTGTCGGTGTAGTCGACGAGCAGGATGGCGTTCTTGCCCACCAGGCCGACCAGCAGGGTGAACCCCAGGAGCGAGAACAGCGTGAACGGGGTGGCGGTAATGGCCATTGCGCTGAACGAGCCAACCACCGCCAGCGGCAGGGACATCATGACCGCCAGCGGCAGGGTCACCGAGCCGAACAGCATCATCATCAGCACGTAGATCAGCACCAGGCCGATGGCCACGGCCTTGTAAATGTCGGCGAAGGCGTCCCCGCCCTGCTGCGCCTGGCCGTAGTACTTGATGCTGTAGCCGGGCGGCAGGCTGAGCTTCGCGATCTTGCCTTCGATGTCGTGCTGCACGTCGCCCACCAGCCGTCCCGACGTGGACGCGTTCACGATGACGGAGCGGTCGCGATCGACATGGTCGATCTCCGTCGGCGCGGCGCCGCTGGTGATGGTGCCGATCTGCCCCAGCGAGACGATGGTGCCCTTGCTGCTGAGCAGCGGCAGCGCCGCCAGGTTGTCCGGTGTGGCCTGGAAGGAGTCGTCGGCCAGCAGGCGGATGTCGATGTCGTCTTCACCCGGACGGCGGAACTTGGTCACCAGCGTGCCGTCCACCGCCGTGCGCAGCGCCGTCGCCGCCTGCTGGGCGGTGATGCCCAGGTCGGCCGCCTTGTCGCGATTGACGGTGACCACGAACTCGGGCTGCACGTTCTCGTTGACGTTGTTCACGTCGGTGGCGCCGGGCGTGCTCTTGACGATGGCCGTCACCTGGTCGACCAGGCGGTTCAAGACGTCGGGATTGGGCCCGCGCACGGCCACCTGGATCGGCTGGGTGCCGAAGCCGCCGAAACCGAAGGCATTCTGGAGCCCGGTCCGGACCTTCACGCCGGGGATGCCCTTGGGCAGATTGGCGCCCATGTCGTCGGCGATTTCTGAGGCGCTGCGCTTGCGCTCGCGCGGCGGCACCAGCAGCACGCGCATGAGGGCGGTGTCGCCCTTTGCCTGCAGGCTGATGGTCTGGCCCGTGGTGGCGCCCACGTTGGAGATGACCTGCCTGACCTCGGGATAGGTCTTGAGACGAGCCTCGAGCTGGCGCACCACCGCATCCGTCCGGGACATCGTCGTCGCCGCCGGCATGGTCACCGTCAGATCGACTTCACTCTGATCGCCGCTGGGAAAAATGTCGAAGCCCACCCGGCCCGTCGCCAGGGTGCCCAGACCAATCACGAGGCTGAGAAGCCCGGCCACGATGACCAGCCAGCGGTTGCCGATCCCGCGGCGACCTCGGCCGGTTGGCAGGAAGCGCAGGAAGCGGCCGTTCAGTACGCGGTTCAGGAGGCCGCGATAGCGCCTCCCCAGCCTCTCGAAGCCGGAGTCCCAGCGCCGGCCGAAGCGCGTCAGCCATCCGCCGCCCTGTGGCACGGCATGCTCCAGGCGCAGGTAGCGGCTGGCCAGCAGCGGCGTCAGCGTGAACGAGACGGCCAGCGAAGTCAGGGTGGCGGCCGTGATCACCAGCGCGAACGGCCGGATGAACTCGCCCGAGATGCCCGGAATCAGCGCGATCGGCAGGTACACGGCCACGTCGACCATGGTGATGGTCACCGCTGCGAGGCCGATCTCGCTGCGGCCGTTGATGGCCGCCACCCAGGGCGGATCGCCCAATCCCATGTGCCGATAGATGTTCTCCAGCACCACGATGCTGTCGTCCACCAGGATGCCTACGGCCAGCGTCAGCGCCAGCATCGAGAACAGGTTGAGGTTCATGTCCAGCAGGTTCATGAAGCCGAACGTGGTCAGCACTGACGCGGGGATGGAGATGAGCACGATGAGCGTGCTGCGCCAGGTGTGCAGGAACAGCAGCAGGATCAGGCCGGTGAACATCACCGCCTCCAGCAGCGTCTTCTGGATCGTGTTGAACGACTGCTGGGTGTAGGTGGCGATGTCGTAGCCGACGTCGAACTTCATCCCCTGCGGCAGGCTGGGCTGCAGCTGGGCCATCACCTTGTGGATGTTTTTGGAGACCTCCAGGCTGCTCGCTGACGCGAGTTTGGTGATGGTGAAGCTGACCGACGGCACGCCGTTGACCCGGGCTATCGGCTGGTTCTTCTCGAACGTGTCGTCGATGGTGGCCACGTCCCGGATGTAGACCGGTCCGCTCGCCTGCTGAGCGACGACGATATTGCCCAGCTCGGCGGGCGTCTTCACCAGCCCGGTGAAGCGCACGTTCACGTCTTTGCCGGCGGATGGCAGCGATCCGGCCGGCATCTCGAGCTGCTCGTTCTGCAGCGCCTGCTGGACCGAGTTGAGGCCGAGCCCGTGCGCCTGCAGCTTGTTCAAATCGACCTTGACGTGCACCTCGCGGACGGGCCCGCCGGTGACGGCCACCGACGCCACGCCAGGTACGCCCTCGAAGGCGCGCTGGATGCGGTCGGTGGCAACCTGCTGGACCTGGTCCAGCGGCTGCGGCCCGGACATATCCACTACGACGACCGGGATCTGGCTGGTCTCGAACTTGGAGATCGACGGAGGGTCGGCATCCGCCGGCAGCTTGGAGCGGACGGAGTTGACCACCCGCTCCACGTCCACCGGCACGAGCTCGGAGTTGGCCGCGGTGGTGAACTGGACCGTCACCGAGGAGATGCCCTCGTTGGAGAAGGAGATGATCTGGTCGATGTTCGACAGCGTCGAGACGGCGTCCTCGATGGGCTTGGTGATCTGCGTTTCGATGGTGGCGGGATCCGCGCCGGCGTCCGTGGTGACGATGGTCACGCCCGGGAAGCTGATGTTGGGCACCACCCCGATGCCCATATTGAAATAGGAGTACAGGCCGAAGCACACCAGCATCAGCATGGTGGCGGCGATGACGAGGGGATTACGAAGCGCGAAGCGCGTTAAGCCCAAAACGCAGTTACCAGCCTAACAGGCACCGCGGCGCGGCCAGGCATGACATCACGCGGGTTAGACCCCTGTCCCCAGCGAAAAGTTGCACCGGCGGCGGGATAATCGGTCCATGCCGCGGATATCCCACAAGGCCAGCTTGTTCACCGAGTCGGTGATTCGGGATATGACGCGGCAGATCCTTCAGTACCACCCGGAGGACGGGGTCAACCTGGCGCAGGGGTTTCCAGACTTCGCGGCGCCCGAGGCGATCAAGGAGGCGGCCTGCCAGGCGATTCGCGATGACTGGAACCAGTACGCCATCACCTGGGGGCAGCCGCCACTGCGGCAGGCCATCGCCGAGAAGTACGGGCGCGCATGGGGCCGCCCGATCGATCCCGAGCGGGAGATCACCGTCTGCTGCGGCGCAACCGAGACGATGCTGGCCTCGATCATGGCGATCGTCGATCCCGGGGACGAGGTGGTGTGCTTCTCGCCCTTCTACGAGAACTACGGGCCGGACTGCATCCTTTCCGGCGCCACGCCGCGGTTCGTGACGCTGCACGAGCCGGACTGGGCCATCGATCCGGACGAGCTGCGCGCGGCGTTCACCAGCCGCACCCGCGGCATCATCGTGAACACGCCCCACAACCCCACCGGCAAGGTCTACAGCCGGGCCGAGATGGAGCTCATCGCCCAGCTGTGCGTGGAGCACGACGCGGTCGCCTTCACCGACGAGATCTACGAGCACCTGGTGTACGAGGGCGAGCACGTCAGCATCGCCACCCTGCCCGGGATGGCCGAGCGGACGGTGACGATCAGCGGGCTGTCCAAGACGTTCAGCGTTACCGGCTGGCGGCTCGGCTTCGCCATCGCCTCACCGGTGCTGACCGACGCCATTCGTAAGGTGCACGACTTCATGACGGTCGGCGCGGCCGCGCCGCTGCAGATGGCTGCCGCCGCGGCCCTACGCCTGCCGGCCAGCTACTACGAGCAGCTCCTGGCCGACTACCGCCAGCGGCGGGACTTCCTGCTGCCGGTGCTCCGCGAGCTCGGGTTCCGCATCTATGAGCCCCATGGGGCCTACTACGTGATGACGGACATCAGCGGCTTCGGCTACGACAACGACGTGGCCTTCGCGACCTACCTGGTGCAGGACGTGGGCGTGGCCACGGTTCCCGGCAGCAGCTTCTACCACGATCCCGCGCTGGGCCGGACCAAAATCCGCTTCGCCTTCCCCAAGAAGATGGAAACGCTGGAGCGGGCCGCGGGCCTCCTCCAGAAGGTACGGCCTAGTCCGACGTCATGCTGAGCGTCGAGCGAAGCATCCCCGCTTCCACCTGGGGACTCTTCGCTCTGCGCTCAGAGTGACAGTAAGCGCCTAGCGTTTCCTTCGTAGACCTTCTGCTTGTCGGCTTCCGGCCAGGTCATCTGCTCGACCATGCCCGCGGCCACGGTGTAGTCGCCGAAGGGGTGGTCGGTACCGAACAGGATCCGGTCCGGGCCGAGCAGCTTGTGGCAGTAGTCCAGCGCCTCGGGGTGGTAGCAGACGGTATCGATGTACAGGTCGTCCAGATAGTCCCTCAGCGGCTTGCGGAGTTGCGGCATGTCGTGGAACTGCAACGTGTGGTGCCCATAGGACGCGATGCGTCCCTTAAGATACGGCAGGACGCCGCCAATGTGCGGCACGATCAGCTTCAGGTCGGGCACCTCGTCGAACAGGCCGCTTTCGATCAGCCGCAGCGTGTTCAGAGCCGTGTCGAACAGAAATGCAAGCGGCACCATCAGGCTGGAGCGGTCCACGCCGACGGTGTTCAGCGGGATACCGGGGTGCATGTTCAGCGGCACGCCCAGCTCGGCGATATGGTGGTACACCGGCATGAACTCCGGTGAGTCCAGCACCTTCATATTGATATTGGAGAACAGCTGGATGCCCTTGAAACCAAGCTGCGTGATGCAGCGATCCACCTCGGCGATGGAGCGCTCGGCGCTGCCGAAGCCGATATTGCCGAAGCCCAGGAACCGGCCTGGGTAGCGTTCGATGATGCCGGCAAGGTCGTCGTTGATGCGGGAGGCCCAGTCGTCCGCCTCGTCGCCGCCCAGCAGGTCGGGGCCGGGGATGCCCAGGCTCAGGACGCTCATGTCGATGCCCATCGCGTCGCAGTCCTTCAGCTTGACGTCCATGTCCACGATGTTGGGCACCGTCGGCAGGCGCAGGCCGGCCGCGCACTGCATGACGTAGACGCCCCCCTCCAGCACCGTCCGCGGCAGGGCCGAGCGCCCCTGCAGGTGCTTCACGAAGTCGAGGCAGAGGAAGTGGGTATGGACGTCAATGCGCATGGCCTCTATTTTGCTCCGGCCAGCCAAGCAGATGCTCCGACAGCTTGCTCTGCCTGTACTGTGGGCTGCGCTCCTCATGGGGCTGTGGATGCTGTTTGTGTTCACCACCTCGGTGGCCGACATCGCCTGGGGCGCCGGCTCGGCCGCGTTCACCACCGGGCTGGTGTGGATCATCCGCCGGTTTACGCAGCACAGCATCAGGCCCCGGGCGAGGTGGCTGCCGGGGGCGCTGGTGCTGGCGCCGCGTCTGTTTCAGGACACCGCCACCGTGTTTGTTGCCCTCGCCCGCCACCTGCTCGGGCGGCAGGCCGTGCAGGGCGCCTTTCGCGCCGTGCGCTACCAGGGCGTCTACTCCTCGGAAGCGGAGGCATCGGCCGGCGACGGGTTCGTCATTCTGGCGAACTCGTTGACGCCCAACACCATCGTGCTCGACATCGACCGCGTGGAGGGCCTCCTGCTCGTTCACCAGCTGGTCCCGCAGAGCCCCGAGCAGACGGCCGAACAGCTGGTGCGCGTGCGGTGAACGGCTTTCTCACGGCGGCCACGGCGCTGCTTTGCGGGCTGGTGCCCCTGGGCTGGCTCATCTGGAAGTCCTCGCCCATCGACGGGCTGGTGGCCTTCGAGCTGGCCTCGGTGATGGCCGTCTCCATCCTCCTGCTGCTGTGTCAGGGCGTGCAGCAGTCATCCTTCGCCGACCTGGCCCTGGCGCTCGCCCTACTGTCCTTCGGCGGCGGCCTGGTATTCGCCCGGTTCCTGGAACGCTGGGTCTAGCGGCAATGGCCCTGGACATCGTCGTGGCTGTCCTGCTGTTCCTGGGCGTGGCGCTGGAGCTGGCGTGCGTCGTGGGTGTCGTGGCCATGGGCAACGTGTACGAACGCATGCATTTCGTGGCGCCCAGCCTGCTCGGTGTGGCGGCCATCGTGGTGGCCGTGATCCTGGAGCAGGGGTCCTCGCAGCTGAGCGCCAAGGCGGCCTTGATCTGGGTCCTCCTGGCGGCGACCGGGCCGGCGATGGCTCACGCCACCGTCCGGGCCGCGCGCATCCGGGAGATGGAGCGCTGGAGCATCCTGGAAAGTGAGAAGGCGGAGGCGCGATGACCGTCCTGCAGATGGCGGCCCTGACGATCGTGGCCCTGGGCGGCCTGGCGATGGTGGCCACGCGCGATCCCGTCCGCCAGACCTTGATGATGAGCCTTTACGGGCTCGCCCTGGCCGCGCTGTTCTTCGCCTTTCAGGCGCCCGATGTGGCGCTCTCGGAGATCGTCGTCGGCTCGGTAGTGCTGCCGCTCATCCTGCTGCTGACGCTGGCCAAGATCCGCGGTGAAGCCAGGTGACCGTTACCACGCGCAGCGCGATGTTCTATATGTCGGCACTCGCTTTCGCCGCCTTCTTTGTGTGGGGCATGCTGCGCCTGCCGGCCTTCGGCTACTACCAGGGCCCGTACGGCGATGTCATCAACAGCTTCGTGGTGTTCGAACGGCACGCCACCGACGCCGTAACGGCCATCAACTTCGATTACCGAGGGGTGGACACGGTCGGCGAGGAGTTCATCCTGTTCGCCTCTGTTACGGGGGTGGCCCTGCTGCTGCGCGAGCGGCGCGACGAGTCCGCCTCCGAGGAGCGAGCCCGTGTGGCGGAAGGTCGCGCCGGCCAGACCAGCTCCGGGGTGAAGGTGCTGGCGCTGGCGGTGGCGGCGCCCAGCGCCCTGTACGGCTGGTACATCGTGAGCCACGGCCAGCTCTCACCAGGCGGTGGCTTCCAGGGTGGCGTCATTATGGCCAGCGCAGCCATCTTCCTGTACGTGAGCGGCGAGTACCTGGCGCTGCGGCACATGAACCCTATCTCGCTGCTGGAGCTCGCGGACGCCGCCGGGGCGGGTGGCTACGTCGTGGTTGGCCTGGCGGGCCTCATCGCGAGCGGCACCTTCCTGCTGAATGTCCTGCCGCTCGGCACGACCGGCGAGGTGGACTCGTCGGGCACGATTCTGGCCATCAGCATCGCCGTTGGGCTGGAGGTGGCGGCGGCCTTCGTGCTGCTGATGATGGAGTTCCTGGAGCAGACGCTCGAGATTCGGCAGCGGCGGCGCGTGTGAGCATCTATCCCTGGTTCGTGGTCGCCTGGCTGTTCGTCGTCGGCTTGTGGGGCGTGATCAGCAGCCGCCACCTGGTCCACCAGATCCTGTGCCTGGCCGTGATTCAGTCGTCGACGTACGTGCTGCTCCTCGCCATCGGCTACAAGAACGCCGCCGCCGCTCCCGTCTTCGCCACGAACCCGCCCACGGTGCCGGCGGTCGATCCCGTGGTCCAAACCCTGACCCTGACCGATATCGTGATCGAGGCCACCGTCATTGGCCTGCTGCTGTCGCTAGCAGTGCAGGCCTGGAAGCGCTTCGGCACGGTCGATCCCGACCGCCTGCGCGCCCTGCGTGGCTGATCCGCGACGATGGACGTCCTGGTACCGCTGCCATTCGCGGTACCGCTGCTCGTGGCGGCGCTGCTGATCGGTCTCCAGTCGCACCTGCCGCACTGGCTCAACGACCTGATCGCGGTGGCCACCGCGGCTACCGTGTGCGGCATCTGCTGCGTGCTGCTGTTCATGAGCACCAAGCGGCCGCTGGTGTACTGGTTCGGCGGCTGGGTGCCGCACCAGGACGTGGCGATCGGCGTGAGCTTCGCCGTGGCGCCGCTGGGCGCCGGGCTCGCCAGCATGGTGGCGCTGATGGTCGCCGCGGCGCTGGTGTTCTCGATCAAGTACTTCGACGCGGTCGGCAGCATGTACCACGGCCTGATGCTCATCTTCCTGGCCGCCATGAGCGCCTTCTGCCTGACGGCCGACCTGTTCAACCTGCTGGTCTGGTTCGAGCTGATGAGCGCCACGGCCTACGCCCTCACGGCCTACCGCATCGAGGAAAAGGGGCCGCTCCAGGGCGCGCTGAACTTCGCCATCGTCAACACCATCGGCGGTTACCTCATCTTCTCAGGCCTGGGCCTGATCTACGCACGAACCGGCGCCTTGAACTTCGCCCAGATCGGCCGGGCCGTCAGCTCTCAGCCGGCCGACAGCCTGGTCGTCGTGGCCTTTGTATTGATGGCGGTCGGTTTTCTCATCAAAGCGTCGGTCGTGCCGTTCCACTTCTGGCTGGCCGACGCTCACGCCGTGGCGCCGACGCCCGTTTGCGTCCTGTTCTCGGGAGTGATGGTCGAGCTGGGAGTCTATGCCGTGGCTCGGATTTACTGGTCCATGTTCGCGACGGCCTTCAACCCGCACGAGGTCTCCGTGCGAGCCATCCTCGTTGGCGCTGGCGCGGTGACGGCCATTATCGGCGGCGTGTTCTGCTTGAGCCAAACCCATCTCAAGCGCCTGCTGGCGTTCTCGACCATCTCCCATGTGGGCATGTTCGTGTCCGGCTTCGCCCTACTGACGCCGCTGGGGCTTGCCGGGTCGGCCGTTTACGTGCTGGGCCACGGCATGGTCAAAGCCTCGCTGTTCCTGTGTGCCGGCATCCTGCTGCACCGCTTCCAAACAGTGAATGAGGCGCAGCTCCACGGCCGCGGGCGCGACATGCTGCCCACGGCCATCCTGTTCTTCGCCGGCGGGCTGGCCCTGGGCGGCCTGCCGCCCTTCGGAACCTACCTCGGGAAGGGAATGATCGAAGACGCGGCGGTGAGCCACAGCTATGCCTGGCTCACGGCCATCCTCATCCTGGCGTCGATGTTCACGGGAGGCGCCGTGCTGCGGGCCGGAGCGCGTGTCTTCCTGGGCCTCGGCGAGCCGGATGAGGACCCCGCCGGTGCGGAGGGTAAGGAGGAACAGCCTGAGAGCCGGCCTACGGGCCGCACGCCGGTGGTCATGATGGCTCCGGCCTGCGTGCTGATGGGCCTTGGCCTGGCGATGGGATTGGTGCCGGGCATTGCGCCGCGGACCGAGGTGGCTGCCGCGCAGTTCATGAACCAGGCCGGCTACAGCCAGGTGGTGCTGGACAACGCCCCAACGCTCCAGCCAACTGGCGAGATCGAGCCGGCCGGGCCGAACCCGTTCCAGATCGCCTCCGGCTTCGGCGCGGCGGCAGGCGCGGTCCTGCTGGCGTTCGCGGCGGTCTACCGGCAACGTGCGCCGCGCGCCGTCTGCTGCTGGGCGGCCACATGGCTCGAGCCGCCGCTGCAGCGCCTCCGCGCCCTCCAGAGCGGCGATGTGCGCGACTACGTCACCTGGCTGGTGTTCGGCACGGCCGGACTAGGCGCGGCGTTCGCCTTCCTCCTGCGCTAAGGCCTCGATCTCGGCCCGGGTGAGGCGGTAGGGCAGCCACTCACTCAGGTGCGTCGCGCCGAGCTTCTCGTAGAAGCCGCGGGCGAGCTGGTTCCACTCCAGCACCTGCCACTCGAAACGGCCGCAGCCCTTGTCAAGAGCCACCCTGGCCAGATGTCGCATAAGCTCCGTGCCGGCGCCATGCTGGCGCTCTTCGGGCAGCACGAAGATGTCTTCGAGGTACAGGGTGGGGCGGGCTAGGAACGTGGAGTAGGTGAAGAAGTAGATGGCGTAGCCGATAGCCCTTCCGCCCGCTTCCGCCAGCAGCGCGTGAAAGAGCGGCTGCTCGCCAAAACCGTGCTCCGCGAACCGCCGGCGCGCCTCCGCATCCGGCCGGGGCAGATGCTCGTAATCGGCCAGTGCCTCGATGAGCGAGAGAAGCGTCTCCGCATCCGCCGCCGTTGCAGCGCGTATCCCGCAGCTCACGTGTCAGCGAGCGGCGATCGAGCGCTCTTCCTCGGTGAGGTCCTCGCCCTGGCGGGCCTGTTTGCGGCCGCGGGTGGGCGGTTCCGAGAGCTTGTCCTTGGCGGCGCGGAGGTTTGCCCCGAGCTGGCGGAGCTCCTGCCGCGGCAGCCTCTTCATCACGGCCGGGAAGATGGTCCGCTCCTCCTCTCGGACGTGCTGCTCGACCAGCTGCTGCAGCTCCAGCATCTCGTCGTTCAGCGCATCGCCCTCATCCAGCTTGCCGATGGCGCGCATGAGGTCCTCCATGCTGCCGTGCTCCTGGATGGCGGTATCCACCCGCCCGTGGATCTCCGGGATCGAGCCCGCCTCACGGTAGAAGGCGTCCTCCAGTTTGAAGTGCGACGTGAGATTCGTGCATACGCGGCTCGCCAGCTGCCGCTCCTTCCGGAGGCCGAACTGGGCGAACAGGCTTTCGAGCGCGCGGTGCTCGTAGCGCAGCAGGGCAAGGGGATCGTCCGCATCACGTGGCGGCGCGGCTTTGTTCTTCGCCGGCTTGGTTGCAGCGGCTTGCGCAGCCTGAGTGGGGGCCGGCGGTCGTTTGCGGGCCATGAATAAAGGGTACCTGAGCGTCTTGCCGAGTACACTGGCAAGCATGCTTGCTAAGTGCCTGAGCGCCGCCGTGGTCGGGCTCGAAGGCGCGATCGTGCAAGTGGAGATCGACATCTCGCAGGGGCTGCCCCGCTTCGACGTCGTGGGCTTACCCGACGCCGCGGTCAACGAGGCGCGGCAGCGCGTGCGAGCGGCCATTCGCAACTCCGGCTTGTACTTCCCGGACAAGCGGATAACCGCCAACCTGGCGCCGGCGGACCTGAAGAAGGAAGGTCCGGCCTACGACTTGCCGATCGCCGTATGCATCCTGGCGGCCTCGGAGCAGCTGCCGCTGCGCGATGGCAAGCAGCTGTTCCTGGGCGAGCTGTCGCTGGACGGCAGTTTGCGGCATTCCGCCGGCATCCTGGCTATGGTCATGCTGGCCAAAGAGAAGGGCATCGACACCGTCTTCGTGCCGGCCATCGACGCCGCCGAGGCGGCCCTCGTGGAGGGCGTCACGGTCCTGCCTATCCAATCGCTTGCGGACCTGGCGCTGTATCTGCGCGGCACGCTGCACATCGATCCCGTGCCGTTCAGCGCCGGCAGCAGCCCTTGCCCGCCGGCGCCGAGCCTCGACTTAGCCGAGGTGCGTGGCCAGGAGCACGTCCGCCGCGGCCTGGAGGTCGCGGTGGCGGGCGGGCACAACATGCTCATGACCGGCCCGCCCGGCGCGGGAAAGACCCTCATCGCCCGCGCGGCGCCGTCGATCATGCCCAGCATGGCGCTGACCGAGGCGCTGGAGGTGACCAAGATCTACAGCGTGGCGGGCATGCTGCCGCCGGAGACGCCGCTGATCCTGGAACGGCCCTTTCGGGCTCCGCACCACACCACCAGCATGGTCGGGCTGGTTGGCGGCGGTCGCTGGCCCAAGCCGGGCGAGGTGAGCCTGGCGCACCGCGGCGTGCTGTTCCTGGACGAGCTGCCGGAGTTCGCGGGCCAGGCCCTGGAGGTGCTGCGGCAGCCGCTGGAGGATGGCGTCGTCACCATCAGCCGCGCCAGCGGCACGATCACCTTGCCGGCCAATTTCATGCTCATCGGGGCCATGAACCCCTGTCCCTGCGGCTTCTTCGAAGATCCCGTCCGCGACTGCACCTGCACCAGCACGGCCATCCTCAAGTACCAGAAGAAGATCAGCGGCCCGCTGCTGGACCGCATCGACATCCACACGCACGTGCCGCGGATTGAGTTCGAGAAGCTATCGGGGACCGCCCCGTCCGAGTCCTCGGCCGAGGTGCGCTCGCGCGTGGAAGCGGCGCGCCAGGTGCAGGCCGAGCGCTTCGCGGGCACCGGCCTGGTCTGCAACGCCGATATGGGCCCGGCCGAGGTTCGCCAGTTCTGCCGCCTGGACGCGGCCGGCGAGAACCTGATGCGCACGGCCATGGCCAAGATGCACCTCTCCGCCCGCGCCTTCCACCGCCTGCTGAAGCTGGCCCGCACGATAGCCGACATGGCCGGCCAGATCGAGATTCGTCCCGAGCACGTGGCCGAAGCCCTCCAATACCGCCCTCGCGAGCTGCGCCTGTGAGTCCGTCCACGTCCGCCGAGGAGCGGCTCGAGGTCGTCTCGCGCGACGGTACGCGGCTGGCCGTGTGGCGCTCCGGCGAAGGGCCGCCGCTCGTGCTGGTGCACGGCACGACGGTGAACCACAGCGATTGGCTGCCGGCGGGTGCCCTGCTGCGGCAGCACTTCACCCTCTATGCGCTCGACCGGCGCGGATCGGGCGAAAGTGGTGACCAAGCGGACTCCGCACTCGAGCGCGAGTTCGAGGACGTGGCCGCGGTGGTGGATAGCGTTGGCCAGCCGGTTTTCCTGCTGGGCCACTCCTTCGGCGCGCTGTGCTCGCTGGAGGGCGCGCTGCTGACCTCCAACATCCGCAAGATGGTGCTGTACGAGCCGCCCA
>Ga0070738_10001380_pt1 | contig 49606 bp, 45 predicted proteins | sample Coa_R2_2_FD_66446 | JGI IMG/M metagenome (GOLD analysis project Ga0070738, IMG submission 66446) | Surface soil microbial communities from Centralia Pennsylvania, which are recovering from an underground coalmine fire - Coalmine... | ecosystem: Environmental > Terrestrial > Soil > Unclassified ... | reverse complement strand
TCCTGTGAGACGATTTTCCCTTTATGGGCACGGGACATCCGAGCCCTCGTTTCGGGGGAGATGGTCTTCCCTTTGTGGACACGGGACAGCTTCTCCCGTGTTTCCTGTGAGACGATTTTCGGTTTCTGTTCTTCGTTATTCATTTTTTGTTTTTCTTTCATGCTTTGTCCTTTCATTCGGAGTAGGCGCAAAAAAGCCAGCCGACCATGGTTCGTCGGCTGGCGTTTTCTGTGCGATCTGTGATTAATTCGTGGCGTTTTTGCGCGCTTGCTGGGCTCGTTTTCGTCGGAGGTAGCGGGCACGCACAATGGCCGGTGTGCGGAGATACTTAACAATGATAAGTATTTTCAAAACGCCAGAGAGGATGGGAAACATGCAGCTCGTGAGCACGCGCAAGGGGAGCGCGTAGACACTTCGCACGGTTCTATACCACCAGTCCGTTTCCAGATACTCGATGAACTGCTCCACGAAGTCATCCGCTTTGAGGGAATCGGGTCTCGATCGCCGAAAGCGCAACAGATACAAAACGACCACGTAGATGATATTGAACGCAAATGCCACAACAGCTACCAGGGCATAGGTGCAGCCGAGTGCCACAAGGGCAAGCCAGATCGTCATGATGTTCCTCCAAACACGAGAAGCCCTTCGACCGGTACGGTGAAAGGGCTTCATGACAATACAACACTACAAGGGAAAGAGACCCCGATTAGCACAACAATCCGTCAATGATCGTGCGTGCGCGATTGAGGGCCTCGCGCCGGACAAAGTAATAGGAACACAGCCCCTTCTTGCGGCAGCCCACCAGGTCGGCATCGCGCAAAATACGGAGGTGATGCGAGATTGTCGGTTGCTCCAGCGTAAAACTCTCGACTATCTCACACACGTTGACCTGCCCCTCGTGCCGACCCAAGAGGCTCAGGATGCGCAACCTGGTGGGGTCGGCCAGCGCTTTCAGCAGGTAGGACTGCGCCTCGGCATCCTCCTCCGAGAGCGGGCACGTAAACTTCTGCTGCGGGACAATGAACAGGGTACTTTTTTCTGACATACTTTTTTCTTCTGACATGTGAATTCCTTTCTTCTTGTGCGCGCGTGTCGGGCCACCAGGGTCGCTTCGGCAGACCGGGTAGGCCGGGAGAACGCACGCACATCCATTGCAGGCGGCACCGCGCCGCCTCGTCGAGCGCTCCATCGGAGAGGATAGAGCGACCGGCGAGGAGACACGGAAGGGATGGAGAAATGAAAAGGGAACAGCGGGATGGGAGGTGGACCAGGAATGGAGAAAGAAGCGCACTCTGGTTCTTCACCCCCCTGTTCCCAGGTCGGCAACGCCGTGGGAACAGGGGGGTTTTGCGGGGAAGAACCGATCCCCGAAACCGCAAGGCGAATTATTTCAGGAGTGCATCCACTGTGGCACGCCGGATGCGATAGATTATCCTGCGGCCGTTGCCGCGAGGCAACACCACCGCTTCCAGGGCTCCCCGTCTGATCCAGCGGCGTAGTGTGGTGTCATCGACGCGCAGGATGTCAGCCACTTCCGAGACCGTTAAGAGATCGTTGGTCTGCTCGTTCAAATCTTTAAATCCTTTCTTTTTCTTGCGCATGTGCCCCACCAACGTTCAAGTGGATGGGCATGTACGCGATTTTCCAGACGGCACCGCGCCGCCTCGTCGAGCGCTCCATCGGAGAGGATAGAGCGACCGGCGAGGAGACACGGAAGCACCAGGAAGCGAAAGAGGAACGATGGGGAGGGGTAGCTACTAGGGAGCGCTTGTGGTATAGTTCCGATATCACAAATCCTTTCTCCCCGCATAGGGGGCAAGCGGCCTGCCGAGGGTGGTGTAGCAGCACCTCGATCGACAGGCCGTTTGCATTACTTCACCTCTCTGGTGAGGAACTCAGGGTCCAATCGCCGTTGCTTTTTGGCCTCCTTGAGGGGCTGATCGTAATCGATCGGCTTGGCCTCCCGTCTCGATACCCAGTAACCCAAAGTATTGACATGCCTCGGGACTATGTGGTCCTGGGTGAGCCCTCCAGCCGGGCAATGTTTGTTGGGGCAGTACCACCCCTTGAAATGTTCCACCACCTCACCCTCCTCGTTGTAACCCGCATCATAGCGGAGTACGATGGGGCAAACCTGACAGCGGAACCCCTCTGGGTTCTCCACCTCCTCCGGTTCCCTACCTTTTTTGTACTTTTCTATCATCACAAACCCTTTCTTGCGCGTGTGCCCCCCAAAAAATGGGCATGCACGCGAGTTTTTCTAGACGGCACCGCGCCGCCTCGTCGAGCGCTCTACCCATAGTGGACAGAGCGACCGGCGAGGAGACACGGAGAGAAGGAGGGATGGAGGAAGAGAGACATGCTGGAGGGAGCATGGCAACCTGAAACAGGCATGCACGCGTATAGGAGCGAAGTGAACGTGATGGGGGATGATCACGGGTTATACACGTGCGATGGGGAGGAAAGAGCACGGGTCATGCGGGTTGAGTGGAAATGGAACCGCGAAAGGGGATATGCTGCTGGCCATAGGGGGAAATGGCGGGCAGCAGAAAAAAACGTTGTGGGGGAAATCCACAACGTTTTTTGTTTTATGCATTTTCAATCTCTTCGATGACCAGTATTCTGGTCTCGATATTGATTAACTCTGCACGTATTTCGCCTGTTTTGTTGTTTAAAAAGTTTAATCTCGCCTCTTGAAGGACAGTCAATTGTTCCAACGCTTTAATGCGCGGAACGTTCGCAACGATCGAGTTACTAGAAAAACCTTGCCAAAAGGCTTTGCCGACCGATCTTGGGGCATTTGCCTTCTGCGCAAGTATTTCTCCCTTTGTTAAGTCCAGGGAGGACTGCAATTTTTCAGCTTCGTCCTCAAACTGCGACAAATTTTTTATGAGAGAGGTTTTTTGCCTAATGAGGAGATCTTTCTCAGATCTCACTCTTCTTCCACACCCGACGCAGAATATGTGCTGCGCCGCAGCACGTTTCCCGCAGTGCAGGCAGTGCGGACGGAGCTCAAAAGCACAAAAGGGACAAAACTGATCATCTATGTGCACCTGTTTACCACAGATGCAGACCGTTGTCTGGTTGTTGTGGTTGTGGTTGTTGTGGTTGCGACCGCTGCGGTTGTTTGCCATTTTGGCGCTCCTTTGTCTTTTACATACCAAAAAAGGGCGCAAAACGGCCTTCGCTCTTGAGCAACAGCTCAAGAGTCACGGTCAGTTTTTAGTTGCACCTCCTTTCTGGTTCTACACCACGAGATCAATTGGGCTGCCTCCCTGCCTGTGGCAATAGGAGGGCAACCGTGGCGGATCTCACTCACCACATCCTCTTCTCCAGTCCCTGCCTGTGGCAATAGGAGCGGGACGGCGGGACGCGCCGGGTCTTCGGGTGATCCTGCCTGCGGCAATAGATCCACCCAGGCTGACTCTGCCCAAGGTTTTCTCTTCAGTAGTCGTACCATATCTCCTGCCGCGTGACTAGCCCTCTGCACCGAGCAACCCACCCCACATCTCACGGTCTGTTCACCGCGACGGGCCTGAGCAGACGGGTGAGCCATTTTGGACTGGCCACAAAAGATGACGCCATTTTCTCATCGAGGCAGGCGGCCCCATAAGGACAGGCCCGTTCAATCTGACTTCTGTGCCAAACTGATCTTCAAAGCGCACGACGCTAAGCTAAGCATGATAACCTGTGGTCTATCTCAAGTAGTGGCGAAGAATCACGTCTTTACGATTATGACCGAGCGCACGAGAGACTTGGAGCACCGCGCCCTCATCATAATCTGATCGCTTCAAGCGTCCCATGGACGGTGGCAGTTCTCGACCAGAGAGATAGCGATAATAGGCTTGCGCGTATTCTCTGCGCAGCGCGTGTATATCGAGGTGTGAGGCAATGCGAGCAAAAACGATCTCTTGTGGATCACGGCCCTCGCACACGCTCAACACATCCTGTTCGTGGCCTGGCAGGACCGGCACCTGGCGTGGACGGCCCCCTTTGCCGTGCCCTTTCTTGACGGCGACTTCTACCGTTCCGGTGAGGGGGCTATAGCCAATATCTTCTACCTGGAGTCGGCGTACCTCCGCGCGGCGTAGTCCGGTCGCCTGCAAAAACTTGATGAGGGGCTGCCAGTTTGCGGGCTGAAATTCCTTTTCACGCACTGTTGTCTTACGGGACCGCGTGATATTCTCACGTTTGCGCTCAGGGAGCTGCACGTCTGCGGCAAGCTCGCGGCTGGAGAAGAAGAGGCGTAAGGCGGCACGCTCCGCCTGTACGGTATAGGGACTACATCCTTGAATGAGCCGTTCAGTGAGGTAGGCCGTAGCCAGCTCTCCCGCTCGCTGGTCGAGGAGATCCAGACGACGAATATCATGAGTTGATCTGGCCCACCGGATGAAAGCCATGACATGCTGCTGGTACGCATTGCGTGTGCCATGCGAATGGATCACCCCAGAGGAATACGACCAGAGGTGTTCCCCTGCCTCGCGGCGTGCCTGTTTGGCTGCAAACCGGCTGGCACCCAGTCCGGCTTCCAGAAGCGTATTCAGACGTTCATTCGCCTCGTAGATGATGCCTTTGCGGTTACCCAGTACTCTCCTGTGCTTTCCAAAAATCTTATGCAGTCTCCAAGGGACGGTAGGAACGGTAAGCCTTGTACGAAGCTGAGCTATCGCCGCAACATCTCAGGCGCTCCGAGACACCGATTTTGTTGCATATGCTTTTTTATGCTGTTTATACGTCGGAGACCGATCGTATGACCGCGCATAGATTTTTCCTGACTACAGGAAGAACCGGCGAAACGCACCACATATTTTGTACTACTGGGGACGCTTTCCTGTCCTGCCAGAGGACTCTCACCGCCGGCAGGTCCGCCAGAGACTGCTGCGAGAACCAGACACCGCCAGGTGCGATGCAAACCAATCCAATCGTTTTGGCTGATCAAGCCAGCTCGTAGGAGGCGAGCCAAACCCCTCAGTTTGAGTCAGAGACGGACTCGTGGGTTTGCTGATGGCGAGGACCGACCGATAGAGGACGGACCTGCTTGATCCTTCCGTGGAAGGAGCGTGCCTTTTGAACCAGAGAGCACACCTTGACCACTCACCAGGTTCACGACCACCCGGCGCGCTTGTCAAGACACAAGCACGAAAGACTCGCCGTACCCTCCCGGCGAAGGATGGTGCGTTCAAAGCAGTGCACGACTCTGCGTATAGTAGGTTTCTATTGTGCACGAGATATTTGTGCCTGTCAAGACGTAGAAAAAGCAATGATAGGATCATCCATCATGATACTCTCCGCTGTGGCTCACGAGCAAAAAGTGTAAAAAAAGAGTGCAGGATGGGGGGGGACAGAGGGCAATTTTTGGCTTGTAGAGCCACTTCAGCACCAATGTTTCAGGATGCCATTTTCGCATCCTGTTTGCGCTCAAATGATGAGCTTATATCAAAAGAGGAACGCCAATCTCTGCTCCTTTGCAGATAGTGGCCCCGAGGTGACTGTGAGTCATCCCACCCAGTCGCTCGGCCGAGCCTACCACAGCACCGGGTATGGTGTATAGCCGTACTCTCCAATGGGACTATCGGGATGAAAAGTATCATCCCGATAGTCCCATTGGATCTGTTGGAATAGTGTTCTCTCTCGGTTGAAAAGGGCCTCGGTTTTCACGGGGTGCTGGTGTTGTTCTCCGGGCTCATACAAGTACGTAGGTGCTACCGGTGTTGTGAAATCGGGTGGCGACGCCCTGAACCTCGATCAGCAAATCCGGCCGATCGGTTCTCCCCACGAAGTCCAGGGTCACCGGGGCCAGATCAGCGCCAGCCCCGAGCACATGAGGGCCAACGAGGAGATGTGCAGCAGCTCCGGCACCAGAGATCTCCAGCACATAAATTTGCCCATCCTGGTTCGTGGCGAGGAAGCGGCTTATGCCTCCATGACCGACGGCATGGGAAACCTGGGTCGTACGTGGATAGCCATAGCGTATGGCATCAAGTTCGGTGCCCATCCAGGGCCAGAGGACTTGGACGATCCAGATGAACATGACCATCAGCAACATCCCAGCAGCGAGGATTGCCACCGGCGAACGATGGTGGGTCTGGACGGCCTGTGCCATTGCCGTTTGCGCTGGACGTGGGCGGTGACGGTTGCTGCGACGTGGCGTTGCGATGACCCACTCGGGTATGGGTGTCTGGGTGCTCGCAATAGGGCGATGGCGCAAAGCACTGCGCGGCATAACGGTCGACATAAGCAGCCTCCTCATATAGATCGAGATAGAAAGACAGTATCGAGCCGAAAGGAAAGAAATAGTGGCGGGTGCTGCTGTTCAAAGCATAGCTGAGGTTTGCGGCGGACGTCCATCCTGTTGTCCACAGCTTTTTCCACCAGTTGCGTTTTCTATGTGGAGATCTGCCCTACGCTGGTGGATAACTATTGTTTTTTTAGCGGATGGCGAGAAACTTTGCAAATTGGAGGGGGCTTTTGAGGGACGGGAGTCAAGCACTCTATTTCTTCATGTGAAGGCCCCCTCTGCTGCGGCTCCCCGCTTTTCTGGAGGGAGGACTCCGTTCTCTCGGAGATGGTCACATATACTAGCCAGGTACACCAGTGTAGCCAGCGATGTTCGGTCACGCAGAAGCAGTCGTTGGGGAAAACGAGGAAGAGCGCCACGATCACCCGCCCTTTACTTTGAAATCTCTATTATCAATGCTCATCAATAGCGTAGCGTGGGTTTCCGTTCCTCCTATTCCTGTTCCTCATCCTGAGCGAAAACGTCTCTACAATTGTCTACCCAATGGGTAAAATGATCGATGTCGTTCACAATTGGTTTGCTCCGGGGATGGTCCGGAGGGATTCCGCAGATATCTGGCTCGAAATTCATGCGCCATTCTCACGTGACCAGAGCCGAGATAAGGAAAATGAGGTTCTCTCTGATTGTTCCGAGCACTCTGATAGCTCCGTGTGGCCATTTCTCACTCGCGGCTGGCCCGTGTGACGACGTTGCGGCGGTCACACCAAACATTCGAGGAGCCATGTGATGTTGAGCGCACAGAATAGCTCGGGTCAGTCAGTTCTGGCCTGGAATACGACCAAAGAGGATGGCCCCTTTGCCTGTCCTGAATGCCATCATGCCGTTCTCCTAAAAAAGGGAACCATCAAAATCCATCATTTTGCTCATGTTCCGCCAATTACCTGCACCTATGGAATCGGTGAAAGCGAAATGCACCGGCGGGCGAAAGTGTCGATCTATCAGTCCCTTTTGGCACATCCACAGATCACCAAATTGCAACTTGAACGTTCGCTAGGAGAGGTACGCCCTGATATCAGTTTCTATTTCCAGACCATTCCCATCGCGATCGAGGTTCAGCTCAGCACCTTATCCTTGCCCCAGATTGTTCAGCGCACGGAGGCGTACCACCGCAAAAAGGTCTATGTGCTTTGGACTCCTCCGCTTGATCCAAAGAGTGTGCAAGAGGATCGCTACAGCCCGAAAATCTGGGAGAAGTTTTTGCACATGCTCTATTTCGGTCGGGTTTTGTATTGGCTCGCCGATGATCGTCTCCAGCCCATCATCTATGACCCCTATGAGATTGAGGTCCCGTTCAGCACCTGGTATGAAGAGGGAGGAATAGAACGGGAAGAGGGGGGATATACTTACTTCTCTCGACGATACCGAACGCCTCGTCTGCTCGATGCCATTTCAATCACGGAGCTTTCGCCAATTGTGAGAAAAGCCTGGAAGTCAGAAACAATGGCAATTCCAGCGGCTCACATCTGGGGGATGCAATCATCGAAGAGAAACGTCACTGGCAAAATGATGTAAAACCTCTGCTAGTGACGTGCATCGTCGTGTTGCAACGCAGCGTGACGAAACGCCCGAGCCCTTTCTTCGCTAGCAACAGCTCCTGATTACACTCCACACGCTTTGAAAGAACCATGCAGTGGAGCTTGCGAAATTTTCAGTATCCTGGTTTCCAGGCCCGTTAGGGGTCGCCAAGCGCGGTCCTATCGGGTGGTCACACTACTCTCCAGGCACAAGGCGCTCCGTTGACGATTGGCCCTGTGCGGCAGTCCGGAAAATGTCGGCCATCGTGGTTGGCTCTTCCCCAAGCAGCGGTCTGATGTCCGTGAGGAGCTGAATTGTCAGCTGCATGGCGCACGCAGGATGGTAGAAAATGTGAGACTGGCCCTCTCCTCGTTCGACGAAAATGAATGGGGAAGTCAGTTTCTTCGCGCAATAGCGACATTGCCTGAGTGGGCGAGGACCTGTCCATTGACTCTCAGTAATAAGCATATGGCCTCCGTTCTGGTCTGGTCCAGACCATATCGCGCGCGATATGGAAGCATCTCATGTTTGGTGTCAATATCAACTGTACATGAGATGGAAAAAAAATGCTATGGCAAGAAACCGGTCGCGGCGGTTGTTCCTGGCTGGCTCGGTGGAAAGGCCAAACCCATGAATTCGCTCATGACCGGTTAGTCACGGGGCGTTATGCCATGTATACTCGAGTATCTGCTTTGGCCTCTCACTTTCTCTGAATGAAACAAGTGTCCATTTATTCTTCCCCGCCTTCGATCTCTTCCTGCTCTCTTTCGTTCTCCTCCTCGTCGATAGCATAATCTGGAAGATACTCCTTCAATGCTGTTGCAAAAAATGTCGGGGCAGGCTTGCTTGTCCAGGGTCCAATATGCACATAGCACTGACGGAGCCATTCAATGAAACGGGCAATCTGATCGGGATGATCATGTTCGGGGCGTACCACCACGATTTCTACTCCGCTAGGGGTCGCCCAGTTGTGGTCGAAGCGCTGCATCATGGTCGCCGCATATCTTTTCTTCTCGCCGTCCTTCTTCTGCTCCATTCCTGGGATTTCTCGATAACTTGATCGACCCTTGATACGTCCTGTGCGAATTTCGCTCCCAAACGAGAGATAGACAGATGTGTTTACTGTGTCATTCAGCTTGAAGAGGGCTGCTTCAGCCCATCGCGGTGCATGATAGTGGATCGTTTCATTCGTATCACTCGTGTTGCCTGAGAACTCTTGATCCCACAACACTTTGGGACTATTATCCGTACGAATGCGTACCAGCCGCGCGTGTGACCAGGCTACTTGAGCATTGAAACCTCCTGCAAGATGCACATTGGTGGGATCGATATCCTTATCTTGCAGCCAAGGCCATGCAGATCTGCTCGTATCTGCATCAATGATGATAATAGGATGGAGGCTTCGTTTGCTAAAGTCAACAAGCCGATTCTTAAAAAACTCCTGTGTCCGCTCCGCCAAAATTTTTTGTCGATCTTTCTTGGCACTTGCTAGTTGTACTGTTCCCAGACTTGCTAACCGTACCAGTGCTTGGGGGAGTGGAAGCGTGTCGGACCACGTAAGTAGATGTGATACTGGATCTTCATACGCAATACTCGCTGAGCACGTACCCTGCTCGATATCCAATTCAATGGCATAAGGAAGAAAAGCAGGCTCATTTGCTATCGTCCTAGTGCTATTGCGACGAAGGACCCCAAGCGCAAGCACACGATCAGGAACCGTTCCCAGTGTTGCATCTGCATAAATCGTATGGAGCTCATTGAGGAGCTTTCCTGGACGGACACGGCCCAAACTCTTGAATGCTAAATCAAGCCAGGCGACCATCAGGCGCGTCTCAAACTCTTGGCCGATCTCGGCCTCGATTTGCTCTGGCGATTTGGCCTTCTCAGAACTCGATTTGGGGTTGGGGTTTTCGCGAAATTCTTCGCGTGGAAGTACATACTGTACAGGAACACCAACTCCTCTTGCAAGTGCAATACGTCCCGCACGCTTATTAATGCGATCATCATGAGCGTTGTCGGGATACCACTCACGTGCCAGAACCAAGATCCCATCAACTTTCCGTCCACTCTGCTGTTCGTAGTACTTGACGCTCTCGACCAAGGGGGACCATGCAGCAACACGCAACGCTGCCCGCTCTGCAGGCTTCACCAATTGGCTTCCAGGGAGTTGGCTTCGTGGGCCATGAACGTTTTGAGGGAGAGGAATACGCGTGATGAGCAGGCTGTGAGGAAGAATCGCTTGTAACCGTTTCTCGGCTTCTTGGGCATCAGCTTCAATCCCAGTCTGGACTGCAATGACAACATGATGGGTCTCGTGATAGCATGCACGGATGCTTGCTTGGATTTCCTCAAGCCAACGCTCGTAGTCCGCGAGTTTTTCAGCCTTGGTACTCGTGCGGTTGCGCCAATATTGACCGTAGTTTTGCACTGCCTTGGACGATGTTGCAATCGGTGTTAACCCGTACCAGGGGCGTAAGCCAAGAGGCTCAACAAATTTGGTTATCTGTCCAAACGCCTCCATTTTATCGAGGTCGGGAACACCACTGTATCCGTTTCCCCGCTTTCCAGTCCCATGTTTCTGTCCAATCAACAGCTTACACGGGGTGAGAGCAAAACCCTCCTGTAGTATCGTTGCGACGGTCATTTTTTGCCCCGCAAAATAGCGACGCTCGATGGGGGAAAAATCGCGATCAGGGGTGTAGACCCATTTTCCATCGTCCTGCTTCCTTTTCCTCACGGTAAAACGAAGCACACGCGTTGAACCGTCAAGGAAGGCATATCCACTGACCGTCCTTGTTCCCCCTTGCTCCTTTAATTCCCTTGTCCATGTTCGCCGCGTAAATTCAATCACGACAATGGGCAAACTCCTTCCGGGGTAACTCACCACACGGATACGGACCACTAAACTGAAAGCAGCGTTTCTTCCCGAAGAAAGGGGCTCGGTCATCAATTCTGCTTGATTACTCTCTAACTCGTTGCCGACGATGCGCCGCAGACCAGGAAGCTCAGGAAACACGCATTGCCCTTCAAGGTGTAAAGCGACATAGTCGGCGAGATCGGCATAACTTGCCGGATGGAGAGCTTTAGCAGTCTTGCTCAAACTCGTCCCCCAGTGAAATGGTGTCGTTTGCCGTGGATAGGTTTCAACGGCTGCTTTTTTTCGCGCTAACTGCTTCAACTGCTCAATCGCGTTTCCTGCCAGAGCAAGGATCGTTGGAGTCGCGAGGTCATTGATACTCCATTGCAACACCGCATCATTTATATCGGTGCGGCTTGTTGAAACATCCGTTCGTGTCCACAGGAGAGTACGCTGACTCAAGCCGAGATCGTACTCAAATCGTAGAAGCCGTTGATCGGCGACGTTCAGGCGGCCTCGTAAACTGACAAGAGGAAGGCTTTGCCTGGGCTGAGCTTGTGCGAGTGTAGTCGCAATCTCTCGTAAGTGGTTGTGAGCAGCCTCACTCCATTGGGCGACCGTGAGCACTTGCCCCGGGGATAGAGAGTCATGGTCTATGGTCAACGCTAGTGGCGTTGGCTCTCTGTGGGGATGCCGCTTTCTGGCGTCCATCCAGCGTGGCGATACTGCTTGTTGCTCAACTGTCTGGTCATGCTCGGGTCGGATCATGCGTGTACCTCATCCTCTTCAGTAAACTCATCGTCATTGTCAAAAGTCGGAGCATCGTCATCGGGATCGTATCCATTGAACTCGGTCTCATGAGTTGATGCACTTGGATCAAAAAACTCGTCCTGTAGTGTCTCAGGGGTTTGTGATGGATGCAGACCGATGATGTTGTCGAACGCCTCATAAAATGTGCCATAGAGCGCTTGGGCGATATCGCGCAAATCGGGATCAGGCTCCGAGAGGGCGCGCTTGAGCACCTGCTGCATGACAACTAAGAGGCTTGAACGATCCGTCTCTGTTCCTCCTTCAGCACTCTTTGGTGCCCACGCCGCATCGACGAAATACACATACACGGGCATTTGTTTGCGCATTCCACGACCAATTGTTTGGAGAATCGGAACCAGCAGATTCGCCGCGAAATTGATCAGCGTCTCCCCATCCAACCGACTTGCACTCATCGGACGTGCTAAGACATTGGCAATGCGACGATAGGCGTGATAGCGTTGCTGGTCGTACATGCGCTGAACCTCGGCGAGCGTCAAATGACGGAAATCAGCGCGGTCAAGCTCCTGTGTTGCACAGGCGAGTAACGAGTTCAGGAGGCTTAAATCTCCCGCCGCTGGATGTGGGCGCGTGAGAAAGTACACCGAACCAACAGCCGCTTTGCCATCATCGGCATCGTGCGTATGGAAAACGATATTAATTCCGCGTCCAAGAGCAGCTATCGGGAAGATCAGCACATCGACGTTCTCATCGTTACCTAGTTCCTCGACTTGGCCTTTCAAGACATATCGCTGGCGTGACACTCCATCAAGGTTTTGATGAAGCACTCCACGGGTACGCCTGCCAAGTCGAGGATTCACGAGATGAATCTGATCCACCACGAGGGACACTTGCTCGTAAGAGTTGACCACTAAGACTGCCTTCCGTGCTCTGCCGAGTGTCGTCGTGACCGCACGTGCTGCCTTCTCGAGTTCGGAAAGATCATCAATGTCGGTTTGGGTTAAGGCCGTGACCATATGGCGGAGGTTGTTTTCTCGTTCAGGCCCTGCTCCAGAAAAGCGCAGTGGTTGCCTCGTCACCGGATGGAACTTTGTCAAGACATGCAACCGAACATTCCCCAAGTCATCACGGCGTGGGGACAGGATGTAATCGGGTTTTTTCGCGAGATGGTAGATGGTTGAAGTCGGTAGCCATGATGTGGCACTCGCTAACAACACATTTGCACGTCCACGCTCATGCAGGTGCTGAAGCAGCATCCGTGGCGTAGTATCCATCACCAGATAATCAATCTCGTATCCGTCAATATCAGGGGCCCGACGGTACCGAACTGCCGAAAAGGTGCCGAGCAGCGAGCGGGGTATCTGCTCACGCATTTCTGCTGACGCCTTGGCAAAGACGAGATCATCTGCGATCTCGTTCCGTTGTGCGAGGGGGCGTGCAGACGTGGCAAGCCGTTGGTAACTCGCGACGGTGAACCCAACGGCTATCAGGAGTCGCACATGGGCACGGATCTGTTCGGTAGGAGCGCCCTGAAGCCGAAACAGTGGTTTGAGGAGGTCGACGATTTCGTCAACGATTTCACCAGCCTCAGCGGCATGATCTAAGGCGAGATAGCGTTTGAGTGCACGATTGACCTGACGCCATCTTTGATGAGCATCATTCTCTTTCAATCCCAGGTCTGACGCAAATTTCGCGGCTTTGGGCCATCCTTCTTCCTCCACGCTCCGAAAGAAGAACGCACGATACATGGCACGTTCCCAGAAGTCCGAAAGACCTGAGAGAGCCTTGCTACTAAATTCTGTATAGGTGCCAGCAGTTCCTAATGCCTCCCGGATCAGAAAGTTCGCCGTCAACAGTTTATCTGCATAGTCCTTTGCAAGGCGCTGCGTCCCCTTGTGTTTAAACAAGTGGCGAACCTCGCTCAGGAAACGCAACATGTGCCGCTCAAATTCATTGGCTTGCAGAATGTAGCGCAGCATCCCGTCGCTCACTGACGTACGATTGGCTGCAAGTAAGCTGGTCATCCGTTGCAGGGCTGTATGAAAGCTATCATCGTTGCCTGTCAATTGCAAGGTTAACGCCCCATGTTCGTCGAGGACCTTTTGCGCCTCATCACATTCGTCAAAGATGAGCAGATCAAACGTTTCCGAGAGGAGTTCGAAGAACTTCATCTGTTCGGGGATGGTGTGGGCAGCAACAGCGGTATCTGAGGAAAGGACATGACCAAGCCACACATCAGCAGTGACCAATGCACGTTGATTCTTCATACGGCCACACACTTCCCACGCGGGGCACAGGAGCGCTTCATCGGAGCCAACTTCAAAAAGGGCTTCACACGCTGTGTCGCCAGGTTGCCAGTGGTCGGGCCAGCTCGTGCTAAAAGCAGGGAGCGGGCAGGAGGTGCCGAAAAGATCAACCCCTTCCCGCGTGTACCCAAAACCGCCATTTCCTTGTCCTGCAATCAGCTCAGCGATGGTATTCGCATGGCGCCGGTGCGTTTGCGCAGAACGCCCCATGAGAATCGCCGCATGTACCCCATAGCGCCGGAGTGTTTCAAGATACTCGCGCGCCACACTAATCGAGGTGAAAAAGACGGCAACGCGTTGCTGCCGACGCTTCAAGAGCACACAGAGGAGCGTGATAAGCGTCGTTTTGCCTGAACCCGGCAGACCGATGAGATGCTTGAGGTCGGTGAAATCCAGCACATCAGTCGGCACGAGTCCTCTCCCCGATGTCTTCCGGAAGAGGATGTTCTGAAGACGGCCCGACCAGTCTTCGGAACGCCGCCCCGCTTGCTCGTCTTCAGCATCTAAAGACTGTGCTAACGTAACGAGTTCAGCAAGAGAAATCTGAATGACCGAACGTGGTCGTTGCACACGGGAGTGCTTCTGAATCAGTGGAAATTGGATGCCGTTCAGACGAAGAGGAATCTGACTGAGATGGTCTGGAGACGCAATGAGGTCCTTTGCCGAGTCGGCGACTGGTCGTGCTAAGGACTTGCGGGGGAGACCGCGCTGGAGAATGGCTTGAGCTTCTCTAAGTGCAGGATCAAGCTGATTATCGTAGACAGTGGTAAATTGCAGGGTCTTTGGATCGATAGAGAAACTCCGGTGGGTCGCATCGCTCAGAAAATCGTAGACCGCATTTTGGACAGCATTCTTGGTCAGGAGATCACCGAGAATGCTGCGCACCGTTTCTACCTCATGGGAAAACGGCGCAACCTGAAGCGAATGCTCAATAGATTGTAGACCTGTGAGCACAAGATGGAGATGTTCCAAACTCTCTTCACCCAGGAGGCGCATCAAGGTACATCCCCATTGAATGCGCTCGGCTCCGGGCCACAGTTCAGGCTTCTGACGCATGAGAACTCCCTCCATAGGTCCGTTTTAGATGCTTGATAGCTTGATCTACGCTCATCACCTGCAGCAACGCACGTTTTTCTGGGGTGAGTTGCTCGACGAGCCGATCGTGATACATCCGTGACCACCGACGCTTGGCGATGGCGAGAATACGCTCAGGATACTGACCGAGATGTCCAATAGAATGATTGAGCCGTTGGGCAAGGCGTACGGGGTCGTGATAGTCCTTGACATCCACGCCGACCATTTCATCAATGGAAATATCACACCAGTCACTGTGAGGATACAAAAAGACACGATCACGTAGGCGCGCCTCTTGCTGTAAAGTGTCGTATATCCGCAGTTCCTCGCGTGCAGGATCAACCCAATATTTTAACACCTCTGGCCGTGCCACATACGCGGAGTCCAGGGGGATGGGGGAAGCGTCTTCTGTAGGATGATCATCACGGCATCCAGCAAGGATACAGGCATTTTCTTCACCAATGAATGCACGACAATGGCGACACCGGCGCACGTATCCATTCACCGCATACGTCGCATGGATCGGCTGATAGAGGCTACGCACAAAATCGATGGCTTCATCGTTGAGTTCTGGATGCGAATACAGGAGTCCAAGTTCACCAGCTGTTGCCAGCGGGTGGCGTCCAACGAACTCGCGAATACTGGTATAGGAAATATCTGCGTCCTGCCCCAATTTACTCAAGGTCATCCGTAGCTGTTCGTGCAGATGACGTTCGATGAGGTCACTCAGATTCGTCCCTTCCGCCTCCTCAGCAATGGATTCACAGTCTTCGCTGGGAACACGATAGATGGGATCGATTAAGATCGCCTCTTGATAGCGCTCCAGCATGCCAACCGCTTGTGGTGCCCAATCCTTGAGAGGACGTTGACACAACTGAAGCAGTTGATGAATACTCGCTACCTGGTCTTCCATTCCTTCTATAAAATAAGAACGGCCAAGACGAGCCATGGCTTGAAAAAGGCTAAGTGGAGTACCTTCAATCCCCTGCTTCATACGATCAGTGTGCCCGACAATAGCTCCCTTCTCAACAGAGCGATACAGGGCGAGAATTCCGCGCGCGAGCAATTGGAGCGTCACCAGCGCTTCTGACTCGATTGATGAGGGCGCCGCAATTCCGCTATTGCTAAGCAGAAAATGTAGCCGGTCATCATTAAGAGCTGATGTCCGCTTGACTGCATGCTGAAGGGTAAGTCCTTCTGCCCGTAGCTTGAGAATGGCAACGACTTCGAGAATGTTTCGCGCGGTAAAACGATGCCCCTCAATCGTCAAAAGCTTCTTCGTTCGCCAGAGGCGCAGAGTTCGTACATCAGGTGCGTCGCCAGGTATGCCGAGCGATTGCACGAGCGCTCCGATGTGAACTGTTGCCTGCTCTAGCGTACAGGTCTTTGGAATAGATGTGATATCATACATGGCGCTAGTATATCTGAATGACACAAGAGCTGTCAATATAGAAAAATGAGACATTGTAGGTGTCAAAATAGGTGTCAAGAAAAATCTGACAGAAGATCGAACGATAGCACAGCTCCAGCTCGGTGAGAATACCTTCCACCTGGTCGCGGGTTTTCGGCTGCAATTCCACCTCTATGGCACTCACCTTGCCATTGGCCGCATAGAGGACAGCATCCGGGAGATGGTACTGACGCTCACCACGTTCAAGCTGCTGATGCTCGGCCTTGATTTCGCGCTCCGACTGCCAATGGTCTTCTGGCCGCCGACTCTCAATCCAGAGTCGGACCTGATTGCAGAAGTAGAGATGTGAGAGCCGTACTGTACTCGGCTTGTTGTAGCGGAGCGGCGAGCCGATCTCGCGCAAGCCCTTCGCTGTGAGCCAGATCCAGCGTGACTCCCCGTCGAGAATGTTGCCATATTCGATCAAGCCAAGTGCATCCCACCTGGCCAGCGTCTTGTAAGTCCGCTCCTTCGAGAGCCTATCCGTCCCAACTCGCACCTTTGCCCGATCCACTTCTGGTGTATGCCAGAGTAAGAGACGCTGGAGCTGGTCGAGACGGATGGCATACTGCTGTGCGATCCATCGTAAACAGGCCAGATCGCGTTCAGTGAGGCGAGGACCTTGATCACGACGCAAGATACGGGAAGAAGGAGAAACATCGAACGAGGAGGATGCTGCCATCCCATCCATATAATACCCTTCCTAGACCTATGTCTAGACCGAACCCTAGACGCTTTCATTATAGTACATATTCTTCATAGTACATATTCTTCCTCTAAGCTAGACATTTGTTGCGCCAAATAGCTAGACCATTCATCTTCTACTTGACATCTGTTCTAAAACTCAGCACAATACAAGAAGACACTCTTAACGGCTAGAAGCATATTCTTGATATAGGTGAGCAATGACAACCACCCCATGGACAACAATTGAGGCAGAGCGCCATATTGAGGACATCTGGCGGACCTATAAGGAAAACGATCTCTCGTTCGCGACACTACTTTATACAGCGACGTGCAGAATGCTCCCAGAACAATGGGAGCAACTTCAGCACTTCTTTCGCGAGCATCAATCAGAACATGACGCCTTACGTGGATCTCGTGTTCGCGAGATTAGTTACCTCTCCTGGGAAATATCTTGGAAGCAACGTGTCCTCCGTCATAGCCTGAAAAACCCTCAATTGTGTGCCCGCTGCGGTGTCCGGTTTCCGGCCTACCAAAGACGCATCCTTCCATGCGGACGCAGGGCGATCAAAATACTTTGCCAAGTGTGTGGCGATCTGATCCAAGGTGGTCAGCTTCCGTGCCTGGTGTGTGATACACTATTTCGACCCAATGTCCACAATGGAAAATTCTGCCATACCTGCAAAAAATATCAGCATGAGGAACAACAGGTTCGCGTCCATAATGAGCGAGCCCATGCGGCTAAACAATCAGGCACGCTCACTCTCAAAGAATGGCTGAAAACTCTGGAGCTTTTCGGCTGGCGATGTGCCTACTGCCAAGGGCCTTATGAAACATTTGAGCACTTTCTTCCCCTGATGCATGCTGGCTCCACCTCGGCCATCAACTGCATTCCTGCATGCAAACACTCTAACTCTATCAAAGGCAAAAAGCACCCTAACCAACTGACAAGCATCTTTCCCAGTGAACGCATTGCCAGGATCAGTACTGTCTTGCTCCTCATTGCACAACAACAGGGTGCGAGCACATTCCCTCTTCCTTAAAGGAGATGACTATGCCGATCCTATGTATCTGCCTTCTCTGCAATCAAGGGTTCATTGGCAAAGGACGAGACAAACCACTACAATATGTCTGCTCGCCCTGTTCAGATCGCTATGGCAATGCAGCCTATGGGCCTGCATGCTCATTTATCAATCAACTGAGACGTGCAAGAACCGCTGGCGTTTCAGCCGCGCTTACCTGGCCAGAATGGCAGCAGACCTGCGCAGATTTTCTGAACCGGTGTGCCTATTGTGAGCACCGATGGGGGAAAATCATTGAACATTATCTTCCTCTTGACCACTATGGGGGAGGAACCTGTGTCGAAAATTGCCTCCCGGCGTGCCAAGCATGCAACTGGCGCAAAGGAGGAAGACCTCCTGAAAAAACCACCTTCTCGCCTGTAACAATGGAGCGCTTACGGCGTTACCTTGATTGGCGTCGCCGTGGTATCAAACCTACTATAGAAGAGATCGGCGACGAGTGGGAATGGTTGCTTCCACCGGCTTGGCGCAAACCTCTAGGAGGATATACGGCGTACTATGGAGGATTGGAAAGGGTGATGCGACCGGGTTCCTTGCAGGAGAATGTCCTTGCAAAGATACATCAAGCTGAATGCCTAAAGCAATGGATCGCCCAGATACCAAGAGATGATCCACAGTATGTACAACGCCTCTTGGGGTGGGCCATCGCTAGTGATGAAGCTACACGGCTCGTTCTACGTATAGAGGAGAAGCTCTCGGAAGAAACGGTACACGCACTTCAGGTACGTAGCGAAGTCAATGGCCAGTGGGAAACCTATCGCCAAAGTCCCTCCCAGCTTCGGGGACTGCTTGAACAATATATCGCGCTTCCATAATACAAGCTAGACATTTGTTGAAACAAATGTCTAGCTTGTAAGCCTCCGCTTTCGGAGCGCATTATAGATGGTCACGTCCAGGTATGTGGCTCCTCCGCACGTTGTTGGTCGATCCGTCTTTTCATCGTAGCGATTAGATTGCCGATAGAGCCTAGCAGCCTGAGCCTCATCATCATTCGTCCAGTAGAGTAAGAGCAGGCCTTTGCCTAGAGTTGGAACAGGACTTTGGAATAGGCATGGAACCCTTCTGACCGAGCCAGAGAAAGGCTAAAGCAGTCCCATTTATCGCTCAAGTTCAGGGCGCGAAGAGGTTTCCATCGCACGTTCCTTGATGAGCAGAATACCTTCGTAAGAGGGAGGCATGCCCTTTGGTCGTCGCACGAAGAGAAAGAGCAGAAAATAGATCTCTAATGCCCTGGGGAGGACGGGGTCAGTGGAGCGGATGCTGACGATGATGTGGACGAGAGCATGAGCGATGGCGCTGGCGATCTCGCCAGCGAGGGCGAGGGCGAGGGCGAGATCGCCAGCAAGGGCGATGGCGCTGGCGAGGGTGACGGCGCTGGCGCGGGCGATGTCGAGGTCGCGGGTGATGCCGAAGTCGCGGGCGATGTCGAGGTCGCGGGCGATGTCGAGGTCGCGGGCGATGTTGCGGGCGAGGACGCGGTCGCGGGCGATGTCGAGGTCGCGGTCGATGTCGCGGTCGATGTCGAGGTCGCGGGCGATCTCGATGTCGAGAGCGATGGTGAGGTTGCGGGTGATGTCGAGGTTGCGGGCGAGGACGCGGGCGAGGGCGAGGTTGCGGGCGAGGACGTGGGTGAGGGCGCGGGCGATCTCGAGGGCGCGGACGTGGTCGAGGGCGCGGGCGCGGGCGATGTTGCGGGCGGGGGGGCGGCCGAGGTCGATGTCGAGGGCGCGGGCGATCTCGAGGGCGCGGGCGAGGGCGTGGTCGAGGGCGTGGGCGAGGTCGCGGTCGATGGCGCGGGCGATGTCGATGTCGATGGTAAAAATGAGGGGAAAATCATCAGCGCCGATGTTGAAGGAGCTCATGAGAGCAAAGAGGACCTGCGCCAAGAGATGTTGTGATGGACTACCATGTGCCCAGACGACGGAGCCCCTCTCCTCCCAATAACTTGTATCCTCTGGCAACCCTGTTCTTACAACGTTCTCTATCTGCTGACGTTCTCCTTGTTTTGGCAAACGATACGACTGACCTTCTCGGTCCCGCTCAGTGAGCCAGCGGCAAAACAAACCAGCATCTTCGACACGCACGCCGAGTACAGGGTCGTTTCCATGACCCTGTGGAAAGCTCTCGCTGCTCCACGTATCGGGTGCAGCCTGCTGACCATGTATGCGCTGCTCATTCAAAAAGAGTTGATACTCCGCACAGGTGATAAGGGATGTATCGACGAAAAGGACGCCTTGCAAGGGGGGCATCTGCTGAAGACGGCGCTTGAGCAGAGCCTCTGCGATGACCTTCCTTCGCTCTGGTTCAGCGTCGTTGATCCCTTGTTCCAGCAGCGTATAGAGATGCTCTTTGACCTCTGGTTTCACTGTGCGAGCTTCCTCGGTACAATCAATGGCCAGGGTCAGTGCCTCCAGGGAAGGCAACGATTGGGAAGGGAGACACGCTTCGAGAATAGCGGTCGCATCGGCCTGAGCACAATAGAGCAGAATGACCTCATGCCACCAGCTTTCCTCAACATGGGTCGGCAGCTCGTCCTCAAGATGATTTTCCTGAATATGCATCATCGCCAGATATTCTTGAAAGGTCTGATGAGCAAAACGGTACAGGCCATGCTCACGCTCGAGCAATAAACCGCTGCAAATCGTGTCAATATGTTCCAGAAAGGTTTGAGGTGTCAGAGTCTGACTGACCAGTTGGAGGGGTGTGGCGAGAATTGTACAAATTTCTTCACGGGAAATGTCGCGCCGCCCCTGTTTCATGAGATGATAGGCCAGGATTTGCAGGATCAACTGGCGTTGCTCCGCTCGCAATTCCTGGGAGATGCCGGGGACTTCCGCTCGCCTGCTTAAAAATACTTCACAAATCGCCTTGTACAGCGTAATACGAGCACCGGGCAGTTTGCCATAGTAGAGGTGGACCGTTGCAATCATGGTGAGCAGCAGAGGATTGACGGCCATAGCAAAAAGGGCTGCGCTGGCACGAAGCCGCTTGAGGAGATCATCGGCTCCTGCATGGGCCCTCATACGCACACCAGGATCGTCACGTACGGCTCGTTTGACTTCATTGGCAAAATACCAGGAGTGTAAAAATCGCGTGATCTGCTCAAAGGTGAAGGGCTGCACATCAACAACGGAAACGCGATCCAGCTGGTTGCTCTGATACCCAAGAGGGCGAGACGTGATGACAAAGCGGTTGGTTCCATAGGCGAGCATCTGGTCCTCAACCCACTTGACCATCTGCTGACGCTGGGTAGAATCGGCAATCTCGTCCAGCCCATCAAGCAGGACGAGGCAACGGCCCTTTTGCAACTGGTGCTCAATCCATTCGAGGGGGATAGGTTGCCTCCACTTCCGAATTTGTTGGCTGGTGGCTTGGGCGAGAGTATAATCCTGTTGATCGTTCAATGAGGAACTATGCTCTCGCAGCGGCAGGAAAATCGGCACCTTCCAGGGAAGCTTTGAAGAACGCTCCCTACGGCGATGATGATGCTGGGAGAGACTCAGTCCCAGGTGTTTGAGCAGCGTTGTTTTGCCGCTGCCAGGCGCACCGAGGACCACAAGATGTTGATCCAGGTGCGTCAGATAGTCCCAGATATCATGGGTACCGCTCTTGAGTTCGGTAGGAAGGCGGATCGGATCAGCAGAGACCTTCTGAGCAGGAGTGGGATCGAGACGGACCTCGACAAAGACCTGTTCAAGGTCGAGCGTATATGTTCCTCGGGTGCTGATCCCCTTCATATCCAGATCACTATGCTCATAGCAGAAATAACTGCGATACCGGTGATGGGCGCGAGCAAAGAGGAGGCGAAGCATCTTTTCCATGCGCCCAGCGCCTGCTTCAGCCCAGTCATCTCCGCGCTTTTCCCACACTTTTTTGAGGTAGACAGTGAGACCGAGCAGCAGCCAGTAGGCCAGCAGGATAGCTGCTGCAAGTGCAGGATTGCGAGTAATGGTAGGAAGGAGGGAAACGAGGGCGGTGGCGGGTGGTCCAATGGCGATGAGGGCCAGCAGCCACGCAGGCCAGCTTTGCGGTGATGGTGATTGGCTCATATCCAACACTCCAGATACAGAGAATCAGGTTTTGATGAAGTAAATACAGGATACCATAAAATAGACGAAGATGAGGATTGAATAACGAATTTCACTACAAAGAGGACCATTTTTCCTTTTCTCTAGACCGAAGCGGTTGCATTCCTATTCCAGAATTTTGTTCCAACTATGGGCAAAGGCCGAGCAGCACCAGGTCAAAGTCAGCATCGCTTTTATTTCCTCGGCCCTTTGGGTCATCACCAGCCCACAACGCCTCAAACGTTGCTCCATTTCTAGCTTGCCTCGCACGCCGCAACACTTCCTCGTCAGTTCGGCGTGGCCGTGCAAGAGAAGACCGTTGGGAGAGCGGGAACGGTGAAGCATTCCCTCGCTTGGCTCCTGTTGGTCGTTCTGACTCTATCTCTTCCTCATCAGGGCGCCAGATCCGCATCAGATCAGCAAGTCCCTGGGTCCCTGGCAGGAGCTGAGGAGGGGTCTCTGGAAGATGTAATCCCGTCAAAGTCATATAGCGGTCTGCTTGATAGACCTCGATATGCAGGCCGTGATACGAGAAACGATGGGCAGGCAGATCCAGATCGCCGAGCAGATAGATATGGATGCCTGTTCCCGTCGGCGAGGCTTCTGCATAGGAGCCGAGTCGAGCAACAACTTCCTGGGCCTCTTGAGAGAGAACACCAGTGGTGGGGATACGGCAATGATCGAGATCGACGAAGAGGAGCCCTCTCGTCAGCATATATCCAATCCCAACATAGCCGCCCTGCCTATATGCCTGTACAACGTCCCTATAGGTCGCCCAACTCGTGGGCTTCTTCGAGCTGGCACGGTAGCCTCGTGGGTGATAGGGAGGTTTGCCTATTTTCTGATCGCGCCGAAACTCTGGCTTCCAAACCACATGCTGGCGGCCACGTTTCAAATACTCTGGTAACTGATCAAGGTGTAACGGTTGCAAGGACTCTAGAAACCGAGTGATGGCATCCTGCTCCATTATAAGGTCGTAGTCTCTAGCCTTGAAGACTATAGGAAAATCCGGCGCACTTCAGAAGAGGCAAAGTACGCCTGTTTCCATCGTCATAGTTCCTCATCTGTATCATCGTCATTAATCGACTCGATCAAGTCCGTAAACTCCAGCCTGCCGAGCTCATAGGAGAGATTACTATACTCATACTCCACCAAGATTTCATCGGTTTTTGGATCAATCATACGGATCAAGACGGTATGGATGTTGCCCTTACGAGTTGTTAGCGTGATCTGGGCCTCGCAGAGGGTATCCCAGTCTTCATCTTCGAGAGCCTCCTCTTCAAATACGCTCTCAATATCATTGTTCAGATCCCATTTCAGCCAGAGCTCTTTCCATTGGCGAAGTGTTCGCTGCATAGATAGTTCTCCTTCTGCTTTGACAGATATCTTCGCCACATGGCAGAATGCTGGTCACGCTACGGCTATTATTGTACCATGCATCTTCTTTCCTCCTGAACATGCTACCTGCACGCCAGGCTGATTTGATTCTATTTCATTACATTAATTTCATATCATAATTTCATTACATTTCATTATTGACAATGATATAAAATTAATGTATACTCTTCCTAAGAGATCACGAAAACATGTTTCAGAAAGAGAGAAGTATGAGCACTGACCCAACTCAGACAAAAGACCCTGCCCAAGCCGCAGCTCTTCTGGCGGAACTGGAAAGCAAAGATCCGAGCGAGTGTACCTACCCCGGCTGTCACCAGCCGAGACAAACAACGGCGGGAACGGGCCGACCATCGACCTATTGTTCCAACCAGCAACATAATGCGGTCAACGCCCATCGCGTTCGTCAGCGACTCATGGCTGTTGTCGCTACTGGAGAGACGCCCAGCACGCAAGCAAAACGGGGACCCTCCCCCACTTCTTCGACCTCGACCAATGGCTCTCCTGAGTCGCTACGTGGATCAATTTTAAGCGGCATCCAAGTTCTTCAGACGAACCTGGAACGCTACGTGACCGCCCTGGCAGAGATATCAGATCCGGAAATCTCCGCAGCCCAAATCCAAGCCGTGCTTGACCAGGCCAACTCGCGCGTTGCCGATATGCAACAGGTACTCAGTAGTGAACAGGCACTCCGCTTAAAAGCCGAAAAAGAACTCCTGATCGCACAGGACCAGGCACAGGCCGAGCGGGAAGCGGCTGAGCAAGCTATTCAGCGTATGGAAGAAGTGGAAACCAATACACAACAGCAACTCCGGCAGGCAGAGGCACGCATAAGGGAGGTCCAGGCCGAGCGAGATGCGACCGTTGAGCGAGAGCAACTTGAGGCTGAAAAACATGTCAGGGAGATCCAGACGCAAATGAATGCAGCTCTTCGTGAAGCCCGTAGTGAGACAACAAAAGCACAAGAGGAAGCCAGACTCGCCAATGTGGCAGCGCTGGAAGCCCGGACACAGGCGGCCACTGCTGAGCGACTCGTTCAAGAAGCGCGTAACAGCCTGGAACGCGAAAGAACTGAGACGGATCGGCTCCGTGAGGAACTCAAAGAGGTGCGGGCGCAGGCACAGGCTGATCTTCAGGAAGAGCGGCGGCGGGCGCAGGCTGATCGAGAGCGCGAACGAACCGAGATAGATCGGCTCCGTGAGGAACTGGTAGCGACCCGCAAGCAGGTCCAGCAAGCAACCACACGCGCGGACACGCTCGCAGACCAACTTCACACTCAACTTCTCCAGCAGCGTCAACAACCCAACATATAGCAAAATAAGCTAGCTATTTGGTTAACCAAATAGCTAGCTTATGCCAGGACAACGGAGCTCTACTCGTCTTCTTCGCGCACTGGCGGAGATGCTTCCAGGTCACGGAAGCGTGTTTGGCTGCGCTCAAAATAGAGCACAGCTTCACCGACAGGGCCATTCCGATGTTTCGCCACAATAATATCGGCCTGGTTGCGCCGTTCGGTTTCTGGATTATACAGTTCATCTCTATAGATGAACATCACCACGTCGGCTGTATTTTCGATGGCTCCCGACTCACGGAGATCTGAGAGCTGTGGAACCTTCGAGTGACGCTGCTCCACGGCCCGCGAGAGTTGCGCCAGCGCCAGCACAGGAATATTCAACTCGCGTGCAAGTCCTTTGAGTTCCGTCGCGATCTCATCGATAATTTGCACTCGGTTGTCGTTCCGCTTCATGGACCCGTCGCCGGCACGCATAAGCTGTAAATAATCCACAATGATGAGATCCAACTGCCCATACTCCACCACCCACTGCCTGGCTTTACTGCGGAGTTGCAAGGCCGAGATTCCAGCAGTATCATCGATGAGAAGAGTTGCGTCGGAAAGCGTCCCCATCGCCTCTATAATCCGCTCCCACTCGTGATCCTCAATCCAACCCATACGCAAACGCTGCTGGTCAATCCCCGTGTCCATCGAGACCAGGCGCATGATCATTTGTTCCTGGCTCATCTCCAAACTGAAGATCCCGACCCGTCGTTGATAACGCACAGCCGCGTTATGCGCGAGACTTAATGCCATAGCGCTCTTTCCAACACTCGGCCGAGCTGCCAGAACCACGAGATCGGAGGCTTGCAGGCCACCCAAGAGCCGATCCAGATCTGCAAATCCAGTTGGCACTCCCGTGATCATGCCTCGCTGCTGGCTGAGCCGGTCCAGGCGCTCCATGAAATTCGAGAGATTATCTCGCACGAGTGGTGACTTAGTTTGCGCGAGGCGATGACTCTCACGCACCGCAAAAAGCAGTTCTTCTGCCCGCTCCAGCGCAGTATCTGCTGTATTCTCCTCAACTTCATACGCCATCGCGGCAATCTGTCCAGACGCATGGATCAGTCGCCGCAACACCCCTGTACGCTCAACAATATGCCCGTAATATTCCACATTCCCACTCGTGGGTACCTGGTTGATCAGCGAGGTCACATATCCAGGACCGCCGACGGTCTCCAGGCGACCAGCACGCTCTAACGTATCGCAGATTGTAATGAAATCGGCGGGGATACGTCGCTGATAGAGATGCAGGATCGTCTCGTAGATGAGACGATGAGCCTCACGGTAGAAGTCATCCGGCCGCAAGAAGTCCGTTACCTGGACTATCGCTTCTGGGTCAATGATCAGGCTTCCCAGGACCCCACATTCTGCGTCAATGTTGCACGGTAATGGACGTTGCATGATTTACCCTCTCCCCTGCCGCAGGTCAGTCCCTGGCACCTCGAAAAATCGGCACAGGGAATACAGACGCGAGACACTCTCTTCTCCAAACTGCTCAATGAGCTGGTCCTCGGTCGCATTGCTTGTCACCAACGTCTTCCGTTGTCGCTCCCAACGAGCGTTGATCAAACGCATGAGTGCAAGGCGTCCCTGAGCTTCCTTGTATCCCAGCGACAGCGATACCGTAAATCCGAGATTATCGAAAAGCACCACATCAGTCGCAACAATTGCCGCGATCATTTGCTCCACCTGGTCACTTTCCAGGGCAACGATCAAATCAGGAACATAAAGGGAGATCATAGAAAGCCCTCGTGCGAGCATCACTGGCTCTAAAGAACGAAGCAAACCGGATTTGCCCACTCCCGGTGCCCCAAGTAGAGCAATCCCTGGTTTCTCGACCGTTTCATCCCAGATCGTCAAATGCTCAGCATAGCGCTTCACCGAAAATTGCACGTTCTGGCGAATTGAGCGGGCCAACTCCTGCTCGTCCTCCTGCCAGTCTTCTGGCCAGGACAACTCGACTGGCCAACTCTCTATCGTCCAGCCTCTCATCACCGTTGGAAGGACGCATGCAGGACCAAATAAATAGCGGATATAGCGCAGGTGGTCACGAACACGCTCCTGATCGTAATGTGCTCGCCGCTGCTCGATCTGCTGGCGATAGAGTTCTCCCTTCGGGCAATCACAGTATGCTTTCGGAGCGGCAAATCCATTGGGCTCATAGATGAGCGCCACATCGTTTCCATACATATCCGTTGGATTTCCCTGACGAGTACAGCCAATGCACTCGCCCTGGTTGTGCAGCTCCAGGAGACGCTGTTGGAGAGGTGTACGTTCCTGCTCTGACAATGCGGCAATGCTCTTCGCCAGGCGTGCGCTGCGTTTTCCCGCCGTATGAGGATGGCGAGCAATATCTCTTGTGCGTAACTGCTTCTCAAAAAACTGTTGCATCGGTCTCTTTCTCACATCTCTATTCTAGCTAGCGATTTGTTTCAACAAATGGCTAGCTTTTCTCCGTTGGACGCTCTGGACTACTTAAGCTATGAATGCGCTTATTCACTGGTGTTGGACGGCCCGTGTAGGCGATCCCATAGGTCCGGTTTCCCTTCTTGTAGGTCTTCTGCCGCCCGGAAGGCACTTGGGTATTTGAGGCAGCCTTCTGCGGCCCAGTAATAAGCGAGGCCGGTTCGGAGACGTGCGGTGCTGCTGGAGGTGCCGTTACAGCAACAAGGAGTTCAGGATAGGCAAGATGTCCCCAGGCGTTGAGCCATGCTTCCACTTCGTCGAGGGTATAGTCAGCCAGCGGTTTCAGCCCGCTTAGTCTCTTACATTGAGTCGTAAACGTTGCCCCGAGGCTGTCCACCTGCCAGCCCTTGCCATGCACCAATACGATTGTGACCAGGAAAGCTCGCCCAATCACATCGGGCGTATACTGCTTGAAGGCTTTGAGATATTTGGAGAACGTGGGATACCCATTTTCATAGTCATTCTTCTCAAGCGCTTTTGCAAGAAATTGCGCGATCCGCTTACGTATAGCGTTATCCCCTTTAGTAATATTATTTATAAGATAAGAAACGTTATACGTATAGAGGGCATCGACCTGTACGTCTCCGGCAGATTGGGTTTCCGAGTCTCCCTCTTTGAGCTCAATGGGCACATTCGAGTCTCCCATATGCCCTTGGCCGTGTGTTTGCGAGTCTCCCCGTGTGGCGCTCAGGTCTCCCATGGGTTTTGCTGTTTCCCCATCTTGTAACGAAAGCTGTGGTGTTGGGTCTCCTTGTCCATCTTTCAGGTCTCCCTCTTGCGTGGTTTCATGTGTCGACGGGAAAGGTGTTGAGAGTGTTGGGTCTCCCTGATGGGTATCCGAGTCTCCCTTATTTTGCTCGGCGGATCGTAATAGGGGGGATGTATGTTCAATCGGGTCTTCCTGCACGGTTTTCAGGTCTCCCACTCTGAGGGCGGGATCTGGCTTCTGCTGTAATGTATCTGCTGGTACGTCGCCCTGGAAAGCCTTTGGGTCTCCCTGCTGATGTCCTTGCTCAATCCCGGCTCCGGCCAGGCTCGCAATCATCTCCGCTATTTTCATCTGGAGCCGTTCGCGTTTTAGTGGCTCCAGATGTTCGTCTTCCAGAATCGTTTTGATGCCGTGCAGCGTCTGCCGCAAGTGCTCTGAGTGGTTGCGGGTTGGGTCACCAAAACGCAGGATATAGCGGGTTTTCACTTTGAGCGCCAGTTGTCGTTGTTTGTCTCGCTTCCCGGCCAGCTCGTCTAGGGCCGAGAATGCGGTTAGTGGGGTATAGGGGCCAAGAGGCAGTAGTAATTTTCCCCGATAGTGGGAGACCAGTTTGATAGCGCGGAAGACCGCAACATAGCGCTTCACGGTATCGGCGCTCCACCCGAGCTGTCGAGCGGTATCGGCCAGGCGCGTCAGGTTGACGACAGCCGTATTTCCCTCTCCTGTGGAGGAGGATGCCAGGAAAAATGAGAAGAGTGCTCGGCCTTTCTCTCCACAGAGCTGGACCACCTCTTGCCTGGAGCCATCTAGATCATTCCAGTGTACCCCGCTTCCTGGGTCGAGTCCTTGCGCGTGTGACTGTGTTTCTAAAAGAGACATCATACAACCTTCCTTCCTACATGGGCATTCGTTTTGGAATGAAGGCAGACGCTCGAATGGTTTCTCATCTGTTCAGAGGCGACAAGATACCTACTACAGTCCCTTGACATTCTTGCTTGCGAACGTGGTATACTGTAGCTAATAGAGCGCGTGCCGAATAGACTGAGCGTGTGCCTAGCTTTGAGCCAATGTATGCCTTGCTTAATTTGAGCGCGCTTTTGAGTTCGTCTATAGCATTTGCGTCATGACGCCAATGGCTGTCCTCTGCACAAATGCATTCTGCCAGTTATAGGTTCGTTACCTTCATGGGCTTTGGCGGGCACTCGACGAGGGAACGAACTTGCACACTGGCTTTCTTTTCGTATTAAGCTTTTTACCCTCAACTCATTGTGCTTTCTCCAATCAATAATAGGACTCTGCTGGGAGAAACCCTGCATATAGAGTAACCCAAACCATTAGAAAAAAAAATAGGGGCGTTTCTTATTGCGCACATTTTTCGCTGATTTTTCATCGTATCATCCTCCCCAAGTGGCTTCTCAAGCCGTAGTACGGATTTTTTCAATAGAGCGGGAGCCGCCAGATAACGTCGCGGGAGCCGCCAGATAACGTCGCCTATTTCTCCTTACCTTGGGTGTCTATGTCCTGCTTCCGCCGTTTCCGTCTCTGCGCTTGGAGGTGTTCCATAATCGCTTCTTCCTGGACTTTGGGGAGAGGAGCTGCCTCGATTTCGATTTCATAAGCAAGCCAGATATCTATCCAGTTATATCGTGGACGTTGCTCCATCGCCTGTTCATACAACCCAGCTGGACCCCATGAGGAAATAATCTTATCATCCAGCAGGCGAGCCATGGCTTTCTCAAACCGCTTTTTTGTCTTTCCTGGATCATCCTCGTTGAGAGGGAGTGCCAGTTCACTAATGAGGTTGCCTATCGTACGCCTGATGGCTGTTCCTCCAAATTCCGCGTTCATGCGCAGTTGGAATGTAAAGTATCTCGCCAGCCTTTTCTCCCACTGCTCATGGTATGGATCGTATCGGAGTGCCTGCTGGAGCAACCAGGATGCCCGGTAGTTCGGGCCAGAAAGCAGCGTTTCTAGGCTTTTTCCTGGTTTATAGTACCAGGCAACGGCGAGGGTAGACTCTGGATCTGTCTCCATCTCACTCTCGGTAAAAAGTTGTGATTGTTGGATGAAATCAGTGATATTGATAAGGTAGCTTTCCTGTTGAAAAACCCGTCTTCGTGTCGGCTTGCTGTTTGTCTTCCGCTTATGGCTTTCTTTCCACGTGCGTACAGTTATATGGGTGTCGCGAATGCGATTCACTCCCTCTGCAATCTCTTGCATATCCTCAAGTCTGTGCCCTGCGCTCCGCATTGAGACACCGGCCTTCGGCTGTTCTACCTTGTGCGTTTTCGGTTGAATGCTCCGATACTCTAGGATCTGCTGGGTCGTAATCCACACACCGCCTTCTGCATCTGGAGGCGATCCAAGAACCTGGGCCAGCATAGCCAGAAAGATATCTCCATCTACATCGTTGAACTGTCGAACCCGTTTCCAGAGCTGGCCAGTGATATCACCTGTGGCCAGCGTTTCTTGTGGACGGACGGTTATTTCTGTTGTGCTGCTTTGCCGTTCATGTGTGTACGTAGGAACCGAATTTACAACGTTCCAACCTCCGTGCTCATGTTGAGCATGGCTCAGTGCGAGAATGACTCCTTCGACTGGATCGAGTTGTGGAATAATCATGCCCTTTCCACGGAGCACATTCGGCGTTTGGGGGAGTGGACGTTGAATTGAGACTGTTTCTTGCTTTTTCAGTTCTTCGTGAAGCTGCCAATAGAGGATCACAAGCTCTTTTGATGCCCGCGTTGCCCGCTCCCAAAGTTCGTTTTTGACAGTGTGGCTAGCATTCATGTCCTCCAAGGTGTGTTTTTGGAGTGTACCACGAAGCGGAATGAGCGTCGTTCCTTGTTTGAGTACCTGCCATATCTCTTGTCCGTGCTCCCCCAGTTGATCGAGCGTGCATAAACGCATCGTGTTTTTTTCCAAGATGAGGCCATAGGTTCCAATGAGCATTTCATCGGGCCTTTGCGGTGGAACAGTAGCAGGTGTCCGTTGTGCAAGCAGAACAGGATATCGATCTGCAAATTGAAGGTCTTCTGTTCGAGCAAAAAAAGCTCCAGCCGCCGATCCCTGCTCGTTGACCCGAGCCGCAACTTGATGAAGCTGACTACTTACAATAAGGAAACGATCATCTTCAGACGCCATCTCCTCCCATATTTCTGGTGGAGGTGCGCTCCCATACACATGGTCAAGGGCGACCCAAATCCAAAAATACGTGTTTGGGAACTCTTTAAATGAAATCGGGCGAGCTACAAGCGGACCGACAGGAGGTCGGGAAAACCTCATCATGTTAGTTTTCCCTCCAGCTGTGACTCTGCCGTCGTCTCATAGAGCATTGATTTGTTGCCATAGATTGTGCCTATCTTTCTTTTGTTTGCAAAAACGCTCTTGTCTGGCCAGAATGTCACGCGTTATGTTCACCGAATTCTGGTGCTGGTGTCTAAAACGAACGAATATGTGAGTGATGAGACGAGCCGCGCCTGGAAATGGTCATTGTTTCGACCCATTTCAGAAAAGGCTGTGCTGTTCTGGATCTTCTTTTTTCTCCTGTACCTGTGGAGCCTTTGCCTGGCCAACAGGCGGGAGTCGCTTTTTTTGCCTTTTTCCTGGATCAGTCAGGAAGTTCTGTGCGGAGACCACTGGCTCATTGAGTCGTTGTTCCACGATACGCCGTGCATCTGCGGCGGTATCTCCCGCCTCTATGACATCCTGCTCGATTTCGTCGTATCCCTGGCTGTCATGTTTTTGATGCAGACCTGTTGCCGTTTCTTCAGCTAGCGAAGAAAGGATGAGTTCCATGCGTGTTTTGTGATCAGCCAGGTTTTGTTTCGCTGGTAATCCCTTGAGCGCCTTGTGCTGTGCTGTTGTCAGCCCAAAGGTACGCAGGTTCAGTAGCGAAGTCAGCTTCGCAATGCTCAAGCTATCATCAACACCTCGGAACTGGATCTCGCTTGTCCACGCATTGCGTGTTGCAATATATAAGATCCGGGCGTTAATCCACTCTTCGTCACGTCGGAGCCGACGGTAGTGGTCACGCATAGCTTCCAGTGTGTCGCTCCGCTGTTCGATTTCTGTGAGCACCTCTTCGCCAGCCTGAGCAAGAAATAGTTTGAATGGCTCAACTTTTGGTGACGGAATTGACTGCACCAGGCGCAACAATGTTTGTCGGTTCATGGCGTCAGTCTTGCGTAGTCTGCCGTCGGCGGACTTCATCGGCAATTCGATGATCTGTGCGAGCGTCTCTTGTGCGCCTTCACTTCGCATGCGGCTCCGCATGGTGTGCCAGTACTTGCTAGGGTTGGCTGCTTCAGTCAGAAAGCCAACCACATCAATCACGCTCCAGTACTCTTGCCCTTCATGCATGACCCGGCGAATACGTTCGATCCCCTCAAAAGGGATAAGTGTTTGCTGCCTCTCTTCTTCTTGCGCCATGACCGCTTCCTCATCCTTCTATTTGCTCGCAACTTTCCACAAAATGTGGAAAGTTGGCCTTGTTACAGGTTTCTTTTCTGCTACGAGAGCGCGATTTCCCGCTTTCCCCTCTCTTCATCTGCTATCTCCGGGTAATCAGCCGTCCGGTTCGTTTTGGGTCACTTCTGTGTTAGGATTGTAGGAGAATGTTTAATTTTCGTCCAGTTTAATGCTCATCCTTTTTTCTCTAGAAACTGTGCCAGTATAGGGCCGACATCGCCTTGCGCCACACACTTGTTCTCCATGTATGCAGTTTACTACGAAATGCCTTCCGTACAAAATAGTGTTCCAAAGGTTTTTCTGCCCACACCTGCTCATTTGTCCTTGTTATTCGATAGGTTGTGATGTTATGACCGTAACGTCACCTTCATGGAATTGTTCTGGCACCCTCGTTTTTGCCAATCGGAGAGCAGTCCGCTCGTCCTGAGCTATTACAGCGACAATCCGCTCGGAATTCCTGCTTCTGTCAAAAACACGAACATCGTAGTTTCTCATACGGGCAAGAAGAAGAAGCATCTCGTGACAATTTCGGAAATGTCGCTTGATGTGAACCATCTTCTTGGTAAGTTGGTTTCTCTGTTGGTTAACGGTACGTTTGATGCATTGGCGAATGTAAGAGGTCTGTTTTCCGTAGGTTTGTTGTCCTGTCTGAAGTAGTAGGAGGTCAAGCGCAGCCTCCTGCTGTTCTAATTCCGCAAGGGCATTCTGCTGATTTTGTTTTATTCGAGCGATTTGTTCGCGGAGCCAAGATAGGTTCGTTTGTAGATAATCTGTTGGGATTTGGGCACGAAGGGCTGTGGCCTCTTCTCCAGATATCCTCCGTCCAGGATTTTCATACATCCATGAGGACCAGATAGGCAGACCATGATAGGATGGATGCTCATAGAGGGCGTTCCACGCTGGTGTGTTATCGTATTCTTCGCGGGCCATCTCTGCCTCGCCCTTCTCATACACAATGGTAATAACTTCCTCTAGCTCTGGCAGGCGAGGGCAAAAACGAAAAAATTTCATGGCCATAAACACCATGTTTTCACCCTTCTCTCGTTCGTTGATTTTGCTTGTCAACCTACGTGTCCTTTTCTAAAAATCGTATGGCATCAGTGTTTCCGGTGAACGGTTTTTCCTGATGCCATAGCTTGTTTAACGGCGATCGCGCGGTTTGTAGATGTTCAACCCGATCTTGACCTCTTCCCGGCCAGGCACCGCGACGTTTCCTTCAGTGGAAGCAATGGTGGTCGATTTGCCACTGCCGGACGGGCCGAAGTCCTGGTCGAGATCTACCTCGATAGTGAGTTTGTTGCCGTTTACCATCATCTGAATGTTTTTCATAGATTTCTCTCTTTTACTTACTACTCGGCTACTTGGTAAAAGGACAATAAAAGGACGATGAGTTAGGTAAGCTGGATAAGGTTATTAACCGCGAACCAGTATATTGAAGAGCACCATCCCATCACCTAAAAGAAGTCTAACAAATAAATGTAGGGAGACCATAGCGTAAATTCCCCACATCGTTTAGCTTTTATACAATACTAGATGGTGTACTGCTTTCAATCTAGGAGTGAAGCGGAATAGGGAAAGTCCTTATTGATAGATTTTACTCCAGGTAAAATCTCAAAAAAAGAGGTATGAGGCGTTTTCCCCTACATCTCAAAGAGATGTAGGGTATTTCCCCCGCATCTCAAATCATTGGTATGCTATACTTCTAGCGATGTTAAAAGACTTTTCGTAACTTAGCTTTTTGCTCTAAAAAACGATGAGATCCAGAGGGACATTTATGCAGCAGGTACGGAGAACCCAAGAAGCAGGGCGGCAGGTGAGAATTGTGCCGTTGCAAACCACCAAACGACAAAAACAATTACGTCGCAGTCATTTTGGTGCACTTTTGCTTGAGAAAAGGAAGGAGTCTGGCTCCAGCCAGCAGGATGTTGAAAGGGAATTTGAACACTACAGTTCCAGAAAAATACTTGCTGATTTGGGCATCACCTGGCCACGACATCTGCTTGAACGTTTGGAAAAGGTCAAACCACTCACCTCAAGAGAGTATGGCAAAATTGAGCTAAATAGAAGATCGCCGTGGTTTGCTTGGCTACCCGGCCTCTATTTAGCAGTAACAGCTGGGTGCGGTTTTCAAATGACTCCGGAGGACCGCCATGAGTTTATAGAGTTGGCCCGAGAAAAGATCGAAGAAAAAAAAGGCCAGTATCGTGAGCCGCTTACAGATGATGACTGGCAATGGTTGGAGGAACAACTTCGCAAGGCTGATGGCGACAATGGCGTAGTGGAAGACGAAGCAGAACAAGTGTTAATACGCCTCTCGGAAACACAAGGGACGGAGAACCTAGCCCAGCAGGTGCGTGAGCAAAAAGAAAAATTTCTAAAGGAACTGGCCGCTGACACTAGCCATATTCTGGGTCGTGAACAATGGATGAATAAGATGCTATCTTATTTGAACCCCCAAGAAAGCATACGTGAGAAAGTCATTGTGATCCAAGCAGGACTCGGAGCAGGGAAAACCAGTTGTTTCAAATTACTTCAGAAGAGACTATTGGAATGCGATGACATTCATGTTATCTACCACGAATGCAAGAAATCTATGGATCTTGACGCGTCACAGAAAGGGAAAACACCGGAAGAGCATCTTGAAGCACTTTTAGCTCATATAATCAATGATTTACAGCCTCACCAGGCAGAGAGACATGAAGAGGCTTCTGTAACCGAACGGGTTCGTCTGGTGCTTCAAGCCATGGGCGAGAGTTCGACGCGTATCGTTATTCTAATTGACGATGCGCAGGTTCTTCTGGATGAAGATGGAGAACTTTCATCCGGCTGGCAACTTTTCCTTGATGAGGTGATCGCGCATAATCATCCGGCAACGCTTTTTGTTGCTACGCGTGTGTGGCCTGGATGGACAGAAAGAAAAGATCCCTATCTTTTCCAAACTGATTTAGAAGTACTCTCATTAGAGACCTGCATAAAGGTATGGGAACAGCTAAGGTGTGGTGAGGAGCAGGAAGATATTTTACAAGAAGCAGCAGATCTTTGTGGACGTAATCCTCGTATGATGGAAATCGTAGCCCAAAATGTCGCAAAACCCGTTTACCCATTCGGTTGGGCTGGTTGGCAAGATACAGTAGACACTGATGAGCAGCTAGGTTTGGCTCGTTTTGTCAGAGATCCACATTATCTGAGCTACGCTATGATGAATGCCTACCCGCTTGTTGATGACATTATAACGGCACGTCTTTCACCTGATGCGAAGCAACTAGTAGCTTTTTTAGCAGTTTCTACAATTCCATTGCCAGCTCCGTTATTAGCACAACTTGTACAACATCCACAGAGGTGCGTCAAAGAACTCATGCGTGTATCACTTCTCGCACGTGATCCGGCACGTCTTCGTCTCCTACCACTTGTTACAGAATCTGTCTTGCAGCAACTCTCTCAAGACGAGCGCTGGAGCATCGAGAAGCGTCTTATTATAGTCTATCAACAATGGATGCGTGAAGGTAGCTATCGTGATGAGCAAGAGCAAGCGACAATTATTGCAGAGCTTGCTATCCTACATCTAAGACACCATCAATTTCTTGAAGCAGCACAACTTGTAATAGGCTACGGATGGCTGAGTTTTCAATTCGGTCATGCTTCCCGTATTACTCGTTTTGTGCAAGATATTATAGAAGAACCCCATCTAAATAATATGCCGCTTGAGCAAGACATTGCATTGCAGCTATTAAGCGGTCGCTTAGCTAAGCATCGGGGAGAAAAGCTGACAACTAAACATCGTGGTCATATCTACCAACAACTTTATGCAAAAGCAGAGGAAGAGCATATTGTACTTTCTCCTGCAATTGAGATATATCTGATGAAGCCAATTATCATCTCGTTGGCAGATACCGATCAATTTGAAACTGCACAATCACTCGTAAATGGTCAACTCAGTCGTGTAAAATCCCTACAGGAAAGTGATCCAGCAACCTACGAGTCTTATCTATATTATCATGCATATCTGTTTGCGAAATGGGGCGAGCATCAAGAAACCCTTGCTCAAGATCAACAAGATGCAGAGGAAATCAAACAAAGTTTAGCCCAAGCCAGAAAGTTCTTTAAAGAAGCCGCTTTATTCTATAAACAATGTGTCAATCTCCTGAAACGAAGCCTAAGAGGATCTGCACCGATCAAAAGAAGCTCAATTTCTTATAATCTGGCGCGCCGTCTTCATGATTATGCTCATTATGCAAGAAAGAGTAATAGCAATTTTGAAGATGTAGAAGAAGCTTTGCGGGAGAGCATCAACCTCAAAGAACGTGGCTACACTCTGCCCTTATCGTTGCCAATCTCTCATGCTGAATATGCTCAGTATTTGATTAGCATTGGGCAATACCAGCGGGCTTTGGAACGTAGTGATTTGGCTCTGCAACAAATGGAACGTCTTGTGCAAGATGGCATTTACTCATCAGCAAGACGAGAGCTTGCGGTTTTGCAGATTGAACGAGCAGAGCTTCACCTTCTATTAGGAAACTTGGATGAGGCTGAGCAACTTTTTACCCAGGCAAAAGAGTATGTTCAAAGAAGTGTCAGACGAAAGCGATTTGTAAAAAGCGTGGAAAAAGGAATGGGAACAATCGAACGGATTAGAGCAACGCTTCCATTAAGCAGAGGAGTACTACGAGGTCAGTTAGACTACCGCTGGTTTGGTCGATATAAAGAGATTGCTAATTACGATACTTATTGGTGGCTTGAACCAGCGGGTCCTTTTAACCAAGAAGAAGAACAAGAGTGGAATCGTATTACTTCTCAGGACAATCAGGATGGGACAAACGATAATTTGAAACTGCTCATGAAGAATGCTCTTCAACGTGAGTTGGATAAAGCAGTCGCAGAGCAGTGCAATCCTCGCATTCTGTATCCTGTAATACCCATTAGCTTGGTTAGACAAAAGATCAATATGTGTCTTAAGTTGAGAAGCGACATAGAAGACGAGGAGCCAAATATCGTTGTCAAGTCCCTTTATCTCGGTTCCTTGGATGAGCATCTTGATCTCTTACATCTCATTGAAGCTTGTTATCTAGGGGATGCCCAGGCGTTTTCTCTCTATAACGACCGACTCAATACTGCTCCTACAGCACAAGAGATGGAAATAGCCGCCCAGGAACTGGTAAACATTCTCAAGAGGGGTATGGCGTCTGAGCAAACCGCTTCCTTGAGCCAAAAAATCTTTCAGACACTGCAAGATCTTGCGTTAATATCTCCTTATCGGGATATTGCAAAAGAGTACGCGGAAGAGCATAAGCAAGTTTCTCCAAATCATCAGGAGGACGATACTACATATGTGGATAAATATAGTGCCGAAAATCCCCTTTTGTCTATTGAGGCAGTCAAAGCTTTTTTCGATCACGTCTTTTCCCTCTACGAATTTGATGATTGGAGTGTGAAGCTTGATCCTTCTGCTATTAATACAAGAGTGGAGCAAAACACGCACGAGCTCATCCTTCCCAAAAAATCTATGAGATTGGACAAAGTGTTGCACTTGCTGGCTCATGAAATTGAATGCCATATCTACCGCATGGCAAACGGTGAGCGAAGTAAATTGTCATTGCTTGGCTATGGAACTGCCAACTATCTGCCGACAGAAGAGGCTTTTGCAACGCTCTATTCTGTTCAAGCTGAAGGGAAAAAGGAGTCTGCCCCTTGGATTGGAACATTAGCAGTGGGATTGGTGGTGGGGTCAAGAAGTCTACTGGGTGGGAGAATTAAGCCCCAAAGCTTTTACGAGCTTTATACTATTATGCGTGACTACCATCAACTGAATCTTATGCTGAATGGAAAGGATGAGGAGCCAGCAAAAAGAAGCGCCCATCGGCTTGCTTTGTCTCGCTGTGTTAGAACCTGGAGAGGTGTTCCATCACCATTTCCATCAGGTATATGTTTCACGAAAGATAATTGCTATTTGCGCGGCTATCTGCTTCTTCAACAAGAAGCGGTGCATGCACGGAAAAATGGCATAGATTTAATGGAGCGTCTCCAGATTGGGGCAATAGGAGTCGAACACGTTCGAGCTTGTGAACAAATTGGGATTATAAAGCCTGTCGTAGCACATAAGCGGCTTGCATTTGACCCACAAATACGTCAGCATATAGTTTCTTTCCAAACAAAAAATCAAACTCTTGATAATGCCAAAAAACCTCTCGGCATTGAAAATGAATGATATGTATGCTATTCTTCTTCTTAAGAAGAGCCTCTCCTCACGGAGAGCTGGAGATAAGGTTTGCCGGGGTTAGCGTGATTATGCACATATGTTACTTTATGAGAAAGGAGGACTCGTTCATGGAGCAATGGGAACTAGAGAGCATGCCACCCGAGGATGAAGATGAAGACGAGGATGAGGATTAATACTCGTACATAATCTCATATGAAAAACATGGAATGCGGTCCTCTCTAGGGCCGTATTCCTTTTCTAACAGCTTGAAGAATTAGTGAAAAGGAGATTAATACAGTGCAGGAGCAAAACCAGGAAAAAGAGACGATAGATATCGCCATGCCAGAGATCTATCAAGGGATGAAGATAGCTAAGATTACCTTCTGGATCTTTGAGGAAGACGAAACGAATATTGTTGAACCTAACGACAAGCTGTTACGCGTAGAGACAGAGCGTGCATTTTTTGATATCGAAGTACCACCTTGGGTTACTCAGAAGTGTCGTGTGAAAATACTTTATAAGAAGGCTGGAGAGCAAGTGATTCCTGGCGAATTACTTATTAGCCTAGAGCCTTTCCCTGAGAGTTAATCATAGATCTGGGGAGAAATGAAACCCATAAGTGAGTAGGGCCATTTTGACAGGCTTATGTGCATTTATCTATAATTACCTCAAGTTTAGTTTTTCACCCATACAACCATAACAGTCAGAAGAGAAGAGGATCGTATGATGCAAAGTAATCTTCCTCCAGGGTACGAAATTGTTCCAGGCGATACTGAGTTTTTTGTCAAGAAGCATGGACAATACGTTTTGATATCGAAAGAGAGGAAGATGCAATGGCCTAAAAAGGCATCTGTGGAAAAATCAATATATAAATGGTGCTGGGAGACATATAGGGCTGAGGAAAATATAAGATTTGAAGATTATGCAGAAATCGTGCAAATTATCCCAGCGCAGCCTAGTTGGGGAGCCGTTATTCTTCATGATGGTAAGGATGACCTCTATGAGATAAAAGAGCTTGCTTGTTGGGCCAGGGTAGAAATTTTCTATGGTCCTTATAAGAGGACTCTTGTCGTGGGTATGGTTGCAAACGAAGAAGCGGATGAGAATGATACTGTATTAACCGCCATCAGTAAGGATAATGCATCTTTTTTAGGATACACCTTTCCGGGCGATGAAAGTGATTGGAAGCATGTGGCTTATAATTGTATTTTGACAAGGCCAAGCGTTTCCTCTTATAAACCTGAAGATGTATTATTGTGGATGCAAGAAGAAGCAGAGCAACAAGAGCAAAATCCATCTCAAGAACTGGACTAAGAGCTTATCCGAAAACTATGTGATACAATGAAAAGCAAAACGACCCAATGAGGAACCTGATGGCATGCCCCCGACCCTAGGAGGTCAGTGATGCGTTTTGGGCACGCGTCGAACCTTTGATCCCTGCTCGTCCTGCCCACCCCAAAGGAGAATGGCCCGCCAACGACGATTGGGCAGATGTTTGCCTCAATCGTCGACGTCTTGCGCGTAGGCATTCCAGGGAATGCTGGCTTTGGAATCCTTGCCGCGTGAACCGGACGCTTCTAGTAGTGTTCATGATCGCTTTCGTCTCTGGGAAGGCTAGGGCTTCTTCCATCGTTTATGGCAAGCTGGCCTGCAACAAGATGAGGAGCTGGAAGGCTAGGGCTGGGACTGGTAAAGCCTGGACACCTCCACGGTGAAAGCCCTTTTGACGCGTCGGCGGCCGCTACGGGCGCGTCTTTGTAGGCCAGGAATATTTGAACGATGTGGTACTGGGACGACGCTTCCGCATCTCCGCGGATTCTTTCTTTCAGGTGAACCCCATCCAGACCTCGGTCCTAGTCGAGCGCGCGCTGGCTATGCTGGAACCACAGCGCTCAGAGATCGTCATGGATGGCTATAGTGGCGTTGGCCTCTTCTCTACTTTCCTGGCCTCCCTGTCTTCTCGCGTCATCGCGATCGAGTCGCAACCAAGCGCAGTGATGGACGCTCGTGCGGGGGCAAGGTAAAAATGCAGAACGTTCGTTAGGCCGTCGCACTCCAGCGGGCTATCTGCGTACTGGCCTATAACCTCCCTCACTTGGTCAAGCGTTGGCCACTTCTGCTGTTTTTGGGAAACAACCGTTTCCCGCTGCTTTCTGCACATAGTTCTCTTTTTCTATCATCGCTGCTTCAGTTTTCTATCTAATTATCAGCCAGGTGTTTGTTGCAACAAACACCTGGCTGATAAATCTGGCTAAGTATCTCGCGGTTAACAACGGGAAGAGTTTTTTCATCGTTGAAGGGATGTGGGGGAAATACCCCACATCCCTTTTTTTGCGGCATATTCTAGATAAATTTTTCAGGTAAAAAAATCGTCGCCCGGCTTTATTCCTAGATGGAGAGCATCATATTTCCAAGAATTTGATGTGGGGAGTGCGATGTGGGGAATTTGCGCTATGGTCCCCCCACATTTTTACGCTACACTCTCATCAAGGTCGTGGACGGAGAGTGTCCAGCTTTAGTAGTAGCGGTCCGCTAACATGAGGGAAGGGAAGAGATAATGATCCGTGTATTGATTGTACATGAAAATCCTCTGTTCAGGGCGGGGCTTTGCTCTGTGCTTGAGCGTCGCGAGGAGATGTATATTGTGGGGCAAACAGTTGAGCGGGAGCAACTCCTGGAGCTGGTGGCCATCACGAAACCAATAGTGCTCTTGGATGGAGCGCTTGAGTCCTGCCAACCGATGTATAGTGCACCGGAGATCGTCGTACAGATGCGTAGCGCTGGCGCGCGAGGAGTTATCGTGTTTGCGCCTTCGCTGGACGAAGAAAGTCTATTCGTTTTTCTCATGAGCGGAGCCGCGGCATATGAGTTGCCGACTATCTCCGGCGAGGACCTAGTGGAGAAGATCCGACGGGTTGCTGAAGGGGAGTATCTCATCTCTGATGCTATTCCGCAGCTGGCGCGGTCAAAATCCTCTCGGCAGAAAATTCCTGAGAACATTTCATGCGAGCGAAAAAAACCGGCTCCCTCTGAGATCTCGGCCCGTGAGATTACAGTCCTTCAGCAGGTCATGTGCGGCCGCAGCAACAAGCAGATTGCCCTGGCACTCGGCCTCAGCGATCAGACGGTGAAAAATCACATCACCTCGATCCACAAGAAGTTGAATGTGAACGATCGCACGGCAGCAGTCGTCTATGCATTGAAGCAGCGCTGGATCTCGTTTCCTCCAGGCGAAGGAGAAGTCATCGTCCAGAGCAGACAACAGATCGTCGAACGAGATCTATCGTGCTCCTACGCCCTTGCTGTAAACAAGTAGTTTTTTTATGGACGTGGCCTGGATACGTGGCATCGCAAGCACTCCAGGAAGCGTGAAAAACAGAATGAGGAAGGAATCCCAAGCATGTCAGCTTTTACTGCAACATCCGCGGTTCGTCGAGATCGTCACCCTCTTAGCGACTCTGTATATGACGAGGTTCAGCCTCCGATACGTCCGACACGTCGCCGCAGCAGTCTCCCTGTCGAGGCTAGGAACGCGTATGCCGTTTATCCTGCTGATATCGTTGAGGGCGTGGCGGGAGACGCCGATGATTTGTCTCTCGTTGAAGATCCCATTACGAACTCGGAGAAAATCAGCCCACGTACAATGAGGCGTGCGCTTGTCGCTGTCCAACCACCGCAACAGCAGGCGTTTCCTTGTTGGGTCAAGATTGCCTTTTGGGTGGTTGCCATCGTTGTGGTCATCTGGATGGTCGTGCGGCTTATTCTCACCGTTATGGACTTCTGTACAGATGTTTCTAACACTTACCATTATGGTCCGACTCGTACCACAGTCGTGAGTGGCGTCTTCGGTCACAACGACTCCCCGACCAATCAGACCGAGATCGTTGCTGTAAACCTGCATGGGACACTTTTGATCCAGGAAGTGCCGGGCGGCGATGTCCTGAAGACGAGAACCTACCCAACTGGCCTGATGCTTGTGGGTGATGCTGCGGCAAAGACCCCAATCATTCTCAGTATCAAAGATCTCAACGGTGACCACCGGCCAGATGTGTTGATAGAGATACCCGGACAATCGATAACACTCAAACTTTTCAATACCGGGACAGCTTTTACTCTTGCGAAGTAGCACGGAAAAGTGTCTGTAGCTACAGACAAAATGAGGTTTATCGGTATGAATGCGACATCGTGCATCCTGTTTCCGCCCATACAAACATTGCTTATCTGTGTGAGCCTCATAGGGTTCATCGTGGGATTGACCCTTGCGCGCCTGGTGATGGTGGCGGACCGCCAATGGCAGAACTGGAAAGAGCGACGGCTCCGCCTATCCTACGAAAAGGCGGCACTCGCTCAACTGGAACAACAGCAAGCGATTGACACAGAGATGGATGAACGATTGATGTGCAAGGTGTGCTGGCAAGAGCAGCACCCGGGCCAGCGCTATCCACTGTCTGGACCGCACCTGTGTCGTGAGCACGTAGCACACCTTGCACAGAAAGAAGTCGATGAATCTGGAGCGAAGAAGATTGAAACCCATGAAGAGGTGTGTGCATGAAGGCGCAGATACGTCAGACTAGTGCTGACCAGCTTGCGAGAGAACAGGAATTTTTACGAACCTTTTATGGAGAGCTGATCGATTGTATGAAGTTTTTACGTGAGCCGATTGCCCAGATTTTTGAAGCCATGCGCCTCGAAGACTTTACCAGCGACCGGTGTGATCTGATTGAGCCAATCCTTCAAGCCATGCGGCTCATCGTCAGCGCCAGTATTACAGTGCTCAGTGGGCCTGTTGTGTCGGCGGAGACGCGTCCATATCCGCTCATCATGCATCTGAGACTCTCAACCCAGAATATATTGGGCACGGTAACGTTGGTGAGGAATGTGCGGGGTCAGTGTCGATGGAACAATTTTGCCAATGATCCCACTGGGTCCTATTGGCACCTGCGAGCCTCTCTCCAAGATGTGGTGCGCGATTATCATTGCCTGCTGGCCCTGCTGGCCCTCCTAAGACAGGGACAGAACGATGATCTGCGATCATATTTTTCGGCGACCGCATGAGGAAGTGTCTGTAGCTACAGACATTTTCGGGAGAGTGAGGAGCTTTTTCAGATGCTCTGAGCGAGTCGAGACCCTATTTTCCCCTTTTTCTGGGCTCGCCACTCCCCAAGTGTGCCTGAGTATGCACTCTTGGACAGACTTGGACATAGTTGGGGCGTCAGGAGCCCACATCTGGAGATAACGAGAGCCGAAAGGAGGGGAGGAAAAACAGAAAAAGCCATTCAAATCTTCGCTGTTTGAATGGAAAATCGAGCAAAACTGGCTGAAGCATGGCCTTTTGCTTCTGAGGGAAAGGAAACGGGCAATCAAACAGGAGATGATTGATTGCTTTTGAAAGAAAATCGCGTCAGAGAGCCTGTTCTTCATTGCCTATAGCACAACGAGGTGAAGAGAATATCTATCATTTGAATGTTTTTGATTGTATTTATTCGGGAGAAATGACATGGTTGAGACCGTAACGAACGTTCCAGAGGGCATCTCACAGCATGATAAAGAGTTTGTGCGCATTGGGACGCGCGGCATTACGTCAAAATCGTCCTGGTTTTATCACCTTATCAGCAAATCACCATTGGTGTATGCCAAAGATGGTCAGTGGCATTACATTCCACGCAGCTATCGCCTCCTCAATCAGAAGAGGACCGATTATGAAACCCTGGAACCCATCTCCATCGACCAGGGGAATGGCTTTTTTAAGTTGGCTGGTCAGGCGTTGGACCATCACATGGAGAGCATTGTTATTCCAAGCCGGGTCGAAGTCGTCGAGGATCAAGTTTTGCATGGAGCGAGAAAGCGTTCGACCTGGCGCGTCGGGACTCCAGAGGGGATCGTTCCCATGCGTGTACGCGTCGGCGAGGATGCGGATGGTAAGAAGGCTCGCGGCTTTGCCGTTGGAAAAACGAGCGAGCGCTTTGAAGATCCCATGTATGCAATGACGCTCAAAATCGCAGTGGTGCAACTGCTCAAAGCTCTGGGACATCAGCCTGGCGAACATCAGCTCGCCGTTGGTCTGGCGCTGCGCATCCCCGAAATTGCGACCGACGAGAACGGCAAGCAGATCGTGGATGCCGACGTGAAACGAGCGGTTCGGCAACTCAAAGGCACCTTTGTTGTCGAGGAAACAGTCGGGAGCCAACGCCATGTCTGGACCATTACCGTGGCTCGCGTGTTTCCTACCACACAAACTATCGGCTCATACTTTCTCTGGAACTTCAATTTGCTGTGTGAGCCCGCCCAGGATAAATTCCGTGTTATCCGCGTTCTCGACGCGGGTACAGGCGATCTGGGTGAGGCTGTTGCCCGGCAACGGCCAGGCAAGCCACTGGTGATCGAGGGCCATGTCGTGAGTGAGGGAGCGGTCCAATTTGCCAACGCAGTCAATGAGGCGATGCGAGCCAGTTTTCCTTCCACCCGTTTTACTGTGGCGAAGGCACAGCAGGCTATCATAGAAAACGAGTTGGAGATCGGCGGCCAGGCATACCCGCTTATTGTCTCGGAAGACCTGATTATCGACGATGAGGCCGATGAGGCGGATGAAGAGGCCGAGGGGCAACCTGTTGCTCCTCGACAGCAACAAATCAGCTCGCAGACCCGCGATGCCGCCTACAATGTTAACACGGAGCTGAAGATCAACGGTGTCCGACGTAACTATCGAGATGCCATCGAGCAGCTCATGGTGGACTGCAATCCTTATCTCCAAGACCAATCAGCTTTCCTGATCGTCACTGGCGGGACGTTGAAAAATCCGCTCTTTGCCAGCAAGCTGGAGCGGCGTATACGGACCCTCAACCGCACGTATAGCGATAGCCTCTGCATGCCGGTCGAGGACGATTTCAACGTCAAGGCGAATGCTTTCGGGACGTACGTTTTCACCTGCTGGCAGATCAATCGACTGATCGCCGAGCAGGGGATGGAGTAGCGTGAGCAAACGATACAGGGAGGCCCGTTATGGCAGAACAACAGGAGAAGGCCAAGGCACCGAGAAAATCGACACGGCAGGCGAAGCCAGCGACGGCACCATCTGTGACAAAGCAGGGGGAACCGTCGGTGCGCAAGCAGGCCCGTTCGGTCTCGTTCCAAATTCGCACCTCGCCTGAGATCAAAGCGTTGGCCGAACGGGTCGCCTCCGAGCACAATGTTGGAGGCCGATCCAAACTTGATGCAGACATTTACAAGCGGGGCCTTTTGCTGACCATGTTATTCCTTGGGCCAGGACCGGATGGGGCATATGTAGGGCAACGTGAACTGGAGGTTGCCAGGCAGTTAGAGCCGTTCTTTGACCGGCTCTATGCGGTCCTTGATAGACATCAATTGCTCGCAAGCTATGTCTATCGTGTTCTTCCGCCTGGTGGAGCGGCTGGCACCATTACCTATATTCAGCCAGCCACTCAGCCGGGAGGACAGAATGGCGGGCAGGAGACTCAGGCAAGCGACAATCAGACATCGTATCAGCTCAGCGAAGAAGCAAAGGCTAACCTGGATAACTTTGCTGAGGAGATCTAGTGTTTCAAACCTTTACGGGAAGATCTCTTTTTCTCGCTTGTTCAGGTTGAAGTAGTAGCCCAGACAACCAAAAAGATCAAGTCGCGGAAAGCAGCATAGTGATAAAACGATGATAACCGGACGTAAGGAGGGCCTGTAGACATGCTTAGTAGAGCGTTGGTAGTAAGACCATTTTTTTGTACGCTTCTTAGTGCATTGGTTCCACAGCGTACGCTGCACAGGATAACATTCGCAATAGTGGCCATGTGCCTGGCAAGCGTCGTGATTAACGCCGTTTTGCTTACTCATGCTCAAAGTACCCGCGTGTTTATCTCAAACATAGGAACGCATTTGCCGACGGCTTCAGGCCCTGCGAGCACAAGGCCAGTTGGTGCGATCAATGCCTCGAAGAGCCTGGTGCGCATTGACCAGAGCAGCATCAGTCAGTATAGCAGCCAACTCGAACACGACACGTGGTGGAGCAGCACATGCTCGGCGGCTAGCATGACAGAAGTGATGAACGCATACGGCCATCACTACAAGATTACCGACGTTCTTAAAATCGAAGCTAGCCTGGGAGCAATCACTCCGGATCAGGGATTACTTGACCCAAAAGGGATCGATGAGACGGCCAACAAGTTTAGCTTTACGACGCAGACACTGAATACCCCAACGCTTGACCAGATCATCGATATTGCCAACGGCGGCAAACCTGTAATTGTGAACTTTCCACCGCAGACGTGGGCAGGTGGCCATTTTTTGGTCGTGGTTGGTGGTGAAACGATTGATGGCGTGGCGTACGTCCATTTGGCGGACTCATCGAAGCTGAACATGCAGTATATGCAACAAGGCCGGTTCCTTTCGTACTGGAGGGGTTTTGCAAAGGTGCTTTCTCCCCGGACGGCGAGCTCAGCATCAACGTCGGCCGGCCCCCATTCTGTGCTGGGCGCACCGTCGATGAGTGTGGATGCCATTAACCGTGTCCTGCAAGCCTACAACTCGCCAGCCGCGGGCAAGGGACAGGCGCTGTACGATATGGGTAAACAGTATGGCATTGATCCCGCCTTTGCCCTGGCTTTTTTTATGCACGAAAGCTCTTTCGGTACAAAGGGAGAAGCGAGAACGAGCCTCTCGCTCGGCAATCTGCGCTGCATTCCGAATGCCGAGTGCCGGGATGGCTACGCCTGGTTTCCCTCCTGGGAAGCGGGTTTCAATGCCTGGTATGAGCTGATCCGCAATCTCTATGTGACAACCTGGGGACTTACCACCATAGAACAAATCATTCCCAAATACGCGCCGGCTGCGGACAACAATGATGAGCAGGCATACGTCAATGCGCTGACGCATGCCCTTGATACGTGGCACGCAGGTGGACTCAAGCCATGAATTGGTAATCTCAACGGGAACCATTGTAGAGCTTTTTTCTAGTATAACCCTTTAGGTAGAAGAGAAAAAACGATCAGCCCCGGCAGTTTGGAAGCCTCTGGAGAACTGATCGTTTTAGCGGAAGCACCGCCATATTGAACAAGTATACGGTGCTCACCGCAAATATGCAAGATTATGGAGGCACCGCTACTATGGATCATGCGCAACCAAATAATCCCGATCAAAATCAAATCAATTTAGATGGGCCAAGTGCGCCGATATATCATGACGCCCAGGTAAATGACCTGTATACCAATGGCCTCATCAGCCGCGTTGAGGCAGACGTATTCGATCTAATTGCTGAGTTTAACGATGGATCTTCCGACCAGCTTGGCACGAAGTAGCATATCAGCTAAGTTAGCGATTTAACAAAACAACCCGCTAACTTAGCGATAGAAAAATGCGAGGAGGTGTTTGGAGTGCGGCGTCATCGATTCCTATAGTCCCCAAAGAGTATGGTCGGAGACGCCATGGTGGAGCGCCTGACACTGTATATTTTTCCTGAGGAGGAACACTTTCATGGCACGCGAAGAAACACACGACGGCGACTTGTGGGCGTTCGCGCTTCTCAAAGCGGTTGACTTCGAGGGCCAGGATCGAATCGTTTGTGATGCTGGATCCATCCAGTATCGTCCAGACGGATCGATAGTGAGGATCGCGGTCGAGAACAATTCAGGGCAGGGAACAACGGTCCCTGAACGGTACACCTACCGCGCCCTCGAAGAATTGGGACTGCCGGCCTACGCGCACTGGCAAACGAAGAAGCAGAACGCATAGCCCGAGCGCTAACCGAACGAGACACCCGGGAGGTTCTGTACCGTACCATATGGTCTCCCTGGGTAGAACTGAATGAAAGGACCCTATTACCAATGACTATTGACGAAACCCTGACCGCCCTCGCTGACCTGCTTGCGCTGGAAGAAGCCGAGGCACCCATTGCCGGCATTGAGGACCTGCTGTCGCACCAGGAGCGGCGATCCACCATCCTGCAGCACCTGCAGCAGCTGGACACACAGATCCGCCCGTTCCGTGAGCGTGTGAAGCACCTGCCCGAGATCCCACCCCTGGCGACGATCCGACGGGCACAGACGTTGCTCGCCATGCCCAACCTGGTGTTCTTGGAGTTGGATACCACTGGCCTGTTCTCCGATGCTGACATAATCCAGGTGGTGCTGCTGGAGAGAGATGGTCAGGTTTTACTCGATCTGTATGTACAGCCGGCGCAACTGCTCGCAGTCACCGAGTCTATTCAAAATTTTACGGGGATCACCATTGAGCAGTTGGAAAACGCACCAACGCTGGCAACGGTGATCGAGCACCTCCGATCGGCCCTGGTCGGGAAATATCTCATCTCGTATAACCTGGGTTTTGATCAGACGAAGCTACGAGAGGCGACGAAGCGCCTGCATGGAGAGGACGTGTTTTTCATTGGGGAGGACCTCATGGGGCTGGCCATGGAGTACTTCGGTCTCTCGTCCTATCCCAAGTTGAGCGACCTGTGCGCGCACGTCGGGCACCCGCTCCCTGAGCAGCCGCATCAGACGGCCATTGATCGTGCCCTGGGACAACGGACGCTGCTCATGGCCATGGCTGATGCCATTACCGGGACGCCCAAAGCTGCGGTGGTGGTTGCCGACGACGGCGAGGACGATTTCGACGAGGACCATCCCTTTTGACACATTGCTCATCATCCCTGTTATCTCGTGCACATTCCTGCCAGCACTCGGCGGGTGAGTACGTCTGGAAAGGAGACCTTTTTTTGCAATGCAAGGAGAACACACATTGAGAGCAGGTATCACGGCCATCGAGTTTTACGCCGGCGGCGGTGGCTTTTCCCGGGCCTTTCTTGAGGCCCTCACCCTCCTGGGGTGGTCAGGAAGACTGTTGCTGGCCGTCAATCACGATCCCGAGGCGATCCAAACCCATCGGCAGAATTTTCCGGACACCGAACACCGCCAGGCCAACGTTGAGCAGCTGG